>Ga0334887_1002559_pt1 | contig 20005 bp, 20 predicted proteins | sample GraSluR1_MG_10_FD_207217 | JGI IMG/M metagenome (GOLD analysis project Ga0334887, IMG submission 207217) | Sludge microbial communities from methane-producing bioreactor in Wageningen University, Netherlands - Granular Sludge_18_07-R1 | ecosystem: Engineered > Bioreactor > Anaerobic >...
ACGCGGCAGTTCCCTATCCTCATGCCCTATCTCGACCCCTTTATCCAGCACTTCTACACACATGGGGCTTCCTCATCGCCCTGCGCGCCGTCGTTCACACCTTTCATGTCGGCTTCTGGCCGGCGCGGCTCTGCCTTGGATCAAGAATTCTAGACCGCCTCTAGACCAATCGCGTCGCCGCTTTCCCTGAGATACCGGGAGGGCGGCGACGTGTTTCTTGGCGCGTTCCGCCCAAGCCATCAGCCTACCGCGCCTTGTTCTAGGGTCCCCGCCACCGCTCCGCGCGCCTAGGCTTGTACGAGCACAACCTAGTACATCAATAGTACAAACCGTACCTGGCAGCGCGCCGCGCCGGGCAGTACCCTGGTGTCCAGACCGTCGCCTGCCGGTGATGGCAGGCAGAGACCGGCGCGGACTGATCGTCACGCGATTGGAAAGCGGCTGTAGCCCAAGCAGGTGCAGACCTTCATGGGGTGTCCTGACGAGCCCTCTGGACAAACAGAAGGACGACGTGACGGCTTGTCCGTGTCTATTGGCGCCCGGCATTTGGCGCCCGGCAGTGTGAGAAAGTCGCCCGTCAATCATCCGGTCGCAATTGGGTTCGATCAAACCATCTGCCAACCAGGGAAGACGCCTTATGACGAAGAGCACCGATTCAACCGCAACGGCAGCGGTAACACGCGCCTCCTGGTTGCCGATGGGCATCATCCTCCTGGCGCAGATCCAGATGGGCTTCAACGTCAACGCGCTGCCCGTATCAATAGGCCCTATTGTCGAGGAACTTGACGCCGCGGCCACGGACGTGGGCACGGCCCTCGTCATCTACTCGCTCTTCGTGGCCGCTTTCGTGATGTTAGGCGCCAAGCTCGGCAAGGTCTTCGGTGAGCGCCTTGTCTTCCAGGTGACGGCCGTCCTTCACGGCGTCGCCATGGCAATCATGGCGCTGAGTCGCGACGCCGGCATGATGAACACGGCCCAGGCCATCGCCGGCCTGGCGGCCGCAGCGCTGGTTCCGACGCTCGTCGTGCTCGTCGCCGCCAACTACCGGGGCTCCCAACAGGAACAGGCCCTCGGCCTGCTCGCAGGAGCGCCGGCTGTATCCGGCGTGCTGGCCTTCGTCATCGCCGGCTTCCTGGGCACCGTGTTGAGCTGGCGTTACTCGTTCGGCCTGCTATTTGCCGTCTCGCTGGCCGTGCTCGTGCTCAGCTTCCGTCTCAAGCCGATCCCGCGGCAACGCGGGGTCAAGATCGATGCGGCCGGCGCGGTGCTTGCTGCGATTGCCATCATCTTAATCAGCCTTGGCTTCAACAACCTGAACTCCTGGGGCATTGTCATCGCTGGCCCTGGCGCGCCCATCACCCTGCTGGGACTTTCGCCGGCCCCCCTCATGATTATCCTCGGCATCATCGTGGGCCAGGCCTTTTTCAATTGGTCGCACTATCGCCAGACGGCGCAGAAAGCCCCCCTGCTTTCGTTGGCGGTGTTGGATTCACCGCACGAGCGGGCAGCCATTTACACGATGCTGATCATCGGCGCGCTCGGCCCCGCCATCAACTTCCTCATCCCCCTCTACATCCAGATCGTCCAGGGCCGCACCAGTCTGCAGACTGCGGTGGCAACAGTGCCCTACACAGTGGCGATCTTCGTTGCTGCGGTCTCTATCGTGCGCCTCTATCGCCTGTTGACGCCGCGGATGATAGGGTCTATCGGCTTTGTGGTCGTTTCGGCGGGGCTGGCAGTGTTGGCCTTCACCATCGGCAATGACTGGGGCACGCCGATGGTGATCCTGGGTCTGGTTATTCTCGGTCTCGGCGAAGGCGCGCTGCTCACGCTTCTCTTCAACGTCCTGGTATCGGCATCGCCTAAGGAACTGGCGGGCGACGTCGGCGCTCTGCGCGGTACGGCCAACAACCTGTCCACCGCTGTGGGCACAGCCGTCGCCGGCGTGATGTCAGTGGCCCTGCTCAGCTTCTTCATCAACACAGCCGTGGCCAATAGCCCCGCAATTCCTGCGTCATTGTCCAGACAGGTCAACCTCGACAACGTGAACTTCGTCAGCAACGACCAGCTCTTGGAGACCATGAGCGCAACCGATGCAACGTCTGAACAGGTGGAAGAAGCGGTGCGCATCAATACGCAAGGCAGGCTGCGTGCGCTCAAGCTTTCCTTCTTGATTCTCGCCTCCATTGCGGCGCTAGCCATCTTCCCATCTGCGGGGTTGCCCAACTACAACCCAGGCGATGTCGCAACCAGCCCCAGGGAGGGCAGACCCAAACCCGGCAGGAAACAACCAGCGTGACCATAGCAACCTTGCCTGTGAGAGCCTCTCCGCCGTGGGCAGCAGACGCTCCTGATAGTTCGTACAGACAATGACTTTACATCCGGGAGAAAAACCCATGCGTTCCCAATTTGACCAAGAGCTGGAAGACCGCCTTGTACGCTATGCCCGCATCGACACGCAGGCCGACGAGTCTTCCCCTACTTCCCCCAGCACGGTGAAGCAATACGACCTGCTCCATCTGCTCGAAGCTGAGCTGCAGAAGATAGGGGCTCAGGACATCACGCTCACTGCGTATGGCGCGCTCCTCGCCACGGTCCCCGCGACGGTATCACACAATGCGCCCGCCATCGCCTTCCTCGCCCACGTCGATACGGCTCCAGGCTTCAATGCGACGGGCGTCAAGCCCATCATCCATCGCGGCTACGACGGCGGCGTAATCCGCTTCCCGGACGACTCGGAGTTGGTCCTGTCCCCACAGGAGTCTCCCTATCTGGCAGGCAAAGTGGGAGACGACATCATCACAGCCAGCGGGACCACGCTCCTCGGCGCCGACGACAAGGCTGGAATCGCCATCATCATGGCGGTAGCGCGGCACTTGCTGGACAACCCGTCCATTCCCCACGGCCCCATCCGCATCTGCTTCACGCCGGACGAGGAGATCGGACGCGGTGTGCATGCCGACTTGCCAGATGATCTGAAAGCGCCCATAGCATACACGCTCGACGGCGCCGACCTGGGCGATATCGTCTACGAGACCTTCTCCGCAGATAAGGCCACGGTGACCGTCAAGGGCGTGTCCATCCACCCGGGGCAGGCCAAAGACAAGCTGGTCAACGCGCTTCATCTCGCCGCCAAGATCATCAGCACCCTGCCTCACGCCGCCTTGACGCCGGAGACCACCGATGGCCGCCAGGGCTTCATTCACATCTATCACATCAGCGGCACGGCCGCCGAGGCCACCCTCGAATTCATCCTGCGCGACTTCGAGATGGAGGGCCTGCAAGCCCAAACCGGCCTATTGCAGAAGGTGTGCGCCGCGGTACAGGCAAGTGAACCCCGCGCCCACATCACCTGCACCATCGCCAATCAATACCGCAACATGCGCTATTGGCTGGAGAACGACATGCGGCCCGTCGAGCTGGCGCGCGAAGCCTGCCGTCAAGTGGGCATTGACCACTTCTCCACACCCACCCGCGGCGGCACCGATGGTTCCCGGCTCACCGAGAAAGGTGTGCCCACGCCTAACCTCTTCACCGGCATGCAGCACATCCATGGCCCGCTGGAATACATCAGCGTGCAGGACATGGCCCGCGCCACAGAGATGTGCATCAAGCTATGCGAGCTTTGGGGCGCGGAGAACTAGCGCCTCTGGATTACTGCAGGTCAGGAAGCTTGAGGCAAAACCCAACCGGGTGACACTAGGAGTGTGGTCCTAGACTGGGTAAAGGAGATAAGCACAAATGACGCATTCCACCGAAACGGCCCGCCAGTTCTCACGTGCCAACGCCGAGAGATTCCACCAAGAATTGTTCGAGATGCTCCGCATCCCCAGCCTGAGCGGCGACCCCGCCCACGCAGCAGATGTCCGCCGCATGGCCGAATGGCTCGCTGCCCACATGCAAGCCCTCGGCCTGGACAAAGTCGCGGTGATGCCCACCGCCGGCCATCCCGTCGTCTATGGCGAGTGGCTCGGAGCAGGGCCGGATAAGCCGACCGTGCTCGTCTACGGCCACTACGATGTAGTCCCCGCCTCCCTCGAAGACGGGTGGAACACGCCGCCCTTCGAGCCCGCTGTCAAAGACGGCAAGGTCTACGCCCGCGGCGCCACCGACGACAAAGGCCAGCTCTTTATCCACGTCAAGGCGCTCGAATCCTATCTCCAAACCGGCGCCGCCCCGGTTAACGTCAAGTTCCTGCTCGAAGGCGAGGAAGAGGTCTCCTCGCCCAACCTGCGCCCCTTCATCGAGGCGCACCTAGACCTGCTGCGCTCGAACGTGTGCGTCATCAGCGACTCGTCGATGCGGGCCATCGAAGAGCCGGCCATCACCCACAGCCTGCGCGGCATGACCTACGTCGAGATGGAGGTGCATGGTCCATCGGACGACCTGCACAGCGGCTTCTTCGGCGGCGCGGTGCACAACCCCGCTCTCGCGCTGGTCGAAATCCTGGGCAAGCTCTACAACACCGACAACACCATCGCCGTGCCCGGCTTCTATGACGATGTGGTAGCGCTGACGCCCGAAGAGCGCGCGATGATCGCCAAGACCGCTCTGAACGACGACCAACTGAAAGAAGCGACCGGCGTTCCCGCTGTTTGGGGCGATGCCAACTTCACCATCCGCGAGCGCGTCTCCGCCCGTCCCACCCTGGACATCAACGGCATGTGGAGCGGGTGGAGCGGTCCAGGTCCCAAGACCATCATCCCATCCAAAGCCGGCGCCAAGATCAGCTCCCGCCTAGTCGCCAACCAGGACCCGCACAAGGTCTTTGAGCAGTTGAAGCAGTACATCGAGTCGATCGCGCCGCCCACCGTTTCTGTCGACGTCCGCCTGCTGACCACGGGCGAGCCTGCGCTCATTCCCTTCGACCTGCCCGAAATGCAGGCTGCGGCCCGCGCCTACGAGAAAGCGTGGGGCGCCAAGCCCGTCTTCACGCGCGGCGGCGGCAGCATTCCCATTGTGGCCGACTTCGTCAAGCTGATGCACATCCCGGTTGTCATGATGGGCTATGGCCTCGACAGCGACGGCCTTCACGCCGCCAACGAGCACTACAGCCTAGAAATGTTCCAGCGCGGCATAGAAACCGCGATCGTGTACCTCGACGAGCTGGCGCAGTTGTAACGTCCGCACCCGCCCGGACACTCCCCCGGCGCTTCAGAGCCGGAGTATAAGTGAGATTTCGTCGTTTCAATCAGGAGACTGAAGAATGGCCGCAAAAGCTGCAGCGTCAAGCCAGAAAAAGGGCGGGATGCTTGATGTCATCGAAAAGGTCGGCAACAAGGTCCCGCATCCGGTGCTCATGTTTCTGTATCTCATCATCTTCATCGCCGTGCTGTCCCACATCCTACACTGGATGGGCGTCAGCGTGACCGAAGACATAGCCGTGCCTGTCCCCAAGCAGATGCTGCAGGACCTCAGCGGCGCGCTGGGCGGTTCCATCGTGCCATATGATGTCTATACCCAGCAGCAAGTGCAGCTGCCCGAGTACATCATCCAGACGCAGACAATCGCGATCCAAAGCCTGCTGACGATACCAGGGCTTCGATTCTTCTTCTCGTCGTTCGTCAACAACTTCGCCGCTTTCAGCGTAATTGCCGTCACCATCGTGGCCATGGCCGGCGTAGGCGTGGCCGAAGCCTCCGGCATGATGGGCGCCCTCATCCGCAAGCTGGTTGAGGTTGCGCCCCGCCAGTTGATAGCCTTCTTCATCATCTTCGTCGGCGTGTTGATGAGCATCGCCTCAGACGCCGGGTACCTAATCCTCATCCCACTCGCCGCAACCGCCTTCCTAACGCTTGGACGACACCCGCTCGCCGGCATCGCAGCAGCCTTTGCCGGCGTCTCGGCCATCTTCTCCGTCAACGTCCTCATTACGCCGATCGACAGCATGATCACCGAGATCACAAACGAGGCAATCGGGCTGACAGGCGGCGAACCAATCACCGTCACGGCCAACTTCTACTTCTCCATCGTCTCCTCAATCGTCCTGGCGATCGTCGCCACGTTCATCACCACGCGCATCGTCGAGCCGCGACTGGGCCAATACGTCCCGGAAGCCGGCACGGCGCGGCATGAGGAATTGACCGCCAAGGAAAAGAAGGCAGAGGCCCGAGGCCTGAAATTTGCCGGCTATTACTTCCTCGGCATCCTGGCCTTCATCCTGCTCATCACGCTGCCGCCCGGCGCCCCCCTGCGCGACGGGACGACCGGGAAGATCATCGGCAATACGCCGTTCATGAGCAGCCTGATCTTCTTGATCTCGCTGATGTTCCTCATCTCAGGAATTGGTTACGGCCTCGGCGCCAAGACCATCAATGGCAGCGCCGACGTCATCAGCGCCATCACGAAGACCTTATCGGGGCTGGGCGGCCTGATCTTCATGTTTTTGATGATTGCCCAGTTCATCGCCTACTTCAACTACACCAATATCCCGCGCGTGCTGGCCGTAAACATGGCCCAGGCGCTAGAACAGGCCAGCGTTGGCGCGCTACCGCTGTTGGTCGGGTTGATCATCGTGATCTTCCTGCTCAACCTGATCATCCCAGGGGTCGTGCCGAAATGGGCCATCTTCGCGCCCGTGTTCATCCCCATCTTTGACCGGCTGGGCGTGGCGCCGCAGACCGTGCTGGCAGCGTACCGCATCGGCGACTCGCCCTTCAACGTGCTCACGCCGCTGATGGTGTATCTGGCCTTCGTCGTCACAGTGGCGCAGCGCTACCAGAAGGACGCAGGCATCGGCACCGTCGTGTCCCTCATGCTGCCCTACACGCTAATCATCGCAGCCGTCTGGATCCTGCTCTTCATCCTTTGGTTCGTACTCGGAATTCCGCTCGGGCCTGGCTATCCGGTGGGGGCATAGTGTCCAGCTTGCATCAGGTGCAGGACGAATGAGCGAATTCTTGCTGGTTCTAGTTGTGGCGAGCGTGGCGGCGCTGCTCACTTATCTGGGAGCGCCCCTCGCCGAAAGGTTCGACGCGCCGCAGCGCGTGGTCAGCGCCGCCCTGCAGTTCGCTGCAGGCCTGATTACGGCGCTGGTCGCGTTCAGCCTTATGCCGCCCGCGGTGCGCGACGGCCCAGCCATAGGCGTGGTGCTCGGCTTCTTCCTCGGCGGCGCGCTCTTCGTCACGCTCGAATACCACTCCGCCCTCACAGCCGCTGCCAGCCCTGCAGCAACGGGCGGCTCCGGCTCTCTGGGCCTCTATATCGGCATCCTGGTAGACCTGGTGATCGACGGCGCAGTGATCGGCATTGGCTCCAGTCTGACGCTGGGGACGGGCCTGCTCCTGGCCCTTGGCCTGGCGGTCGGCACGCTGCCCCTCGCCTTCGTCACCATCTCGACCGCCAAGCGCCAGGGCATGCCGCCGGAACGTCGCAAGCAGCTCTCGTATCTGTTCATCGCCTGCATGATCAGCGGCGCCGCGCTAGGCTTTCTCCTGCTGCGGGACCAGCCGCTCGGGCCAAAGATGGTGGTAATCGCGTTGGCGTCGGGCTTTCTCATCACAACCGTCACGCAAAGCATGATCCCCGAAGCCAATCGCGACGGCGAGCCGAGTTTCGCCGGCATCCTATACATGGGCGGGCTGTCGATCTATGCGCTGTCTACACTCGCACTGAATTGACGGCCCACAAGGCGAACCTACAGATAATGACGCCACCCGAGTTCCAGCTGCCGATTGCCGTCGACTATGTCGCCACCTTCTTATGGGCGGTGAGCGGCGCCATCGTGGGCATGCACAAACGCTATGACTTCGCTGGCATGCTAGTGATCGCCGTTCTGGCGTCAACCGGCGGCGGCTTGATACGCGACGGCATCTTCCTGCAGCGCCGACCGCCTGTACTTCAGGACGGGTGGTACATTCCGCTGATTCTGGCAGCCGCCATCCTGGTAGTCCTCTATCGCGACCAGATCGGTCAGATGCCGCTGGTGGACAACCTGATCAGCACAATCGACGCCGTGGGCGTTCCGGCCTTTGCCGTGGTGGGCATGCAGCTCTCGCTACGCGCCGGCATTCCCCTGCCGGGCGTGATCTTAGTCGGTGTGGTGAACGGCTTTGGCGGCGGTCTACTGCGCGACCTCATCGTCGGGGACACGCCGTCACTCCTGAAACCCGGGCAGTTTGCGTTAAGCCCTCTACTGGTCGTGTGTGTGCTTTTCCTCGTGCTGGTTCGTGGTCTAGGCGTCGGCAAGGATCTTTCGGCATGGAGCGTCATCAGCCTGTTCTTCGCCATACGCATGCTGAGCATACGTTACAACTGGCAGACGCGACCGGTTCTTCCGGATGAATCACGATAGCGGACAAACCAGAACGATAAGAGTTCAGCGAACCAACATCCCAGGGGCACTGCGGTTTCTAGTCAGACAATGTGAGTTCAGTTGAAGTTTGGAAAGGAGCACTTTCGAATGAAGTCTTATGTTTGGATGGCATTGCTCATCATCGCAGCGCTGAGTATGGCAGGATGCGGCCCGGCTGCCGTGTCTACCGAGCCTGAGGCGGAGACCGCCGCACCGGTCGAGGCCTTTGGTCTAGCCGGCACGTTCTGGACGCTAAGCGCGCTCGACGGCGATCTTCCTGTGCCCGGCTCTAGCGTCACCTTGGAATTTGGCGGCGATGGAACCGTATCCGGCTCCGATGGCTGCAACAACTTCAACACGAGTTTTGTCCAGGATGGTTACGACCTGACCGTCGCCCAACCTGCGGCCATGACCATGATGGCCTGCTCTGCTGCGATCATGAATCAGGGCGCAGCATTCATAGATGTCCTGGCGCAGACGAACACGTTTACAGCCACCAAGCGTCAGCTCATTCTCATGGACGGCAACCAGATTCTCGCCACCTTCGTCGCCGTCGCACAGACCACCGTGGACACAAGCTGGGACGTGACCTCCTACAACAATGGGCGTGACGCGGTGGTCGGCCTGCTCCTCGGCACAGAGATCTCCGCCAACTTCCTCGCCGACGGCACGGTGAACGGCAACGCCGGCTGTAATGACTACTTCGCGACCTACACCCTTGACGGCAACGCCGTCACCATCAGCCAACCCGGCACAACCTTCCGCTTGTGCGACGCCCCGGCCGGCGTGATGGAGCAGGAGGCCGAGTTCCTGGCCGCCCTTACGAGCTCCGCCACCTTCAGCATCCGCGGCGACATCCTCGAATCGCGCACGGCCGGCGACCAGATGGCCGTGGTCATGAAGCGCAAACTGCTCGTGGACCTGCCTCAGCCTGAACCCGCGCCTGAGGTTGCATGGGGCCGCGTCGTAGCGCCCGCCGGCGTCAACATCCGCTCCGGCCCCGGCGTCAACTTCCCTGTGATCGCCGCCGCCCGCGATGGAGATGAAGGCGAGATTATCGGGCGCGATGCCGCCAGCCGGTGGTGGGCCGCCGCTATCCCCTCGCTGCCGGAGGGTATCGGCTGGGTTTCGGCAGACCTCGTGGCGGCGACGAACACAGCGAATGTACCTGTGATCGAGGCAGCGCCCCCGCCGGTCGTCCCGCCCGCCGCGCCGCCGCCGGCTACGCCTACGCCTGTGCCCGCGGCCACTGCCACCCCCTCCGCGCAGATCTCCTTCAGCGCGGACCGCACCGCCATTAACCAGGGTGAGTGCGTCACTCTGCAGTGGAACGTCCAAAATGTCCGGGCCATCTGGGTCTACCCGCGCGGCCAGAACTTCGAGCAGTTCCCGCGCGCCGGCCAGGGCAATGAGGTAGTCTGCCCGCCTGTCACCACGACCTATGAAATGCGCGTCCAGCGCCGTGATGGCGGCATCGAGCTGCGCGAGGTCACCATCAACGTCACGGCGACTGCCCAGCCGCAGATCTCCTTCTGGGCGGACCGCACCACCGTCAACCAGGGAGATTGCACCCGTCTGCACTGGGACGTACAGAACGTGCAGGGAGTGTGGGTCTACCCCCAGGGCGAGCGCTATGATCGCTTTCCGCGTGTCGGCCAGGACAGTGAGCGCGTCTGCCCGTCCAACACGACCACATACGAGATGCGCGTCTTGCAGCGCGATGGGTCGACCGTATTCCGCACGGTCACCGTCAACGTCAACGCCGCGCCCACCCCGACCCCCGTCCCTGCACCGGCCAATCCACTGGCGGGAACGCGTTGGGAGGCGGTGAACATCAACGACGGCTCCGGCCTCTCCACGCTGATTTTGGATACCACTGCCACCGTCGAGTTCGGCGGCAATGGCCAGGCTAACGGTAACGCCGGCTGCAATACGTTCAATGCCCCCTACTCGGTCAACGGCAGTTCCATCAACATCGGAGTTCCTTCCTCCGGCATGATTTTCTGCGCTGAGCCGGAAGGCCAGATGGCGCAGGAGGCTAACTTCTTGGCCGCCCTGCAGTCCGCGGCAACCTTCCGCCTCGACGGCAACACGCTCGAGCTGCAGAACAGCGGCGGCCGGATCACTACGATCCTACAACGTCGCTAGCATGAATCCGTAGCCCTAGCCTGGCGATATGCACCAAGAAGGATCGTTTCTCCTCGGTGCGTCGCCCCGGTTGGGCTGATGAATATAGGTGCGTTAAGTCATCGCTAAGGAGAACCACACGATGAGAGACAACTCGAGTTACCCCAGTCGTCATTGGCGGCTGCTTATGATCGTCGCTGCGCTGCTGGGCGCCGCGCTGCTCGTCGCAGCCTGCGGATCGGGCGGCCAAGAAGAGCCTGTCGCACAAGCTCCGGCCGCAGAAGCGCCCGCAGCCGAAGCGCCTGTCGCTGAGCCTACCGTTCCATCTACTGAGGAAGCCGCGCCCGAGCCGGCTGCACCTCCTGCCGAACAGCCCGCGGCCGAACCAACCGCACCCCCGTCAGAGGAACCCGCTGTGGAGCCGACCTCGGTCCCGGCCGAGGAACCGGTTGCAGCCGAAACCGAACCAGACCCCGTCGATCCGCTCCTCTTTTCTATGCCCATAGAACTGGCCGTAGCCGCAACGCAGGGGCCATCCGGCCGCGTCATCGCCCCAGCCGGCGTCAATATCCGCAGCGGCCCCGGCGCCAGTTACCCCATCGTCGGCGTCGCCCGCGAGGGCGCTGAAGGCGAGATCGTAGGCAAGAGCGAAGACGGCCAGTGGTGGGTAGCCAATGTGCCCTTCGCCCCTGATGGGCAAGGCTGGATAGCTTCCGCCTATGTCGAAGCATCTGGTGCGGACGATGTGTCCGTGATCCCAGCGCCCCCTGTGCCGGCTACTCCTGCCGCTGCTCCTGTCCCGGCCGATATGCCCTCTGCTGCTATCGTCGAAACGCCGGATGAGCTTCCGGCAGACAGTGTGATCCTGTTCTCAGCCTCGCGCCGTCTGCTCGAAGGCAATCGAGCCTACGAACTCGAAGACATCTACGCCGTATCACCGCAGCCCGGCTCTAGCGCGCAGTTGATCATCCCCAACGCCATGCAGCCCTCACTCCAGCACGGCGGCAACATCCTCGCCTTCCGCAGCACGCAGCCCGACCAGTTCGGCCTGAGCGCCTATGACTTCGGCGCCGATGGCCGCGTCCGCTATTCCAACTCCCTGGAAGACAGCACCCCGCGCTGGAACCCGACCGGCGACCGACTTCTCTTCTCCAGCAACCGCACCGGCGACCGCCGCTGGCATGTCTACATCCAGGATCCACGTCCAAGCGATGACCGCAGCGGCTTCCCTGAGGTCATAGACCTCGGCTTCGGCAAAGACGCAGACTGGCATCCCAGTTCGGACGTAATCGTCTTCAAGGGCTGCGACGATAGCGGGCAGAACTGCGGCCTATGGACTATCAACGCCGACGGCTCCAACCGCAGCCGGTTGACCGACGGCTTCAACGACTCACTGCCACGCTGGTCGCCCGATGGCACGTCGATTGTCTTCATGAGCGACTCACGCGACGGCGCGTGGGAGTTGTACTCCTTGTCTGTCACCGACGGCGCGGTCAGGCGGCTGACCGAGAACCAAGCACTTGACGGCCTGCCCGTGTGGAGTCCCAACGGCCAGCAGATCGCATTCATGAGCAACCGCGACGGGGCCTGGGGCATCTGGACCATGTCCGCAGCCGGCGGTGACGCCCAGCTCATCACCCAACTCGAAGAGCAGCTTCCGGACTGGCTCCTGCAGGGGCTGGACTGGCCGCGCTAACTTCATCGAGCCCTGGAGATAGACCGAAAGGAGAAGCGCCCATGTCCCAACCACTTGGCCCAGTGGAATACCTAGTTGTCTACTTCGAGGGCAACCAGTTCAGAGGCGAGATTGTCCCTGCCCTGAACGAGTTGGTCGGCAGCGGGTTGATCCGCGTGATTGACCTGGCTGTGCTCAGCAAGGATCGCAACGGCGACATCACCATCTTCGAAAGCAGCGAGCTTGCGCCCGACGTCGCCGTCCCGCTCGAGAACCTGGAATGCGAGCTGTCCGGGATGCTTGCCGAAGACGACCTCCTCATGGTTGCCGCTGAGTTGGAACCCAACACCACCGCCGCAGCGATGTTGTTCGAGAACATCTGGGCGGCCCGCTTCGCTCAGGCAGTGCGCAACGCAGGCGGAGAGGTGCTCCTCAACACGCGCATCCCCCACGACGTGGTGGAGGAAGTGCGTGAAGCGCTGCTCGCGGGCGCTGCGTAGGTAAACCATGCAGCCGCCCGCTGAACGATCGGCGGGCGGACGGCCTCATTTTGTGATGAGCGCAGGCGATTCCTGCGTTCATATAGAACTACTACTGGATTCAAGAAAGGGATTCGCACAGATGGCAACGCTTACCGTATGGAAGTTCGACACCGCTGAGGGCGCACAAGGCGCGCTGAACAAGCTCGTCGATCTGTCCAAGCAACAACTGATCCAGGTACAGGACGCTGCGGTCGTTTCATGGCCGGCGGGCAAGAAGAAGCCCAACACGTCCAATCATGGCAGCCTGACCGGGGCCGGTGCGCTGTCCGGCGCGTTCTGGGGGATGCTGTTCGGCATGATCTTCTTCGTGCCTTTCTTCGGCATGGCGATCGGCGCGGCCATGGGCGCGCTGTCGGGCAAGTTCGCCGACTACGGCATCAACGACAACTTCATTAAGGAAGTGCGCACAGAGGTGACCGAGGGTACGTCGGCGCTCTTCCTGCTCACCAGCGGTGCGGTACAAGACCGCATCGCCGAGGCCTTCAAGGGCGTTTCCGTAGAACTGCTGCACTCAAACTTGAGCGCAGAGCAGGAAGCGCAACTGAAGGAAGACTTCGGCGCGTAATCCCCGAAGCATCGCAGTGGCCCAGGCGGGTGTATCGCTTCGTTATGGCAGAAGGCATGCCCTGGGCCGGGTCAAGCCAAGGCGGATGGCGGCGGCCTGCGCAATGCAGGCATTTTCAAGTACACAGGGAGAGACCATATGAGACGAGTAAGAACGGGGCGTCCAAGCCTAATCGGAACCGCAGCGCGCACAGCGGTGGTCGTCGGCACTGCGACCGCCGTATCCGGCGCAGTCGCCGGCTCGGCCCAGCAGAAGGCCGCTGCGCAGCAAGCGGCAGCGCAGCAGGTGACGGCCATGCAAGCTCACCAGGAGGCGGCGAATCCTCCCGGCGGCGCCCTTGACCAGATCGAGCAATTGAAGAAGCTGGCCGAATTACAGCAGATGGGCATAGTGAGCGAGCAGGAATTTGCCGATCTCAAGGCCAAAATACTGGCAGGCTAATGAGCTTTGACAGCATAGTGCGCCAGACTCATCGCCGGCCCTACCTGATTTACCTAAGCGAGGCGCCGCGGGTCGCATCAAGCGTGACAGGAAATTACGAAGAGGAGGAATACTATGTCAAATCTAGTTGTCATCACATTCGAAAATGAGGAAGAGGCAGGTAAAGTACGAGAAGCCGTGCGGAAACTGCAGAACCAGAGCCTCCTGAAGCTGGATGATTCGGCCGTCGTGGTCAAGGACGCCGAAGGCAAAGTCACGGTTGACAACGAGATGGATCGCGGCGTCAAAGTCGGCGCAATCGGCGGCGGCATTGTCGGCGTCCTCCTCGGGTCGATCTTCTTCCCTCTCGGCGGCCTCCTTCTTGGAGCGCTGGGCGGCGCGCTGGTGGGGAGCATGGTAGATCTCGGCGTGGATCAGAAGTTCGTGAAGGACGTACAAGACGCCATGCATCCGGGCACTTCGGCCATCTTCCTGATCGTGCGAGATGCCGACGCCGATGCCGCGATTGCCGCGCTCAGGCCGTTCAAGGGCACGCTATTCCACACCTCCATGTCCACCCAAGCTGAAGAAAACCTGCGCCGCGTCCTGAAGGACCGCACATAGTGTTCGGCGCGTTGGACGATAATGGCGCCACGTACAAAGGAGAGTAGATCATGACAGCCAATGTCCATGTAGTGATGTTTGACACCCTATACGGCGCTGAAGCCATGCTGGAGAACGTCAACACCTGGCAGGATAACGGGTGGATCACAGTAGAGGATGCCGTCGTCGTGACCCGCGGGACCGGTTCGACGACGCCCCCGCTGGCGGCAGCTTCCGCCACCACAGAGCAGCCCCGCATCATCACAAGCGCAACGGAAGGGGCACAGGTAGAGATCAAACAGACGCAGAAGAAGACTGGCAAATTCACCCTGGGCGGCGGCGGCATCGGCCTGCTCGCCGGCCTGCTGCTCGGCGGTCCGATCGGCGGGCTGGTGGCCGGCGCCACCATCGGGGCCATCACCGGCGCACTTCAAGATAAGGGAGTTGACGACGGTTTCATCCGCGAGATGAGCGAAGGTCTTCAGCCCGGCCATTCCGCCCTGGTCCTGATGACTTCCGCCGCCGACGAAGAGAGAATTTTGGCCGAACTAAAGCCCCACAAGGCCACTCTGGTCAAGACGACTCTGGCGCCCGAACGAGAGCGCGCCCTCCGCGAGGCGTTGAGCAAGGGCAGTTAGCCCGGGAATACCGCCTCCGTCCGCGACGCGGTTACGCGTACGCCCCAAGCCGCGGTGCTCCTCCCTGTCAGAGAGCGAATGCCTCCTGACAAGGACTGGAACCGCGGACTTGGGGCGTGCGCATTCTTGTCTCCAGCGCAATACCACTTCCCCGCCTGCGCTCCCCGGCTCAGCCTAGTACAGAGCTAGTACATCATGTACCTGGCGTGAGTCGTGATGGCCGGATATTCTCTTTCACAGCAGCGACGCATGCATTCGCCCTCCTTCTGCCCTGTACTGTTCTCGCCGCCATAGGCGGGCAGAATTCTACGCTCAGTGGCTCAAGCAGAAGTCGATCGCAGCGAGTCGCGCCTATGCAGTTGCCGTCAACAGGACCTGTGCCATGAACCAACCTACAGACGCGCCGGGTGAGGTGTATTGTGTTTGCGTGCAAAGTGTCTTAGACGAGGGCTGGGTGCGCGCGCTCTACGTCTACCCCATCGCCACCCATCGTCATTACTCAGGCCCGCCCCGCACAATTCTCACTCTCCGCCTGGCCGATCAGGCGGAAATGCTGGGCCTGCTCAACCGCCTGCACAACATGGGGTTGACCCTCCTGTCGGTTGAGCTTGAGACGGCGTCGACGCATTGACGCATCATACATAGCCAAGCGGACGACTCTCTACCGGGCAATATGACCGTGATGCCGGTCTGTCCAGCGCAGCAACCCGGCGGCGCACCCTGTGGGGCTCCTCGCCGCCGCCCGCGATAAGAATTCATGCTCGCAACTAGTTCGGACTCAACCAGTCAAAGGGACCAAACATGGCGACAACTGCGACAACAGCGAACAAATCAGTCTTTAGTTTCTGGTGGGCGCCTCTGTTGGAGGGGCTTGCAGCAATAGGCTTTGGCGCCGCGCTGTTCCTGCAGCCGGCCATTACGCTGATCGTCCTTACTACGTTTCTGGGCGCCTACTGGCTCGTCGACGGCCTCTTCAAGGTAATAGCGGCCTTCTCGGGGCAGAGCCAAGAGCGCAGTTGGTGGATCATGCTCCTGTCCGGGCTGCTGGGCATCTTCGCCGGCATCATCGTCTTCGGGGCGCCGCTGATGAGCACGCTCATCACCCAAGTTTTCCTGGTCTACATGCTGGCAGTGCAGGCGATCATCGGCGGCCTCCTGAGCATCGTCTGGGCCATCCGCGCTCGCAAGGAAATTCGAGGCGAAGGCTGGGCGATTGCCGGTGGCATCCTGGCGATCCTCCTCGGCGTTGTGCTTATGTCTTCTCCCTTGCTGTCCGTGCTGGTGCTCGCGCGGGTGACGGCCATACTGGCTATCGCAGGAGGCGTTGCTCTGGTCGTCGCAGCGTTCCAGCTACGCAACTACCGGGATTGAACTTGACTGTCGTCGTTTCCGGACCAGCCGCAACCGCCTGCCGGCAAGGAATTGACTAATGGCTGCCCCTGGATTGGAAACGGCGGATGCCGAATTCTTGACGGATATTAAGCGAATGAGTTGGACGATCCTAGCTGCATCCTCGCTCTCCAGCAGCGCCCGTTTGCTCGAACCGCCGCTCTGGGTCTTCAACCCGCCGGGGGTGGAGCCGTTCGATGCCGCCTGGAACAACTTCCGGCTCGTTACCAGCCTGAGCGGCGTGCTGCTGATCGTCTTCTTGCTCGTCGGCGGCCTACTAGGGGACCTGTATGGACGCCGTCGCATATGGATGATAGGGCTAGTCGGGTTCATTGTCTGCAATCTGCTCATCATGGCGTTTCCTGGGCTGGCGTGGCGCATCGTTCTTCAGTTTTGCGCGCTTGCCTTCGGTTCGTTGTTTGCGCCTCTCATTCTGGCTACTCTCAACCTTACCTTCCCAGACCGCAGCCGGACGCTGGCCTTTGCCATCTTCGTCAGCGTCAACGCCATCGCCCTGCAGCTTGCCTGGCTCCAAGGCCAGTTCCTATCAGCGCGATTCGGTTGGCGTGCAGCCTACGTCCTCCCGATCTTGGCGGCCATCGCCTCGGCCGTCTGGGTGTACCGCGTTGTGCCCGAAACGCGCTCCGGGGGCCAGCGGCGCTTCGAAACGTACGTCTACAGCGGCTGGACGCTCGTGGTGCTCGCCACGGTCTTTGGGCTGACTGTGGTTCCCGTGGCCTCTGATTTATGGCGGATTGTGTTAGGCGCTGCTGTCTTGGCCGGCGTCGTGGGCATCGTAATGGTGATGTGGTGGGACATTCGCGCCCCAGGGGACCTGCTGCTCCATCGCACCGTCCGCACTCGCGACCTGACCGTGCTGGTCATCACCGGCGCCATTCTCCAATTTCTCTTAATCGGCTTCAGCCAGCGCACACTCAGCATGTTCCAAGTGGTGCGCGAAATGCCGGCCATCGTCGCTGCCATTGCGCTGGCCCCCATGCTATTTGGACTGTCCGCCGCTACCTTCGTGTTCCTCAAGACTATGGACAACCTCATGGCACGCGCCGTCATCGCCGGTGGGCTGGGGCTCATGGCTGCGGCGCTTGCCGGCGCTGCACTCATGCCCTATACAGCCGGCTATCTACTTTTCTCGCTGCCGCTTGCCGTTTTCGGCGCCGGCTTCCTCATCGCTAACGTCATCTGGACCAGCGCATTCCTTCGTACCGCCGTGGCGCGGCATCATGGCGTCAACGCCGGCATCAGCAGCGCCACCGGCGCCATCGGCGGCGCCATCGGCTCAGTTGTGACGGGCAACCTCCTAGCTATGCTGGGGCTGGAGATCTACGGCCGGCAGCTTACACAAGCCGGCGTCAATGTCGTAGAGGCGATCGAGGCGCTGAGAGGCTTTCAAGCGCTCGCGACGTTGGACCCGGTCGACATTGCCGTCTCCACTGAGTTCCTGCACTTTGACCTCGTCGCCAGCTATCGCACCGCCTTTGCCGCGGCCTACGCCCAGGTCCTTTGGGTGATGGTAGCCTTTGCGCTGGCGTCTGCGACCGTGATTGGTCTGGGCCTCCGCCGCTCGCTGTTGGCGCGGGAGCCCTCTCGGCGCGCCCGCCGTAACGAGGATGATCCAAACCTGGCGTAGCTTAGAACTACGCCTGCGCTCTGACCGGCGGCTTTGTGGCTGTCGTCAATGCTCTGAGGCGTTGTGGTTGCGTATGTGACGGGCCGGTACTATCACTATCCAAACGGAGGGAATGATGAACATTCTGATTGGTATCTTGCTGTTGGTCTGGGGCTTGGGCCTAATGGCGTTCGGGCTGTGGGTGTTCTATGCGCTGCTGCCTTTGTGGTACGGCATGTTCGGCGCACTGGCAGGTTTCTATATTGGTTCGCTGATTACCGGCGGCGCCGCCGGCTGGGTCGGCAATGTGCTAGCCTGGACGCTTGCCATCGCCGGCGCAGCCCTCTTCGCCGGCCTGTCTTATAAGTTCGAGCCGTATCGCCGCATGATCATCGGCTTGCTTATGGGCTTTTCGCTGGGTGCGGCGCTGGCCGCCCTCTTTGGCGGGGGCGTCTTCCTAACTGCACTCTTCGGCGGCATTGGAGCAGTGATCTTCGCCATACTTGTGCCGCTATACTTTGACCCAATGATCATCGTGGGTTCGTCCTTCTCTGGCGCGGCCCTCGTCATGGATGGCGCCCTGCTCATCTTGCCCTTCCTTGCCTTCCTCTTGGATCGAAGTGGGGCAGCACCCCTTGGGCGATTCCTGCCGATCGTCGTCTATATCGTCCTGGGCGCAGTCGGCATGGGCTGGCAGTTCGTCAACTTGCAGCGCTGGGTAGGCGCTACAGCGCCGGCTCCGGCAAATCGCTAGGCCGCGCTGCCTCGTGTGCCTCCACAGCCTTCGCAACTGCGCACCCTGCGACGGCAAGGACTGTGGAGGCAGCAGTTCATTCTTTCGGTCTCTCAGGGTCTCGATAGGGAGGTCTGACCCATGTACATCTTCTACGGCATCATCCTGATAGCCAGCGGCATCTTTGTCGCCTCCTTCGGTACGGTTCTATTCCGGTTCGCCCTGGCCGCGCTTGGCTTCGGCGCAGGCGCAATCCTGAGTTGGTGGTTTACCGCCAGCCAACCTGACATGATCCGCATCCTGATCAGCATTGGCGTTGGCGGCATTGCAGCCGTCGTCCTCTATATGTTGGCCCGCGTCGGAGTTTACATCGCCGGCGGAGTGCTTGGCCTCGTGTTGGCGTTCCTCATAGTCGCCTTGCTAGGAACCAAGAACCCCGCGCTCAACGGGACCCTCCTTGTGGCTGGCGCAGGTGTGAGCGGCTACTTTGGGCCTCGCCTGGGCAGCCTCATCATCGCTCTCGCCACCGGCGCAGCGGGGGCCTTCCAGATTGTCTATGGCCTGGCGCTCGTCTTTGGCGAACGCATCGCTCCCAACACATTGCCTTCCGAGCTACTCGGCGGGTTACTGGCCCTGTCGGTGTTCTTCATCATCACCGCCATCAGCGCCATCAGCCAAAGTCGTCCACGCGTGGCAGTGGTCGGTCGGGGCAGATAGTGTGCAGACCCGTGGAACGAAGTGTGTCGGACGTCTTCCCCCAGGCGCTAAACTGTGACCAAGAGGTCGCCGCCAACTGTGCCGCTCTGCTTGGCCTGCCCGGAATCACAGCGTCAGACGTGCACCTCCTAGAAGCAGCCGGTGTGGATACGCTCAGGGAGTTGCGGCGCTGTGTGCCGGAGAATCTGTATGCGCGCATCATGGAGGCAGCACGCCGCCATCATGTGGAGACGCTACCCCGGCTCGACGAGGTCACGGGCTGGGCCGCCTATACGAAACGAATCTGCCGCCAGATCAGCGAGATATCCGAACCGCTGGGGGCTGTCCGCCGGTCAAGATAGTGCCGCAACCGGTTATGTGCCGGTGGCGGCGCCGAGGCGGCCTGACGGCATACGTTGGGGCTTAATGGGAAGGAAACTCTATGGGAAACGTCCTAACTGATCTAGTTCCGCTTATCATTGGCGCAGCAGCAGTTCCAGTCTGGATCATGATCGTGCTGCTCATGCTGCGCAGCGACAACGGAGTATCCGTGGCAGCCGCGTTCGTGGGCGGAGTGACCCTGATGCGTCTGGTCCAGGGTGCGCTCTTCGGCTACGTTCTTGGCTCGTCCGGAGAGGGAGACGGCAGAATTTCGTCGCTGCTCCTCCTCCTGATTGGCATCCTATTGTGGATCACA
>Ga0334887_1002569_pt1 | contig 19959 bp, 14 predicted proteins | sample GraSluR1_MG_10_FD_207217 | JGI IMG/M metagenome (GOLD analysis project Ga0334887, IMG submission 207217) | Sludge microbial communities from methane-producing bioreactor in Wageningen University, Netherlands - Granular Sludge_18_07-R1 | ecosystem: Engineered > Bioreactor > Anaerobic >...
TCTGGTCGAGCAGCCGCTCGCCCACGACGACATCTTCGACCACGCCAAGCTCAAGCCGCAGTTGCGCACGCCGCTCTGCCTGGACGAAAGCATTGTCTCGCCTGACCACGCGCGCTGGGCCATCGAGATGCAGGCATGCGACATCATCAACATCAAGCCCAGCCGCATCGGCGGCTACGCCGACGCTCGGCGCATCCACGACATGGCCCAAGAGGCGGGCATCCCCGTGTGGCATGGCGGCATGCTGGAGACCGGCATCGGCCGCGCCGGCAACGTCGCCCTGGCGAGCCTGCCTAACTTCAGCCTGCCCGGCGACATCAGCGCCAACGACCGCTACTTCGCCCGTGACATCGTGACCAACCCCTTTACGCTCAACGCCGACAGTACGCTCACCGTGCCCACTGCGCCCGGCTGCGGCGCAGTGGTGGATGAAGCGCGCCTGGAGGAAGTCACGGTCGAGCGCTGGGAACTGCGGGCTTAAGGCGCAGCATGAAGGCTTCCGAGCAGGGCGTAAACGAAGCGGGCGCCCGACGCTATCGAGCCATACCGCGCACGCTCATCTTCGTCACCAGCCTCAACCCGCAGAGCGGCGGGCGCGACGTGCTGCTGCTCAAGGGCGCGCCCACCAAGCGGCTGTGGCCCAACCGCTATAACGGGCTGGGCGGCCATGTAGAAGCCGGCGAAGACGTTCTCTCCGCCGCGCGCCGTGAACTGGCGGAGGAAGCGGGTATCACGCCTGCCGCGCTCACCCTGCGCGGCATCGTCAACATCCACACCGGCGCCGATGCGCAGGGGCCGCGACCCGGCGTGCTCGTCTTCGTCTTCCACGCCGAGAGCGCGCAGCGGACGGTCAGCGCGACCGCCGAAGGAACGCCCGAATGGCTGCCCGTCGACGCCCTGGCGGATTACCCCCTGGTCGACGATCTGCCGGAGATTATCCCGCGCGCGCTGGACGAGGGGCCGATCTTCTTCGGACACTACGCCCCCCAGCCGGATGGTTCGCTCGAATATCGGTTTAGCGATTAAAAAAGAAGACCTTCCAGGGGACGAGCCTCCTGGAAGGTCTTGTGTCAAAGAGGGGAAACCGCTCAGCGCACGACGGGGCCGGCTGCCTTCACCTGCGCGGTGACGCTGTCCTCGAACTGGACGAAGTTGTTGGCGAACATCTCCGCCAGCCGCCGCGCCTGCTCGTCATAGGCCGCCGGGTCCGCCCAAGTATCGCGCGGGCGCAGCGCCTCGCTGGGCACGCCTGGGCAGCGCTTAGGCGCCTCCACGCCGAACACCGGATCCTTCACGAACTCCACATCATCCAGCGCACCCGTAAGCGCAGCCGTCACCATCGCACGCGTGTGCGCAATGCTGATGCGGCTGCCCGTGCCATACGGCCCGCCGGTCCAGCCCGTGTTGATCAGCCAGCAGTTCACGTCGTGTTGCTTGATGCGCTTGCCCAGCAGTTGGGCGTAGACACGCGGATGCTGCGCCATAAAGGGCGCCCCAAAGCAGGCGCTGAACGTGGCCTGCGGTTCGGTGACGCCGCGCTCAGTGCCCGCCACCTTGGCCGTATAACCGGACAAGAAATGGTACTGGGTCTGTTCCGGCGTCAGCCGCGCGATCGGCGGCAGCACGCCAAATGCATCCGCCGTCAGAAAGATGATGTTCTTGGGATGGTCGCCGCGGCCGCTGCGCGTGGCATTGGCGATGTGCGAGATGGGGTAGGCCGCCCGCGTGTTCTGCGTCAGCGAGGCGTCGTCCAGGTTCACGCGTCGCGTGCTGGCGTTGATGCCGACGTTCTCCAAGATCGTGCCGAAACGCCGCGTCGTCTCGTAGATCTCCGGTTCGGCTTCCGGCGAGAGACGGATCACCTTGGCGTAACAGCCGCCCTCGAAGTTGAAAATGCCGCTGTCGCTCCAACCGTGCTCGTCATCGCCGATCAGCGTGCGGTTCGTATCTGCCGACAGCGTCGTCTTGCCCGTGCCGCTCAAGCCGAAGAAGAGCGCGACATCACCTTCCTTGCCGTAATTGGCGGAACAGTGCATGGGCAGCACATCGGCGAACGGCAGGCGGTAATTCATCGCCGTAAAGACCGACTTTTTTATCTCGCCGGCATATTCCGTGCCGCCGATCAGCACCAGGCCCTTGGCGAAATCCACCAGAATAAACACATCCGAATTCGTGCGGTCTATATCCGGGAAAGCGTGGAATCCGGGGCAGTCGATAACGACCAGTTCAGGCTTATGTATGGCCAATTCGTCCGGCGTCGCCTGAATGAACATATTGCGCGCAAAGAGGCTGTGCCAGGCATATTGCGTGATGATGCGCACCGGCATGCGATACTCCGGGTCGGCGCCGCACCAGCAGTCCTGTACGAACACGTCCTTGCCCTGTAGATACGAAGCCATACGGCGCTGAATCTCGCTGAAGCGGTCACGCGGGTAGGGCCGGTTCACATTCCCCCACCAGATGGTATCGTGCGTGCTCGGCTCGTCCACGATAAACTTGTCATTGGGCGAACGGCCGGTGAATTGGCCTGTACGGACGACCAGCGGCCCCAAATGGGCCATGATGCCCTCGCCGCTCTTGAGCGCCTCTTCGTAGAGTGCGGGCGTCGGCAGATTCCAATAGACCGTCTTCAGATTACTCAGCCCATGCGTCTCGAGGCCGATCTGGCTGTGGGGATAAGCGCTGTATATTTGCATGTTGAAAGCTCCTCGCAGTGGCTAGCGCGACTAAACTCACCCTTGGCTCAGGGGTTTCACAAGCATAATGAAGAACGGCCTAACGCACAAGTTCCCAAACGAGATGCCGGATCTCGGGCAGCACCAGCTTATCCATCCCCAGCCGCACCGCGTTGGTCGATCCCGGCATGCTGATCACCACCTTGCCGCGATAGATGCCTGCCGTCGCCCGGCTGAGCATGGCGGCCGCGCCCACTTCTTGGTAACTGAGCATGCGAAAGATCTCGCCGAAGCCGCTCAGTTCCTTTTCCAGGGCGCGGCTGATCACATCGTAGGTGCGGTCGCGGCGGCTGATGCCGGTTCCGCCGTTGAACAGGATCGCCTGCGCCGGCCCTGCGGCGAAATCCTCCAGCGCCTGGGCCACTTCGCCCGGCTCGTCTTTGACAATGCGATAACCGGCCACAGTATGGCCGTCCGCCTCCGCCAACTCGCGGATCAGCTTGCCGCTGCCGTCCGTCTCCGGCGTGCGCGTGTCGCTCACCGTGACAATCGCCAGCGTCACGCTTCCCTGGCCCTCGGCTTCCTTGCGATGTTCTTCAGCGCCCATCAGAACAGATCTCCCTCTGTGAAAAGCATGGATTGGTAGGCGCGCGGGACACTGCCGATCTCTGTAGATGAAGTCACGCACGCCAGTTGATTGAAGTAGCGCCCGTCCTGCGTCTGAATGCCCGCCGTCATCCGCGGCGGCGCGCCGTCCGGAGCGTGCAGATAGTTTAACCCAATCCGGCCATCGGCGTACAGCACGATCTGAAAGCTGACCGTGTAGGCAGGCTGGCCCGGCGCGCTGGGCACGTTCAGATATTCCACCACAAAACGGTCCGGTCCAGCCTGAAAGCTCGAAACGCGTGCGCCCGACGCCCCCGCGTTTAGGTTAGCCCACCAGCCATACACCACCGGCCCCGACGCGGCCACTAGCGGCAGGCACTCGTTGTTTGACCTTTCGATGCGCGCAGCCGCCGGCAGCGCCACATACCCGTCCGAATAGACGTGCGCGTCGACATAGGACGCGCCCCCCACGGTAATGGTCAGCGGCAGGGTGATGCCGATGCTGCTGTTGTCCGTCAGAAAATGCACCTTCCGGCCCCCGGCATCGGGCCATTCCCACCGGAAATCGACCAACGGCCAACCCGATCCCTGCTGCGCGGCGTTGGCGACCGAAGGCAGGTACACGTCGTTGCCCGCCGCCGGCGCGTAGATCGACAGGCGCGCATCCACCGGGATCAGGACGCGACTGCCGTCCAGTCGCTCACCTTCCACCCAAAACGAACCGGCAACCGTCCCGCTCATCAGGTGCGTCGGCGAGATCGTCAGCCCGGCGCGCACGGGCTGCCCGTAGCGCACAGTCCCCGAAATCGGCTGGTTGGGTGACAGCCACTCGATCTGCTGTGTGCGCGTGATGCTCCACCGCATCGGCTCCAGGCTGGGGTTGGTCAGCGCCAACTCCTGCGTAAATGGGGCCGCCCCAGAGAACAGACGGTAACTCAGGGCAGCAGGCGACACACCCAAGCGGCTGCGTACGGCATAGCGCAGCGCCCGTTCGACGTCGAGCAAGCCGCGCCCCACCTCCGCCGCAGAGCCGGGGATCGGTCGCGCCGACTCCGTTAGGATGTAGCGCACCTGCGCCGCAGTAAAGTCCGGCCGCGCCGACCAAAGCAGCGCAGCCGCGCCGGTCGCCACGCCCGCCGCCATGCTGGTGCCGAACGCCTCACAGTACGCGCCGCCGTCAATGTTTTGGTAGGAACTGACGCAGTTAAACGCCGCGGCCTGCGGCCATGTGCTGTACAGCCCGCGTATCCCGTCACCGCCCGGCGCAGCCAGTTCGATCTGCGACCCGACTGCGCTGTAGTAGGCGCGCGTGTCGAGATAACCCGTCGCCGCGATCGCCATGACCGCGGGGTAGGCCGCCGGGTACTTGACCGGCGAGGAGTTGCCCGCCGCTGCGATCAGCAGCGCGCCCCTGCTTTGGGCATAATTGACCGCAGCCTCCAGCGCGGGAGACGAAACGGTCAATTCCAGGCTGAGGTTGATGATGTCATAGCTTGCTCCGGCTGCGTCGTAAACCGCCTGGACTACGTCGAAGAGATCGCCAATACAACCGGAGTCCGCAACCCAGCGCAGCGTCTTGAACGGAACCGCTGTCGCGTTCAGCGCCGTGCCGGCGACGCCCCTGCCGTTGTTGGTCGTCGCCGCGATCAGGCCGATGACGTGCGTACCGTGACCGCAACTATCATCCAGCGTCGGGCTGTCGTCCACATAACTCTTGCCGGCGTAGACGTCGACGTTCTTCGTCAAGTCCGGGTGGTTCATGTCCACGCCGCTGTCGATCACCGCCACGCGGATGCCTGCCGCGGCCTCCTCCTGCGCAAAGACCGCGCCGCTCAACGCCCAGCCGCGGCTGGCGTGGACGCGCGGCAGGTGCCATTGCCACGTGCGGTAGAGCGGGTCGTTGACGCGGACGGGCGTCTCTGCTGCGACCGCTTCAGCGGCGGCATTGGCCTCTGCGTCCGCTGCGCGCACGATCCAGTTCGGCTCGGCATAGGCCACGGCCGGATGCTGCGTCAGCGCCGCCGCGGCCGCCAACTCCGTGCCCGGTTCCACGCGCAGCACGTAGCCCGCCACGCCCGCATCAGCCGCGCCGAACGTGGCAATTGTCTCAGCGCCGAACTGCTCCAGGGCCGCGGCCGCGCCCAGCGCATCCCCGCGCATGCCCACGAGGATTTCGCCGGGCACGAACGCCGCGCCCGACTCCGCGCTAACCGCCTCGGTCTGCGCCAACACCGCCGGCAGGCGCGGGCTGTCATCAGGCTCGACGCTCTGCGCCTGCCCGCTTGTCGTCGCCCACAGGCTCACCGCCAACGCCGCTACGATCGCGAAAAGAATCCGGCATCTGCGCACGAGCCGGATTCTTCGCCCCCCCGCCGATCTAAATTGGCGTACTCGTCCACAGAGCATTGTCATGCAGACCGCCCTCGCTTGCCCTTCTAGGCCAGCCCCAACATCTCCGCGTCCAGCCGGGCATAGAACCGCTGCATAAAAGCGTGCCGTTCGCGCCCGATCTCCCGCGCCGTCTCCGTGTGCAGCGTCTCCAGCACGCGGCGCAGTTTATGTACATATTCATGCACCGGCGTATACTCGGCGCTCGCCGGCGCCTGCACAGCAGCGGCAGCCTGCTCGCTCGTCTCGCGCCACAGGCGGCTGCCGTGGCTGCCCGCATAGGCGAATGCCCGCCCGACGCCGATAGCGCCGATGCTGTCCAGCTTGTCCGCATCGTAGAGGCACTTGGCCTCCAGCGTCTGCGGCTGGATCGAGCGGTCGCGAAAGCGGTGCGCCTCGATAGAGTGAACGACATTGGCCGTCCGCTCAGTTCCCAAGCCGCGCGCCGCCAGCAACTCGCCGGCAAAGCGCGCCGCGGCGAGATGATGCGCAGCGCGGCCTTGGTCCTCTACGGGCACATCGTGCAGCAGCGCCGCCAGCCGCACCACCGTCACGTCAGCGCCCTCCGCCTCGGCTATGCGCACCGCCAGCCGCATCACGCGCAGCACATGGTCAAAATCGTGCGCCGCATCCCCCTCGTCATACAGGCGGCAGGCCGCTTCTTCGCTCAAGAACTCGTCCATTCGCACTGATCTTTACCTTCTTCGGGTATATACGCCGCCGCCTGTGTAAAGGCTGCGCGCTTTCGGGCAAACATTCGCCGGCAACAGGCAACAAAAAAGGCGAGTTCGCCGGCTCGCCTCCTCCTTCTCCCGTACCGAACCGCAATTAGCCGTCGCTTACGGAAGCCTGCGCGGCCGTCGCTTTCTTGCCGCCGCGCATCCACAGAATGCCGCCGGGCACGCTCACCAGATAGCCGATGAACTGCTGCAGCAGCCCCACGGCAAAGCCAAGCTCCGTCCCCGACCCCATGAGCAGGAAAGTCGCCGCAAACGCCCCCTGGCGCACGCCCAGCCCGCCCGGCGACAGCGGCAGCGCCAGCGAGACAAAGACGATGATCGGGTTAATAGCGAACACCTCCAGCAGCGAAATGCCGTCTGGCTGGATGGCCCGTGCGATCAGCCAGATGTTGACACTGGTCAGCGCCACGATCGCCGCGCTGCCCGCTGCGGTCCACAACAGAGCGCTGTAGGAGTAGCGATAGACGTTGAACGCATCGCCCATTTTGTGCCAGATCGGCACGGTGCGATGCGCCAGCGGCAGGCGCGCCAGGATGCGCTCCACCAACAGCTTGAGCCGCCGGCTGAGCAACGCCAGCAGCGCCGCGCCCAAGCCCAATGTCACGATGCCGCTGCCCAGGGCGATTACCCGCACCGTAACCAACTGCTCCGGCGGAAAGTCTGTTCCGTCCGGTCTGCCGTACAGGAGCATAGCCCAGGAAGCCAGCGCCGCGGCGAGCATGAAAACCAGCAGCCCGATAAAACGGTCGATCAGCACGCTCGCCGCCGCGTCCGCGGTGCGCCGCGTATCGGTCGCCAGCCGGTAGCCGCGCATCACGTCGCCGCCCACCTGCGCCGGCAGGAAGTTGTTGAAGAACTCCGCCACCCACTGATAGGCCATCAGCCGTACAAAGGTGACGCGAATGCCTGCGGCACGCAGCAACACGCCCCACTTGACCCCGTTCAGGGCCACCGCCGAGGCGTAGAGGCAAGCGCCGGCCAACAGCAGCAGCTTGTCGGCATTCGCCATCTGCCGCCACAGTTCCTGCGGGTCTTCCAGCCGGGTATAGAGGAAATAAAGCAGGCCAATGCCGGCGGCCAGCTTGAGGAAGTTAAGCAGCGTTTGCCTGTTCATGGGCGGGTTGCCGGCCATTCTGCCACAGGCCGGTCTTGCCGGGCGCTCATGCGCCGGCGGATGGCCGGCCCTTGTCGACCATTTCGGCCCCCACGCGCACTTCGGTTCCCGCGCGCGAAGCCGAGGAGACGGCATACGATGTGCGCTTGCTACCGTTCGAGGCCGCGGTTTGCTGCGCCTCATGACGCACATGCTGCACGTCCTGCTTCTGCGTCCAGGCCATGTCCCAGACCACATGCCGGTCGCGCTTGACGGCAAAATCATACCAGCCCAGCAGCCGGCTGTAGCCCTCGATCGCCGCCAGCAAGAAGAGCACCCACAGCAGCTTGATCACGCCGATGACTTCCTTGAACGCCACGCGCATCACGCGCTGGTTCTGGATGCTGCTCACCGCATAGCCGTACTTGTGCTTGAGGTAAAGATGGCCGGCATGGTTGCGGCGGCGTTGGCGCACAAAGTCGGGGATGGTCGTCGGCCCGGTGTTATAGACGATCGCATCGGGCGCATAGCGCACCTGCATGCCATGCTTCACGACGATGGCCTCGACAAACGCCTCGTCCATGGCGACGTCCGCCGGAATCTGATCGAAGACCTTGCGGAACGCGATCATCTCGCCCAGCCGCGGGATCTCCAGACACAGCTCGTGCTCCATGCGCAGACGCAGGTGGCTCAACAGCCCCACGATGTGATCGGGCGTATCCACTGCGATCTTCTGCGCGCCGACCATGCCCACGGTCGGGTCCGCAAACATGCGCACCAGGTGTTCGACCGCGTATTCATGCGGCAGCGTATCGCCGCTCTCCAAGACGCAAATATCGGTCCGTGTTGCAGCGAGAAACAGATTGACTGCGCTGGTCTTACCCAGGCGTTCTTCCTGCTCGATCAGCCTGACGCGCGGATCGCGCGCCATATACTCGCGCACAATAGACACGGTGCGGTCCGTGCAGGCGCTGGCGACGACGATAATCTCCGCGATCTCCGTGTCGTGGAGATGCTGGTCGATCAGCGCCTCCAGCAGATGGCCGATATTCTCTTCTTCGTTGTACGCCGTGACGCCGACGCTGCAAACGATCTTCTCGTCGCTTGTGCTTACCATGCGCTCTCTAGTCCCAAAACCATTCCCTTTAGTCGCTGCCGACCAGCTTGGCGACGGTGACGCCGTCGCCGCCTTCTCCCGCATCCCCGGCGCGGAACTCGCTCACCGCCGGGTGATGGCGCAGCAGGTCACGCACGGCGTCGCGCAGCGCGCCCGTCCCTTTGCCGTGAATGATGCGCACCCACGGCAGCCGAGCCAAATAGGCATTGTCAAGATACCGCTCCAGCTTTTCCAGCCCTTCTTCCACCCGCTCGCCGCGCATGTCCAATTCCATGCCGGGGCTTTGATGCACCGGGCGGGCGAGGACGCGCACCGCGCCGGGCTGCTCCTCGCGCACGGCTTTCTGGCGCAGTTCCAGCCGTTTCAACGGCAGTTTCAGGCGAAAATTGCCGATCTGCACATCCGCATCCTGCGCCCGCTCGTTCAGCGCCAACACCTCGCCGGATGCCTGCAGGTTCGCCACCCACACGCGATCGCCGACCTCGATGGGGCCGGCCAAGCGCTGCTCGCTGTCGCCCGGCACGATTACATCCAGGTTAACTTCCTCGGCATCCTGCTGCCGCCGGCCCAGTTCCTGTTCGGCGCGGGCCAGGAAGTCCTCATGCGCGCCGGCGCCGCCGCCGAACTGGGTCGCCTGCGCGATCTGCCGCCGCGCCTGTTCGATCTCGCGGCGCGCCGTCTCCAGCTCGGACTGCATCAGGCTGCGCGTCTCTGCGATCACCGCGCGGCGCGCCTCTTCAACATTGGCGAGCCGGTAGCGCAGATCGGTTTCTATCAATTGAGCCTGGCGCTCGCGCTCCTTGGCCTGCTCCAGCGTGTGCAGCGCCTCCTGCTTGGCGCGGCGGATGTCGTCGAGCATGGCGTCGACCTGCAACGAGCCGGGGCGAACAATGCTCTCCGCCTGCTCCACGATGACCGGGTTCAGCCCCAGCCGCTTGGCGATGACCAGCGCGTTCGAGCGCCCCGGCAGGCCAATGCTTAGTTCATATGTCGGGCTTAACGTCTCCACATCGAACTCGACCGAGGCGTTGCGCACGCCCGGCGTATTGTGCGCATACAGCTTCAGGTCGCTAAAGTGCGTCGTAGCGAACACGGTAACGCCCCGGTCGCGCAGATTGTCCAGCAGCGCCATCGCCAGCGCCGAGCCCTCGTCCGGGTCGGTGCCTGCGCCCAATTCGTCCAACAGCACCAGGCTTGCCGGGTCCGCCTCCTCCAGAATCTCGATGATGTGCGTCATGTGGCTGCTGAACGTGCTGAGATTCTGTTCGATGCTCTGCTCGTCTCCGATATCGGCGTAGATGCCGTCGAACACGCACAGCCGGCTGTTCGGCTCCGCCGGGATCATCAGGCCGGACTGCGCCATCAGCGTGAGCAGACCCACTGTCTTCAGCGTCACCGTCTTGCCGCCCGTGTTCGGCCCTGTGATCACGATAATGTACGTGTCCTCGTCCAGGTACACGTCCACCGGCACCACGGCATCGGGGTTCAACAGCGGATGCCGCGCCCGTCGCAGGTCCAGCACGGAACCAGGATGGAGCGCGACGGTTTCGCCATCCCCGGCCCCGTTGGCGCCGTTGGCCGCGACGCCGGCCTGGCCGATAGGCCGCGCTTTCTCGAAGGGAACCGCCTCCGGTATCGTCCCGCCCACTGCATACCCGTACTTGGCCTTGGCAAAGGTGAAATCCAGTTCCGCCAATATCTGGGTGTTTTGGGCAATGTAGACCGCTTCCTCGCCCACGAGTTGGCTCAACTCGGTGAGGATGCGGCGGATCTCTCGCTCTTCCTGCAGTTCCAACTCGCGCACGGCGTTGTTCTGCTGCACGACCTTGAGCGGTTCCACAAACAGCGTAGCGCCGCTGGCCGACTGGTCGTGGATGATGCCGTCCACCTGGCCCTTGGCATCGGCGCGGATCGGGATGACATAGCGCCCCTGGCGCTGTGTCACCAGCGCCTCTTGCAGATGGGGTTTGATGTCGGCGCTGTGGACGATACGGTCGAGCGTACTGAGCAGACGCTCTTGCGCCACGCGCAGTTCCTGGCGCACGCGCCCCAACGCATCGCTTGCCCCGTCCGCCACCTCAGCACGATCGTTGATGCAGCGCCCGATCTCGTCGATGACGTGGCTGCACGGCTGGATATTAATGGCAATGCCCGCCAAGCGGGGGAAGGACTGCTCCAGCCGCAGGAACATGTTCTGTAAAGTGCGCGCCCGCATCAACGTGCTGCGGATCTCCAGCAAATCCTGGGCGAACAACATCGCGCCGCGCTCGGCCTTTTCCAAGAACGGCCGCACATCGCGCACGCCGCCGAAGCTGACCTCTGTGCGCTGTTCCAGCAGTTTGGACGCCTCCGCGGTCTCGGCCAGCCGGTCGCGCACCGTCTCCAGGTCGTCGCTGGGCAGCAAGGCGCGCGCCAATTCCTCGCCGCCGCTGAACGAGCAGTACGCGGCAACGCGCTCCAATACCTTGGCGTATTCCAATACCCTCAGCGTGCGCGGATTCATCGCCTATAAGCGCGCCCGTCTAGCCGCGCCGTCTTCGCCTTTCTCCTGTGCCGGGCTTCATGCCCGTCCTGCCGGTCAATCACCGGGCCGCCTGATCTTATCATACGCCGCAGCGATGCCCCAAGGTCGCCGCCGCCTCAGCCCGTAGCGTAGCCCAGTCGCCGCAATAGCCCTTCGCGGCGACGCCATTTCTCGTACACCTTCACCCACAACTCCAGGTAGACGCGCGTTCCCGCCAGTTCCTCGATCTCGGGCCGCGCCGCCTGGCCGATCCGCTTGATCATGCGCCCGCCCTGGCCCAGCACGATGCCCTTCTGGCTCTGGCGCTCCACATAAATCACCGCCGAGATGTAGGTCATATTCTCGCTGCGCGGCGTGAACTCGTCCACCGCCACAGCCAGGCTGTGCGGCACTTCCTGCTCCAGCAGCATGAGCGCCTTCTCGCGGATCAATTCGGCCACGATGAAGCGCGTCTGCACGTCAGTCACCTGCTCCGCCGGATAGTAGCGCGGCCCGACCGGCAGCAGATCGCGCAACAGCGCGACCAGTTCCGCCGTCCCCGCGCCGTGCAGCGCGCTGAAAACGGCCGTACTACAGCCTCCCTCCAGCCAAGACAACAACGCCAGATACTCCTGGCGGCGCGCCTCCAGCACGTCTTCGTCCATCGGCGCCGCGTCTACCTTGTTCATGCCCAGCACAAACCGGCTCGGCAGTTTCTTGCGTTGGGCCAGCGAGCGCAGCAAATCGGCGATGCGCCGGTCTTCCTCGGTCGGCGGCGTGTTCACGTCTACCAGCCACAGCGCCACATCGGCGTCTTCAATCGTCTCTTCAGCCACCGCCACCATATACTCGCCCAGCTTGTGCTTGGGCTGGTGGATGCCCGGCGTATCCATAAAGAGCAACTGCGCGTCCTCGCGCGTGAGGATGCCAAGCAATTGGTCGCGCGTCGTCTGCGGCTTGGGGCTGGTAATGGCGATCTTCTGGCCGAGCAGCCGGTTGAGCAGCGTCGACTTGCCCACGTTGGGCCGCCCGACTACCGCGATGAAGCCGCTGCGGTGGTCCGGGGGCAGTTCTTCGGGCTGCAATGTCTCGAACGGTTCAAGTTCCTGCAAGCTTCACCTCGCTAGCGATAGGGCGAAGGCGGCTTGGGCAACGTCAGGCTGACCGTGCCCGTGGCTTCCGTCTCGGTCTGCATGCGCCAGCCGAACGTGGCGCTCAACGTGCGCAGATAGGGGTCCGGGTTCAGCGCCTGCTCGATCATATACGTCGAGCCGGTCAACAGCACCACATCATCGCCGCTGCGCATGCTCTTGGCGACTTGCAACGCCTGGCGCGCCTCGTAGATCACCAGCACCGGCGTATCGCCGGTCAGCGCGTTCAGTTCGTCGCGCACCGCGCTGGGGTCCTGCCCCTTATACGACGATCCTGTGACGATAATGGCCTTTGCCACCCGCGCCAGATCGCGAAACACCTCGGCGGGGGCGCGCTTGCCCGAAATGCCCAGGATCAGAATCTTGCCTCGATTGCCGAAGCGCGCATCCACCTCGCCGGCCAGCGCGCGCATCTTCTCCACGTTATGGGCAATGTCGGCGTAAACGCCCTCCTCGACCCGCCAGAACCGGCCTGGCAGTTTGGCGTGGGCCAGCACCCGCACCAGCCGCCCCAGCTCCAGCTCCGGCAAAAAGCGCTGCACCACCGCCATGCTCAAGGCTGCATTCCACTTCTGATAGGGCGCGCCCAGCAGCGCGTCTTCGTCCGGCGGCAGTTCGTCCACGCCGCCCAACAGCCCTTCCAGGCGCCGCACGTCCGCCTCGCCGACCACCGTCAGCGGCGCGCCGGCATCGTCACACACCGCCTCGATGATGGCGAGCGTGTCGGGGTCCGTTTCGCTGGTGAAGAACGGCGTATCGCGCCGCGCGATGCCGGCCTTGTCCAGCGCGCGCTGCCACTGCTCGCGGCCCAAGATGTGCGCGTGATCGCCGCCGACATTGGTCAGCGCCGTCGCAACCACATCCAGCGCACGCGTCTGGTCATAGCGCCCGCCAACGCCCGTCTCCATCGCCGCCCATTCCACTTCGTGCCGCTCGAAGAGGGCCAAAGCCAGCAGGATCGAAACCTCGTGGAAGGTGTGAACATAGTGATTGCCGCGCAGCGCACGCCGCACGCAGAACGGCTGGATGCGCCGGCTCCATAATTCGTTGACGTCGGCGCGCGAGACGAACTCCGCGCCCACGCTGAAGCGCTCGCGATAATCGAACAGGTGCGGGCTCATGAACGACCCGGCCTTGCCCGCACAGCCGAAGCCGACCTCCAAGAAGCGGCAAGTGGAGCCCTTGCCGCCGGTCCCCGCCACATGGATCAGGCGGGTGGGATGCCCGTTTGGCCACAGGGCGGCGATAGACTCGCGCAGCAACTCCAGGCGCGCCAACTTGGCCGTCGACCATTCGGCGTGGTAGATCTGATCGACGGTGTTGTAGTATGGAAAATCCGGTTGTTCCACGAGCTTAACTCAACGCCTCCGGCTTCAACGTCGCCCGGATCAACGCGGTCTCGGCGTCGATGATGCCTTGCACCTCATCCGCCAAGCGCGACAGGGGCAGTTCGCCCGACTCGCCGTTGCGGCGCAGTTTCATCTCGGCTACGCCCGCGGCCAAACCCTTGGCGCCCAGCGTCAGGCGGATCGGAATCCCCAACAGGTCGGCGTCGTTGAACTTGACGCCGGCGCGCTCGTTGCGGTCGTCGTACAGCACCTCAATGCCGGCCTGCGTCAACTCGGCATAGATGCGCTCGGCGGCCTCCGCCACCTCCGGCGTACGCTCCGTCGCCAAGCTCACCAGCAGCACCGTATAGGGTGCAATTGTGATCGGCCACTTAATGCCCAAGTCGTCGTGGTGATGCTCGATGACGCTGGCGAGCAGCCGCCCCGTGCCGATGCCATACGACCCCATCACAATTGGGCGCGAGACGCCTTCCTCGTCCAGATAGGTCGCCCCCATTGCCGCGCTGTATTTTGTGCCGAGTTTGAAGATGTTGCCCACCTCCACCCCGCGCACCGCGCGCAGCGCCGTACCGCAGTGCGGGCAGGCATGCCCCTCAGCCGCAGCCACGATGTCGGTCACGATGTCGGCCGTATAGTCGCGCCCGTAGTTGACGTTGCGGAAATGATAGTCCGGACGGTTGGCCCCAGCCACCAGGTTCCGGCTGCGCGACACCAGGTCATCCGCCACCAGCACGACCTTGCTGCGGTCGATGCCGATGGGCGAGCCGTAGCCGGCCTCCGCGCCGACGGCCCGGATCTCCTCCGCCGTTGCCGGGCGCAGCCGCCGCGCCTTGATGGCGTTCGTCAACTTGGTCTCGTTCAGTTCCATGTCCCCGCGCACCACCGCAAAGACGAACTGCTCGCGCACTTCTCCGGTCTCCGCGTCCTGCATCTCGGCCATCAAAAAGACAGCCTTGGCCGTGGCGGATTCGGGGATGCCCAAGAACGCGGCCAGCCCGGCGATCGTATCCACGCCCGGCGTATGGACCTCCTCGCGCAGCAGCGCCGCCGCGTCCTCCGGCTCCGGCTTGCGAAACAGCGCGATCTGTCGGTTGGCGCTGTAGCCGCAGCCGTCGCACAGCAGCAAAGTGTCCTCGCCCACGGGCGTCAGCGCCATGAATTCGTGCGCCATCGTGCCGCCCATCATGCCCGTATCGCTCTCCACCGCGATCACGTCCAGCCCGCAGCGGCGGAAAATGTTGAAATACGCCTGGTAGATGCGCGGGTAGAAGGCATCCAGCCCGGCGAAGTCCCGGTCGAAGGAATAGGCGTCCTTCATGGTGAACTCGCGCACGCGGATCATACCGCCGCGCGGGCGCGGCTCATCGCGGAACTTGGTCTGGATCTGATAAAGCATAAAAGGCAGTTGGCGGTAACTGCTCACCACCGCCTTGGCCAGGTCGGTCATCACCTCTTCGTGCGTCATCGCCAGACAGTAATCGCGGTTGTTCCGGTCCTTCAACCGCGCCATGTCGTCGCCGATGTCGTACCAGCGCCCGGTCTGCTGCCACAGATCCGCGGGATGCACCACCGGCAGCGTCACTTCCTGCCCGTCGATGGCGTCCATCTCCTCGCGCATGATGTCTTCGATCTTTGTCTTGACGCGCTGCCCAAGCGGCAGATAGTCAAATATGCCCGCGGCAATGGGAAGGACCAGGCCGGCGCGCAGCAACAACTGATGGCTGGCGATCTCTGCGTCCGCCGGCGCCTCGCGCAGAGTCTGAAAGAACAACCTCGACATTCTCATAGCGCTTCGCTCCAAACTGCTGCTGTTGATAATGCGAATGAACGGCTGATAAGTGCTGAATACTCAGGAGGCCGGCGGCGCGGCAAGCAACTGCTCGACTTTTCGGCGCAGTTCATCGTATTCGAGCAGACCCGCATACCGGTCCGCCTCGGCGCCGTCTCGGAAAAAGATCAACGTGGGCAACCCCATGACCTGGTATCGCGCCGGGATCTCCGGGTTCTCGTCGACATCCAGCGCGGCAACCAGCAGATCGCCGCCGAACTCCTCGCGGAGAAAGCCCATATAGGCCGCCGCTATCGTACACGGCTGGCACCATTCGGCCCAAAAATCGACCACGGCCGGCTTATCCGCCGCCAACACCAGCGCATCGAAGTCGGCATCGGTCACGTCGAGCGGCTCATTGGCCGCAGGCGGTCGCGGCCTGTCTTCCGGCGGCGGACTGGGCGGCGCGGCAGACAGGTTCGCCCATTTGCGAATGCGTTTCAGCATCGCCTATCCGCCTTTTTCACCATCACTTGCGCCGGTTCGCTCGTGTCGCTCTCGCGGATCTCATAATCGTGGCGAATATCCGCTACGCCGGAAAGCGTGCCGTGGACCCCGCAATACTTCTCCAGACTCAGGTTGATGGCCCGCGCCACCTTGGCGTCTTCCAGACCCTCGCCCGTCACCACATAGTGCAAATCGACGGTCTCCCACGGGCGCGGCAACTCTGCGCCGCGCACCCCGCGCACCTCCACCTCGACATCGATCACGCGTTGGCGCTGCTTCTGCAGGATCGACAGAACGTCGATCAACGAACAGCCGCCAAGCCCCAAAAGCAGCATCTGCATGGGGCTGACGCCTGGCCCGTCTCCGCTAGACATCAACGCGGCGCGCCCGTTGTCGTCCACGCCCAAAAAGGTCCTGCCTTCAACCCACTTCACCCGCGCCATATATGCCTTAACCTGTCTAGAGTGTGATTGGCGTGCGCGCAGTCTCCGCCTCGCCCTGCGCGAGGGACTCTGCGTGAGTATATGATGGCGCCGAACAGATGTCAAAAGGAGAGCGCATCTCCTGCGCTTCTGCGGTGTTACTATATTCATGGAGACGCCATGCCGTCGCCATGCTATTGTCTGCCGGGCAGCTTTGCGATGACGGATTGCGCAAAGCGGCAAGCCTAGCACGAGCCAACAAAAAGGAGAAACCGTGCTCATTGACGCCCCCTGGCTGAAGTTTTACGAGAAGGAAGTGCCGGCTGTGATCGACATCCCCGACATTCCTCTCTACCAGATCCTGGTCGACGCTGCGGCTCGTGTGCCAAACCGTCCGGCTGTGCGCATGATTGTTAAGTACTTGCCGTTGGGCATAAAGATCCAGTCTGGGCTTACCTACAGCCAGTTGGACAAGGCCAGCAACCGCTTTGCCGCGGCGCTGCACGCGCTGGGCATTCGCAAGGGCGATCGCGTGGCGATCATGCTGCCCAACATCCTGCAGCAAGTCATCGCCTTTTATGGAGTTCTCAAAGCCGGCGCGGTGCTCGTCAACACCAACCCGACCTACACCGCACGCGAGTTGCAACACCAGCTCGGCGATTCAGGCGCACGCGTCATCGTCATGCTCAGCGGGCTGTACAGCCGGCTAGCCGAAATTCGCGAGCGCATAGCGGTCGAGCATGTGATCATCGCGGACCTGCACGAAACGCTGGCGTGGCCCTTTTCCGGCCTGGTAGCCCGGCAGTTGCGCGCCAGGGGCCTTGTCGCCGATTTGCCCGATGCGCCCGATATTCACCGCTTCGGCAAGCTGCTCAAACAACATCCGCCGCGCCCGCCCAAGGTCGACTACAGACCCGAGGACGTGGCGCTGCTGCAATATACCGGCGGGACGACCGGCTCCCCCAGGGGGGCTATGCTGACGCAGCGCAACCTTGTTGCCAACACCTATCAATGCAAGGCGTGGGTGCCCCAGATGGTCTATGGAGAGGAAAGGCTATTGGCTGCGCTGCCGGCCTTCCATGTCTACGGTATGACCACTGGCACGCTATTCACGCACGTGAATGGCGCCGAACAGGTGCTTGTGCCCGATCCGCGCGACGTGGATCACATCCTGAAAGTGGTTCACAACGAAAAGATCAGCATCTATCCGGCCGTACCCGCCATGTATGCCGCCATCAACAACCACCCCCGTGTTGGCGAGTACGATCTGCGGTCGATCAAGATCTGTCTCAGCGGCGGCTCCGCCCTGCCTGTAGAGGTCAGCAACCAGTTTGAAAAGCTGACGGGCGGGCGTCTGGTCGAAGGCTATGGGCTAACCGAATCATCGCCGCTGGCGTGCGGCAACCCGATTCGCGGCGAGCGGCGCGCAGGGTCTATCGGCCTGCCGTTCCCAAGCACGCAAGCCGCCATCTTCTCATTGGAGCCGGATGAGGACGGCAACTACGCGGAATTGCCCATAAACGCCGAGGGCGAGTTGGTGGTCTATGGGCCGCAGGTAATGGCCGGATACTGGAACGCGATAGCAGACGCAGAGCCGGCCATCGACAAGACCGGCGGTCTTCACACAGGCGACATCGCCCGCATGGACGAAGACGGCTTCATCTACATCGTCGACCGCAAGAAGGACCTGATCGTCGCCAGCGGCTTCAACATCGTGCCGCGCGAGGTCGAGGAAGTGCTCTTTATGTACGACAAGGTGATGGAAGCCGCTGTGGCGGGCGTCCCGCACCCCAAGCGCGGGGAGACGGTCAAAGCCTTTGTCGTGCTGAAACCCGGCCAGACCGCCACAGAAGAGGAAATTCGCAATTTCTGTAAGCTGAACCTGGCCCCCTACAAAGTGCCGACCGCAGTAGAGTTTCGCACCGAATTGCCCAAAACCCAAGTGGGCAAGGTTTTACGCCGCCTGCTGGCTGCCGAGGAGGCGCTAGCCGTCTAGCGTCGAACTGCCGGCGCGACGTCATCCGGGAGCCTAGCGCTTTCAGACCGGTGGCGATGGAGCCGTCCGGATTGGCGTCCGAAACGTACGCGTGCACGCGCACAAGCGCGCACAATAGAATAGGTATGTCAGAGGAGACGCCAAAAAGGAGAGCGCTTCCCCAGCGGTTCCCCTGTGCTATAATTCGGGCAGTTTGGCCATTCCGATTTGCAGCGCCCTTTCCTCGGCAAGCGGCGGTATGTCGTATGCCCAAGAACCGCACCGGTCACAAGGAGCGAATATGTCAACCGAAAAGCCCTGGCTCAGATTCTACGAAGAGGAAGTGCCCGCTATTGTCGACATTCCGGATATCCCTCTCCACCAGGTGCTGGTCGACGCCGCCACGCGCGTTCCGGACAATACGGCCGTGCATATGGTCCTCAAGTACCTCCCCTTCGGCTGGAAGATTCAATCGCAGCTCACCTATCGAGAGTTGGATGAAGCGAGCAGCCGTTTCGCCGCCGCGCTCCATGCCCTCGGCATCCGCAAAGGCGACCGCGTGGCGATCATGCTGCCCAACATCCCGCAGCAGGTCATCGCCTACTTCGGCATCCTCAAGGCGGGCGGCGTGATCGTCAACACCAACCCGACCTATACCCCGCGCGAGCTGCAATACCAACTGGCGGATTCGGGCGCACGCGCCATCATCATGATGAGCGGTCTGTACAGCCGTCTTGCCCAGGTGCGCGCCCAGACCGCCATCGAGTTCGTCATCCTTGCCGACCTGCAGGACACGTTGAGATGGCCGTTCCGCAGCCTGGTTGCCAGGCAGCTGCGCGCCAAGGGGTTCGTCGCCAACGTGCCTTCTGCGCCCGACATCCACCGTTTCGGCAACTTGCTCAAGAAACACGCGCCGCGCCCGCCCAAGATCGACTACCATCCCGAGGACATGATCCTGCTCCAATACACCGGCGGCACGACCGGCGTGCCCAGGGCGGCAATTCTGACGCAGCACAACCTTGTCGCCAACGCCCACCAATGCAAGGTCTGGTTTACCGGCTCCGTATACGGCCAGGAGAAAGTCTTGGCTGCGCTCCCGCTTTTTCATGTCTACGGCATGACAGTAGGCACCCTCCTTTCCGCCATCCTTGGCTCGGAGCTGGTGCTCGTGCCCGACCCGCGCGATGTGAATCACATCCTAAAGGTGATCCACAACGAGAAGATCAGCATGTATCCGGCTGTGCCCGCCATGTACGCCGCCATCAACAACCACCCCAAGGTCAGTCAATATGACCTGCACTCTGTCAAGGCCTGCGTCAGCGGCGGCTCCTCGCTGCCGGTCGAAGTCGCCACTCAGTTCGAGAAGATCACGGGCGGTCGTCTGGTCGAAGGCTATGGGCTGAGCGAATGCTCTCCGCTGGCGTGCGGCAACCCCGTCCACGGCGAGCGGCGGGTAGGCTCTATCGGCGTGCCGGTTTCCAATACGCGCGCCGTCATCGTCTCGCTCGAACCGGACGCCGACGGCAACTACAAAGAACTGCCCCCCGGCGAAGAAGGCGAGCTGGTCATCTACGGGCCGCAAGTCATGACCGGATACTGGAACGCCGACCGAGACACGGAAGTCGCCATCGACAAGACCGGCGGCCTCCACTCCGGCGACATCGC
>Ga0334887_1002570_pt1 | contig 19954 bp, 15 predicted proteins | sample GraSluR1_MG_10_FD_207217 | JGI IMG/M metagenome (GOLD analysis project Ga0334887, IMG submission 207217) | Sludge microbial communities from methane-producing bioreactor in Wageningen University, Netherlands - Granular Sludge_18_07-R1 | ecosystem: Engineered > Bioreactor > Anaerobic >...
GGGCTGATATGACCGCGTAATGGTCATCTGAGACCCTGTCGTACCTCTGGGTCGCCATTCCGGTGCTTTCTGCGATGATCTTTAGTGTTACCTCACGTCCGCCTCCGAGGGCAACCGATGATGCTGCAGCTTCGAGCCTTGTAAGCGCCTGTCTCGCATCTCCTCCGGCAAGTGAGGCCAGCTTTCCTATGACTGACTTGTCGGCAGCCACTTCAAGCATTCCCAGACCCCGCGCTTTGTCAGAAAGCGCTTTTTCAAGCAATGATACGATGTCTTCCTCATCAAGGGGTTTAAGCGTGTAGACGACCATGCGCGAGAGGAGGGTCTTGTTTATCTCGAACCAGGGATTTTCTGTGGTCGTGCCGACAAGTATTATGTCGCCTGTCTCCACAGAGGGCAAAAGTACGTTCTGCTGTTTTGTGTTGAAGTGATATATCTCATCAACAAATGCTATTGCGGACCTGCCTGACATCCTTTTTGATGTTTTGGCTTTATCTACAAGAGTGCGCAAGGTTTCGACCTTAGCGCTTACTGCGTTTATTTCAAGCAGTTCCCTGCCTGTGGTTTTTGACATTATTCGGACAAGCGTCGTTTTCCCGACGCCGGGAGGGCCATAGAGGATACAGCTGGGGACTTTGCCCCCTTCAAGCATTATACGGAGAGGTTTTCCCGGACCGAGGATGTGCTCCTGCCCTGCGTAATCATCAAGGGTGTCCGGCCGCATACGTTCAGCCAGCGGAATTTCATAAATTGGAACTTTATGATCTTTTTCCGGGCCGAAAAGGCTTCCTTCTTCCATTTAGAAGATCTTTCTTTCTATGAACCTCGTCAGGTCAAGTGAGTTCTTAGGCGCCTTGATACCCTCTTCTTTTGTAGTTACTGTGATCATTGGATAACGGGATGCAAGGTATTTTTTTGCAATAGAAGATACTGTCAGACCCATGAAGTAGGGCTCAAAGGACTGATTGTTCTTCCATTCCGTTGGTCCAAGTATGTAGTCACTCGATACGGTGATAGTGCCCACGCAAAGGGCTGCGACCCTTACAAGCCAGCAGTCGAGGGTCGGCGAGGTCGTTTCGGGAAGTTCAAAGGCAAGTTCAAATGCCGCATGAAGCCACTTTTCGCCCCTCTTGGCAAAGATCTCGCGATATTCCCACGGCGTTATGGGCTTCGGATCATCCAGATCTGCAACAAAATCTGTCATTTTGGGGTAAGCAACATCCGACCAGGCAGTCCACTCGGGCTCATCCCTCTGTACAAGGACTGCTCTCATGCCGGATCTTCTGGCTCCCTGAAGATCATAAAGAAAATCTCCGACAAGAACGCATTCACTGGGTTCAAGGCCTATGGAACGGGCGGCCTCTGCAAGCGAACGAGGATGCGGCTTTACCTTTTTCTGTTCATCTCTGCTCCATATTTTCTCGGGAAGTTCCAGTCCTATCTTCTTTGCTGCAAGTTCTATTGATTCTCTGCAGTTTCTGGATACGATAGTGTAAGGGATGTTTTTGGCCTTAAGCCATTCAATAAGCTCAAAAGCTCCCGGAATGGGTTCCGCTTTGCGGGCGCCTTCCATTTCAAGTTCACAGAGCTCCTTCATGAAGGATGACTGATCTTCGGGAGAAAGTGTTGAAACATCTTCAAGCAGCATAGCCCTACGTCCCCCGTAATATCGTTCCCTCAATCCGGAGAAATCAAGCTTCGTATCTGCTAATACACCGTCCCAGTCGAGGATAAAACCTCTTGATCCGGAGGGGTGCCAAAATGGTGGTTTGATGTTCATGACTTTGCTCCTTACCGTTGTTTTCAAAGATGCCAAAAATACCCCGCAAGAGCCGTGTACGGAAGGTCTTGACCCGCTCCTGAAAAAGGATTAGAACCCTACCCGCAAAGCTTGGTCAACCGACGAGGTCTCCGCCGCTAACGGGAAAAAAGTTCAGCCGGGATTTATTGTTGGCTCAAGACACAACCCGTATTCCACGTACTCCGCAGGGTCGATTTTTAGATTCCGGTTCAATTATAGCTTTTAGAATAAAAAAAACAAGAGTACCAGTACGTACAGGCATCATCAGGCTTTTGGCACCAGTGGCAATTGCCGCGTATCATAGTATAATCATATTGTCGGGCTGACCGGCGTACCCTTCCGGAGGTGATCGTTAGTTGTTCAATATTGCGGTTCATGGACATTTCTACCAACCGCCGCGCGAAGATCCATGGCTAAACGCGGTGTTAAAGGATCCAACAGCAGCTCCTGCCCATGACTGGAACCAAAGGATAGCCAGCGAGTGCTACAAGCCAAACAGTGCGGCCAAGATCCTTGGGTCGGACGGCCGCATCATATCGGTGATAAACAACTACTCCCACCTCAGCTTCAACTTTGGACCGACTCTTCACAGATGGATAGAAAAGGAAGACCCGGCACTTGACCTGATCCTAACAGAATCAGGCAAAAAAGCCCTATCCCAGTCTTACAGCCATATGATCATGCCACTGGCTTCCACTGAGGACAAAAAGACCCAGACTTTATGGGGGATAAAAGACTTTGAATACAGATTCAATAGAAGGCCTAAGGGGATGTGGCTCCCTGAGACGGCTGTTGACACCGCGACGCTCGAAGTGCTGAGTGAAAACGGGATCGCTTTTACTATCCTTGCTCCAAGACAGTGCAGCGCCGTATTTATGGATGGGATCTGGAAAGAGACTCCTGAAGGGAAGGATCTTGATGTCACCCTCCCCTACCTGTGCAGGCTACCCTCCGGCAGGACTATCACTATAGTTTTCTACCACGGAGGACTCGCCCATGACATCGCTTTCGGCGGTCTCCTTGAAAACGGCGACAGATTGCGGGATGCACTCATTGACGCAGTGAAAATACGATCTGAAGAGAGGCTTCTTGTAGTCGCAACAGACGGTGAGACTTACGGCCATCACCACAAATTTGGTGAGATGGCGTTGGCACGCCTCTTTGAAAGGTTTGAGCAGGATCCTGAGATCTCGCTTCCTGATATAGGAACATTTTTGGAAAACCACCCTGCCAGGTTTGAGTGCCGCATCAAAGAGAACTCATCTTGGTCCTGCGTGCACGGGGTAGAGCGCTGGAGAAGCGACTGCGGGTGCAGCACGGGCGGGAAACCGGGCTGGAACCAGTCGTGGAGAGCTCCGTTGAGGGAAGCATTTAACAGTCTGGCAGAAAGGATCGACGAGGCATTTTACGAAACAGTCTCCCCCTATTTCGATCCGTGGGACCTCAGGAACTTATCGATCGAACACTACCGTTCGGCAAAGTCAGACAGAAAAAAAGAGTATGAGGAAGGGATGGAATTCCTTTCAAAACATCTGGGCGGCATAGGTGAAAAAGAGGGTGCCTCGATCCTCTCAATACTTGAGGCGGAGCGAATGAGGATGTTCATGTTCACCTCCTGCGGATGGTTTTTCAACGACATCTCCGGAGTGGAGACAAAGCAGGTCATCTCCTTCGCTGTGAGAACTGCCGAGCTTGCCGGCAAAGTTACAGAAAAAGACTATTTGAAAGACCTACTGACCGATCTGCGAAAAGCCAGGGGCAACGATAAAAAATATGCCAACGCAGGGATAATGGCGGAACGCGATATTATTTCAAAGATCCCTGCGGGCAGCAACGGACGAAACGGAAAGCAGGCAAACGGAGCGCTGAAAACAAACGGGGACGTACTTCTCCCGGATGCCGAAGATGCCCAATTTGGAGGAGAAAATATGACAGACATGAATTATGGCGGCAACCTCGCCCAATCGATCCTATCTACACTTGAAAGAGATCCTGCATTCAGGAATGTGGCCTATTTTTCGATGGAGATAGGACTTACTCCGGAGATCCCGACCTATTCAGGCGGACTGGGGATACTGGCCGGAGACATCCTTAAGAGTGCTGCAGACCTTGGGGTGCCGATGGTCGGTATCACACTCCTCTACAAAAAAGGTTATTTTGCACAGAAGATAAACGAAGAGGGAAGACAGACAGAAAGACCTGTGGAATGGGACCCGACAGAGTTGCTTACCCAGCTGCCAAACAGGGTCTCCATCGTAATGAACGGCAGGAGCGTCTCTGTCGGAGTGTGGTCACATACAATAATCGGAAATTCGGGCCATCCCATCCCGATCCTCTTCCTTGACACGGACCTCCCAGAAAACACAACTGAGGACAGGGCTCTGACAGATGAGCTCTACGGAGGAGACAACAGATACAGGCTGTGCCAGGAGCTCATACTGGGAATAGGCGGACTGAGGATCCTTCGTGACCTTGGATACCGGAATGTGAAGACCTTCCACCTTAACGAGGGACATGCCGGCTTTATCACACTGGAGCTCTTGAGGGAGCAGGGATATCCTGACCTGCAGAAGGTGCGCAACCAGGTCGTCTTCACAACACACACTCCCGTTGAAGCAGGGCATGACTTCTTCTCTTATGACCTGATAAAAGAGGTCATTGAGAGCACCTTCATCGAAAAACTTAAAAATACCATTGGCGGAAGCGGACTGTCGATGACAGACCTTGCTCTCAAGTTCAGCAGGTATGTGAACGGCGTATCAAAGAAGCATGCAGAAGTAAGCAGGGCAATGTTCAACTCAGATTCTATAGACTGGGTAACAAACGGAGTCCACTCCACCACATGGACATGCGAATCATTCGCTGCGCTGTACGACAAGTACATCCGTGGCTGGAGATCAAACACGAGCAGGCTGATGCAGGCGATACAGATCCCAAACGAAGAGATATGGGAGGCTCACCAGACCGCAAAGCTCAAACTGCTGGATATGGTCTATGAGGAGACCGGCCAAAAACTGGACCCCGAGATCCTGACGATAGGGTTTGCAAGAAGGGCTGCCACTTATAAGAGGGCCGACCTGGTCTTCACAGACATAAAGAGGCTTCTGGAAATTGGTGACGGCAAGATACAGTTCATATTCTCCGGAAAGGCTCATCCCCACGATGAACCGGGTAAGGACATCCTTCAGAAGATATTCAACATTTCGAAGGAGCTGGGAAAATCAATGCCCGTGGTCTTCATCGAAAATTACAACATCGCTCCTGCCAAGCTGATCACTTCAGGGGTAGACCTGTGGCTTAACACACCGGTAAGACCCCGGGAGGCATCAGGGACGAGCGGAATGAAATGCGTACATAATGGGATAATGAACTTCTCCGTCCTTGACGGATGGTGGATCGAAGGCTGTCTTGAAGGTCATACAGGCTGGGGGATAGGACCTGAACCGGGGCCCGATGACATGAAGGGCTACAACGAAGCAGAGGACGCGGAGGATCTCTACAGGAAACTTCAGAATAAGATCCTGCCCCTCTATTACAACAACAGGCCAAGGTGGATAAGGATGATGAAGCTGGCAATTTCAATAAACGCGAGCTATTTCAACACACACAGGGTAGTCAGGGAATATTGCGAGAAAGCTTACGGAACAGTTTTCAGAGGACTTTAAAAAATGATCGCCTATAAGCATTTTACGCTGAAGGTGCTCCACATCGCTCCCGAGTGTTCTCCTCTCGCTAAAAAAGGCGGTCTTGGGGATGTTGTCGGCACCCTTCCAAAGGCCCTCAGGAAGCAGAGCATAGATGCAAGGGTACTGATGCCTGCATGGCCGGGCGTAAAAGAGAAGGCCGAAGAGATGGGAAAACTCAACAGAGTACCGCTTGGAGAGATAAGCGTCGCCCTGAATTGGCGTGCCTATACTGCCTCTGTCCTGGAGGCTGAAGTCAACGGCCTTCACATATATCTGCTGGACCAGCCTGAGCTCTTCTCCGATCCCTGTATTTACCCCGAAAAGCTGGATGCCGAGACAGTACTCCCTTTCATGTTTCTCTCTTTTGCCCCTTTTGAGCTGCTGAGGCTGACCGGATGGAAGCCGCAGTTCCTCCATGCACACGACTGGACGGTTGCACCTATGTCCGCCGCGCTGAAGTGGCACAGGTATTATTCATACTTCAACGGAGATTACGACACCGTCTTTACTATCCACAACCTTGCCTTCCAGGGGATAATTAACTCTTCTGCCCTTGAGGGCTGGGGGTTCAGCCAGAAGGCTTTTTCCAACCTTGATATGGACAGCATGGAGTACTACGGACATGTCAACATGATGAAGGGGGCGATCACTACCTCCGAAGCATTTACCACAGTAAGCCCCAGCTACTCATGGGACATCCAGACCCCAAACGGAGGCCTGGGGCTTGACGGTGTGATAGTCGCCCACAGGAACAAGCTGCGCGGAATAATCAACGGTATAGACTACGACATCTGGAACCCTGAAACTGACAGCCTTCTCCCTGCCAACTACAGTCTGAAGGAGATGTCGGGAAAAGGGGAATGCCGCAGGGCACTCTTGAAGGAATGCGGCTGGAAGGAAGACAAGAGGCCCATTTTCATTTTTGTCGGGAGGCTGACGGAGCAGAAAGGCATAGACATTATGCTTGAGGCGGTCAAACCTTTCCTGGCAAAAAAAGCCAGGTGCGTGATAGTCGGATCCGGGAACGACCTTTACACCAGAAAGATAAAAGAGCTTCAAAAGGAAAACCCGGGCTCGGTGCACACCATCCTTGAATTTAACGAGACCAAGGCTCATCTGACATACGCCGGAGGGGACATACTGCTTATGCCTTCCCTCTTCGAGCCATGCGGCCTCTCACAGCTGATAGCTTTCGCATACGGGACCATCCCAGTTGCAAGGGCAACCGGAGGTCTCGCCGACACTGTCATAGACGCGGACTCATCACAGGACGGGACAGGTTTCCTCTTTAAAGACTTCACTTCTGAGGAACTTGAAAAGGCGATCGAAAGGGCGATCGAGGCCAAAAAAGATGGCGAGAGGTGGCAGAACATAGTAAAAAATGCGATGGACTCCGATTTCTCATGGGACAATTCGGCAAAGGCTTACGCCGAACTTTACAGGGATATTCTGACATCGGACTGATTTTTTACATAAATGCAACTTTGGTGAGACAAACTTTTTATAAAAACAGAATATAATAAAAAAATAATTGTAATTATTACAAAAAAACATCTCATTATTATTTTTTTATAGGCTATAATTGTTTTGTAGTATCAGTGCTTCATATGTGATCCTTAACACTGCATGATCTGAAAATAACTGACTTTTGTCCCAAAATGACAGGGTAACGTTAAAAAGATTTTTTAGGAGGGGTTAAGATGATCCATGGCAAGTACGGTCGTGTCCTGGGCATGGTACTGGCGGGGGGTAAGGGCGAACGGCTGATGCCGCTTACAAAATACAGAGCCAAACCTGCTGTTCCTTTTGCAGCAAAGTACAGGGTCATAGATTTTGCGCTTTCCAACATGGTCAACAGCGGCCTTTTTTCAATTTACTGCATGATCCAGTTCAAAAGTCAGTCACTTCATGAACACATAGGAAAGGGATGGCAGTTTGGAAGCGCACTCCGCGGTCGCGACTTTTTCGTCAATGTCGTGCCTGCTCAGATGTGGGACGGAGAGCGCTGGTACGAGGGAACTGCCGATGCGATATTCCAGAACCTCCATCTGGTGACCCTTTTTAACGCAGACAGGATTTGCATCTTTGCTGCCGACCATGTCTATAAGATGGACATTGAACAGATGCTCCAGTATCACATGGACAACAAAGCGGACGTAACCGTTTCGGCGTACGTGGTCCCCTCTTCTGAGGCAAGCCAGTTCGGCTGCATAGCGACAGATGAGACCGGACGGATAATCGACTTCGTAGAAAAACCTGCCGTACCCCCTGAGATCCCGGGAAGACCGGGGTTCAGTTTCGTCTCAATGGGAAACTACATTTTTGAGCGGGAAACGCTGGAAGAATCAGTCCTTTCAGACAACGAAATAAAAGACAGCTCCCACGATTTCGGCAGGGACATAATCCCGTCCCTATACAAAAAACAGAAAGTAATGGCTTATGACTTCTCCACAAACGTGCTGCCCGGAGGAGACAGGCCCTACTGGAAAGACGTGGGAAGTATAAAGGCCTATTGGGAAGCCCAGATGGATCTTCTCAAGCATCCCTCCGAGCTTAGCCTTTTTAACCAGCAGTGGCCGATAAGAACAGTATCCTATTCGGATCCGCCGGGATTTACCTATCCGGCGGCAGACCACTCATGTTCCGTCGACGGATGCCTCAGGGCCGAAGCCAGCCGTGTCCTCGGTGCATATGTTAGAAAGAGCGTGCTTTCCCGTAACTGCGTCATCAAGCCGGGAGCTGTCGTCGAGGAATCTATTATCGGACAGAACGTTGAGGTCGGAGAGAACTGCAGGCTTCGCAGAGTGATCGTTGACGCTCACAACATAATACCGCCCGGCACATCTATAGGATTCGATCCAGTGGAAGACGCAAAGAATTATCATCTGGACCCAAGTTCGGGCATAGTCGTCCTTGGCATGCCCAAAATACAGCTGCGGAAAAAACTTATAATACCGGGAAGCTATGAACAGCTCTTCCGTTCGCCCGATGAGACAGGCTTCTAGCTTGGAACAGAAGCACTCCGAGGAGATGTCCCCGGACCGTGAGAGCATACAGCAAGCTCTTGAAAAGGCGGTAAACGAAGGAAGACGGTTTACGAAAAACGGCAGGGTGGCTACATACATTCCGGAACTGTCCAAAGCCGACTCTGAGCAGATAGGGGCATGCATAAAAACAGTAAAAGGAGAGACATACTCTGCGGGCAACTGGCGTGTACCTTTTACTATGCAGAGCATATCGAAGACGATATCTCTTACTCTTGCTCTTCAGACAGCCGGATATGACAAGGTCTTCAGCAAAGTCGGACTTGAACCGACAGGGGATTCCTTCAATTCAATAGTAAAACTTGAGACCAGGACGCCCCATCCGCTGAACCCGATGATAAACGCCGGCGCTATAGCCACTGCAAGTTGCATACCGGGTGAAGACCCCTTTGAACTTTACCTGGATCTTGCAAAAAAAGTCTATCTTAACAGAACCCTATCAATAAACATGGAAGTATATCTCTCAGAAAAACGTGCCGGTATGAGAAACCGTTCCATGGCCTACTGGATGAAAAGCGAAAACATAATCGAGGGGGATCCGGAAGAGGCCCTCGACCTATATTTCAGAATGTGCTCGGTCAACGTGACTGCGGAGGACCTTGCCAACTGGGGAATGGTGCTCGCAAACGACGGTGTCGACCCGATAAGCGGGGAGAGGCTCGCTGAAAGCTGGATAGTGAGGATCGTCAAAACTTTCATGGTGACCTGCGGGATGTACGACGGCTCCGGTGAGTTTGCGATCAAAGCCGGGATACCATCAAAAAGCGGTGTGGGAGGCGGGATCCTTTCAGCTGTCGAAGGCAGGATGGGGATCGGAGTTTTCAACCCCTCCCTGGATCTTAAAGGAAACAGCATAGGCGGGATGCACCTGCTGGAGCATCTTTCAAAAAGCCTGGGACTGCACTATTTCGCCGGGAAAACAGCGGTAAGTGCCGGCTGAACAATTGCTGAGCATAGGCAAGCGGTCGGTAAGCGATAGGCCAGGGACAGAGAAGTACGGCGTGAAATGCCGCGATAAGTGGCGATTTCATCGCCGAGAAGAGCCTTCGGCGGGAAGATGTTGAAATAACTTAAGACACTAATTATTTCTTGGCTTCGCGATATCCTCACTCTCCGTCGTCCCGATATGTACTTGAGCCGGGAGCCAGGTCTATTGCTTTAAGATTTTTTTCCTGTCGTTCCCGAACTTATTCACAATTGTCATTCCGGTATGGGGTAGAGCCGGAACAGCGGATTCAAACTTAGGTTATTACAGGCTTTTAAAGATTAAAACAAAAGACACTGGATCCCGGCTCGAAGGCATACCGGGAAGACGCGGGGATGGATCCCGGCATCTCAAAACGCATTCGAAATGGTTCGAGCACTATGGTTAATTTTACAAGTTTTCCTAACAGAGAACGGTGTTCTCCCGACGAGGGCATACCGGGACGACGAGGTGAAGGTCATGCCAAAACGACGAGAGGTGGCAGTTTCTCAGGCCCTTACGACCGTTTGACTACTGTTTGACCACGTTTGACGACAGTTTGACCGCACCTACTATTGCTTGCCTGATCTTGCCATTGACTACCAACCGATTTCCAACTGACTCCCGCGGAAGCTTCTCAGCGATATCTTACGCATTTTATGTATTGACAACATGGAGAAATAATAGTAATCTTCACTAGCTTGGTAGGGATGGTGAGGATAATGGCGATTTCACAAAAATGTCAATACGCTCTTAGGGCAATATACGAGCTGGCGCTGCATCAGGATGAGGGTCCCTGCAAGATAGGGGCTATTGCCGAAGCGCAGTCTATACCGGTCCGTTTCCTTGAAAATATCCTTAACAGCCTCAAAGGTGCGGATATTGTCGATTCCGCGAGAGGCAAAGAGGGCGGATATTATCTCCTTAAACCTGCAGACAGCATAACTGTCGGAGAGGTGATAAGGTTCGTCCAGGGCCCCCTCGGACCCGTTGAATGTACAAGCCGCATCGATGACGACTGCGATTTTTACAGTGACTGCGTCTTCAGGCCTCTCTGGGACAAAGCAAGGGCAGCACTTGAAAACGTTTATGACGGGACAACATTTCAGGATCTCGTCGACCAGTCAGAAAATATTTGCAGAACACCACAGTGCAGCTGCAATAAAAAAAGATAGAATCAAAATCCCATTAAGAGGTGACTTGTTATGACACCGCGTAAAGTTTATCTGGACAACTCAGCAACAACTCAGGTCGATAAGAGGGTACTCGAAGCAATGATCCCCTACTTCTCGGAAGATTACGGAAACCCCAACAGCCTCCACGCCTGGGGAAGAGAGGCAAGGGTCGGAGTGGACAAAGCCCGTGCACAGGTGGCAGACCTTATCGGAGCGCAACCTAAGGACATAATCTTTACCGGAGGCGGAAGCGAAGCCGACAACCTGGCGATCAAGGGAGCCGTATGGGCTCTGAAGGATAAAGGAAAACACATCATCACCAGCTCGATCGAGCACCACGCTCTTCTGGACACGGTGAAATGGCTCGGAAAAAACGGATTTGACTACACGATCCTGCCCGTTGACGAGACAGGCATGGTAGATCCGAAGGAACTGGAAGCGGCTATCAGGCCCGATACGATCCTTGCTTCGATAATGTACGCAAACAATGAGATAGGAACTATCGAACCAGTGGCCGAACTTGGCGAGGTCTGTCGCAAGCATGGCGTCCTCTTCCATACGGACGGTGTCCAGGCCGCGGGTCATATCAAAATAGATGTCAAGGAACTGCCGGTAGACATGATGACCATGGCAGCCCATAAAATGTACGGACCCAAGGGAGTCGGTGCCCTCTACGTCAAAAAGGGCATAAAGCTGATCCCGGTCATACACGGAGGCGGACAGGAGTTTGGAGTCCGTTCGGGGACGGAAAACACTCCGGGACTGATAGGCTTCGGCATGTCGGCGGAACTGGCGGCTAACCGCCTGGCGAGCGGCGAGATAGATAACGAGATACGCCTGCGTGACAAACTGATCGACGGGCTTATGGAGAGGATACCGGAGATCACACTGACCGGTCACAGGACAAAGAGACTCCCGTACCACGTCAGTATCTGCGTTAAGTATGTTGAGGGCGAAGGCATGCTCCTCCTTATGGACGCAGCGGGCATAGGTGTATCAAGCGGTTCTGCATGCACATCGGGAAGTCTTGAGCCAAGCTACGTGCTTCTTTCTCTGGGAATGGACCACCCGACGGCGCACGGTTCTGTAAGGATGACACTGAGCAAAGATACGAACGATGAGGACATCGATTATGTTCTGGAGAAATTCCCGCCGATCGTAGAAAAGCTTCGCTCCCTGTCGCCTTTCTACAAGAAAAACCAATAAACATTGAATATCCCTGACAAAGGAGATGTTAGAACATGTACAGCGAAAAAGTAGTAGATTACTTCATGAACCCAAGAAACTCAGGCAAGATGGATGACGCTAACGCAATAGGTGAAGTTGGAAATCCGAAATGCGGAGACGTAATGAAAATATATCTTAAAATCAACGACCAGGAGGTCATAGAAGATATAAAGTTCGAGACCTTCGGCTGCGCAGCAGCTATTGCCACAAGCTCCATGATAACAGAAATGGCCAAGGGCAAGACGATCACTGAGGCACTCAAGATCAACAACAAAGACGTGGCCGAAGCCCTCGGCGGTCTGCCCCCTGCAAAGCTCCACTGCTCACTCCTTGCCCAGGAAGGCATAGAGGCAGCAGTTGCAGATTACTTCATTCGCAAGACAGGCAAGGCTCCGGAGGGCTTCAAGACCCCATATTCAACATGTTCAGCCTGCAGCGGCTCCTGCGGTGGCGGTGCCGGCCATGACCATGAAGAGGAAGAAGAGATATTTGTGAGTGAGGACCACCGTGCTGCAGAATAGAGAGGCAGTCGGGAAGATAATAGCTGTCTGCACTTCCCCTGAAAAAGGGATGATAAAGCATGACGTAGGCGAAGGACTCCTTCTTGAGGAACTGGGCATAGAGGGAGACGCACACGCCGGGTTCATGCACCGCCAGGTAAGCCTGATCTCTATCGAAGACATCAGGACCATGATGGAAAAGCTCCCGGACCTTGTCCCCGGAAGCTTCGCAGAGAACCTGACGACTGAGGGCTTTGACCTGTCGGCATTGAAGGTGGGGGACAGGCTCAAAGTCGGAGAAACGATCCTGGAGGTCTCGCAGATAGGCAAGGAATGCCATACGAAATGCGAGGTCTTCAGAAAGACCGGCGACTGCATAATGCCCAAAAAGGGAATTTTCACCCGTGTGATCAAGGGCGGCAAAGTTAAGACAGGAGATACGATCCGGTTCGATAATTAGATCATTCGGCCTGACCTCAGGCAGCCGGGCGCAATATGCGCTTGCTGCCTTTTTTTATAAGGTAGGCGTAACGGAGGATATGCAAAATGAGCGATACTGAAAGAGAAACAGGACATGACAACGATACAGAACAGCATGAACATGAATGCTCGTGCTGTTCATGCTCAGCAAATGAAAATATTTTCTGCGAATGCGACGAGGATGAAAATGAAGAAAAGGCTGTTTTCGCCGGGGAGATCAAGTTTCTCTCTGCATCAGCAGTAATATTCGTCCTCCTTCTCATCACAGAAGAATTCTATTCAGATTCTGTCAACGGGATCCTGCTGGGCTTGGCTTTCATAGTCTTATACCTGGTATGCGGCCTGCCTGTGCTCAGATCGGCACTGCGTGCAATATCTAAGCTTGATATTTTCAACGAGTTTACCCTTATGGGAGCTGCCACGCTCTCCGCTGTTGCGATAGGTGAGATGTCGGAAGCTGTCGGTGTCATGCTCTTTTACAGGTTGGGAGAAGCTTTTCAGGAGAGAGCCTCTTCCGGATCCAGACGTTCAATAAAAGCACTGCTGGCCACCAAACCACTCTCTGCAAGAGTAATAAAAGACGGAGCGCTTATCGTTGTAGACCCGAAAGAGATAGTAAAGGGCGACATAATACAGGTCCTGCCCGGAGAAATGATACCTATCGACGGCATTATAAGATCGGGGGCCTCGGATATCGATTCATCTTCAATGACAGGTGAGTCGATCCCAGTCCATGTGATCCAGGGAGACCCGGTACACGGAGGCACTCTTGCCCTTGACGGACTTCTCACAATAGAGGCGGCAGGCCCCTTTGAAGATTCCACCATCTCAAGGATGCTTGAGATGGTACAAAACGCAGCAGCACGGAAATCACCCACGGAACGCTTCATCACAAGATTTGCAAAATGGTACACACCTGCTGTCTTCGCAATAGCCTCTATGGTGGCATTCATCCCGCCCCTGACGGGGCACGGGGAGTTGAGGGAATGGTTTTACAGGGGGCTTGTAATATTGGTAATATCCTGCCCCTGCGCCCTTGTGATCTCTATTCCGCTTGGATATTTCGGGGGTATCGGAAGCGCTTCAAAAAGAGGGATCCTCGTTAAGGGAGCCAATGTCTTCGATGCTCTGGGAAAGGTAAAGACTGCAATTTTCGACAAGACAGGAACTCTCACTTACGGCCGTTTCAAGGTCACAAAGGTCGTACCGTTCAAAGATATCAGCAGGGAAGATCTTCTGAAGACCGCGGCAACTGCAGAGATTGGATCATCTCATCCCGTGGCGGCCTCAATTATCGAAGCTGCCGGACAGACTGAGGTCGATCCTGACGCTCTCCTTACACAATCCTCCGGAAAAGGAATGATCCTCACAAAGGGTGACTCTGTTACTGCTGCAGGAAACGAAGCCCTTATGAAAGATTTCGGCATCATTGCAGAGGAAGTCTCCACTCACGGAAGTGTTGTCCATGTAATGAAAGACGGTAACTATATGGGATACATAGTCCTCCAGGACAGTCTCAGAAAGGATTCAGGAAGAGCGATAAGAGAGCTGCGCGAGCTGGGGATCAAAGAGGTCTATATGCTTACGGGAGACCGTGAAAGCGTTGCCGGTTTGATATCGGATGAACTGCGCCTGGATGGATATCGCTCCGGACTCCTGCCCGAGGACAAAGTTGAAGCATTGATGGAAATATGCAAAGGTGAGACTGAAAAAACCCTCTATGTAGGAGACGGCATAAACGATGGGCCTGTTCTCGTGACCTCGGAAACCGGCATAGCCATGGGAGGGTTTGGTTCTCAGGTCGCAGTGGAAGTTGCAGATGCTGTCATTCTTGACGATTCCCCCCTGAAGGTCGTTGAACTTCTCCGCATAGCGAGAAAGACAAGGACTATCGTATGGCAGAATGTCTTCATGGCACTGGGAGTCAAGGGAATATTCCTCATAGGAGGCGCGGCGGGGATAGCCGGCCTCTGGGAAGCGGTCTTTGCGGATGTCGGTGTAGCCCTGCTTGCGATCCTGAATGCGACAAGGGCATCAAAAGCCTAAATCTTAATTTTAACCAAGAAAAAAGGACCGGTCTCTCCTGTGAGGGAAGACCGGCCCTTTTTGTATTTATTCTTCAGTTTCCTTTCCGCACCCGCATAGTGAGCAGTCATGGAAGAGGCATCCTCCGTCAAGGTTGGAAACATCAAAACCTTCCTGCCTCATTATGCAGGAGGCAAAGTAGCCCTCTTTTCCGTTCCTGCAGTGGACATATACCGGTTTGTCCCTGTCAAGCCCGCTGAGCCTGCTGCGGAGTTCCTCAAGCGGTATCCGCTCGAATCCCTTGATCTTTATGGTTGAGACTGAGATATCGTCGTCGCCCCTCACATCTATGAAAAGCGCACCCTCTTCGGGCATTCCTTCGACGGAACTCCACTCTGCCTTTTCCATATTGCCCTCAAGAATGTTTTCTATAACCGAGCCCGCCATGTTCACCGGATCCCTTGGCGTTCCGAAGGGCGGCGAATATGCCAGCTCAAGCTCTTCAAGATCGGAGGCGGTGGCACCCATCCTTATTGATGCAGCAAGCACGTCACATCTCTTGTCTACCCCCGTATAGCCCACTATCTGTGCTCCCAGTATCCTTCCCGTCGGAACTTCAAAGACTGTCTTCATGGCCATATCCATGCCTCCGGGATAATAGCCGGCGTGAGGGTGGTGGTAGGTGAGCACTTTGTCAAAGGAGAGGCCCTGCCTAACGGCTTCCCTCTCGCTGAGGCCCGTGAAAGCGACAGTCATGTCGAATATCTTCAGTATCCCGGTTCCCTGTATACCGCCGTATTTGCTCTTTATTCCGGCAATGTTGTCCGCGGCTGTGCGCCCCTGCTTGTTGGCGGGGCCGGCAAGGGCTATGGACGCCGGCTTTCCCGTAATGAAGTTCTTTACCTCGGTGACATCACCCACCGCATATATATCGGGATCCGAGGTCCTCATGTGCTCATCGACCTTTATAAAACCTCTCTCGTTGAGGGCAAGCCCGGCCTCTTTCGCAAGCTCGCTTTGGGGCCTTGCCCCTACTGACATCAGGACCATATCGGTTGCCACCCCGCTCTCCTTAAGCCTCAGAATAAGGCCGGAGTCGCCCTTCTCTATAGCAGTGACTCCGTCATTGAGGATGACCTTTATGCCTTTTTCCGTGACATATTTGAGGACAGGGAGTGCCATGTCCGCATCAATAGGCGCTATAAGGTGGTCGCTGAGTTCGACTATGGTCACTTCGATATCCGACTCCGCAAGGTTCTCGGCAACTTCGAGCCCTATCGCTCCTCCGCCGACTATAGCGGCCTTCTTAACGCCCTTTTCCCTCATGTACTTTTTTATCTTGACCGCATCGGGAATGTTCCAAAGGGTGAAGACTCCCTCTGAATCTATGCCGGGAATGTTTGGACGGAAGGGGAAAGACCCTGTGGATATGATCAGTTTGTCATAGCTCTCCGTATACTTTTTTCCTGTACTCAGGTCTTCCGCCTCTACTTTTTTGTTCTCCCTGTCAATAGAAATCACCCTGTTGTTGACCCTGGCGTCAATATTATTCTTCTTCACAAATTGCTCAGGTGTCCTGACTATTAGCTTACCGGGATCGTCGACTGCCCTGCCTCCGAGGAAGTAGGGCAGACCGCAGGCAGCAAATGATACGTAAGGGCCCTTTTCGAACATTATTATCTCAGCCTTCTCGTCAAGCCTGCGCAACCTAGCCGCCGCCGTAGCTCCTCCTGCGACTCCGCCTATTACCAGCACTTTCATATTTGCTGCCCCCTTTTAGTTCGGTCTGGTGTTTTTTTATTAAAAAATAACAACATGTCAATATATTAACATCATTTCTATTCACGCTGTACAGAGACCAGAATATAATGGATAATCAGTAAAAGATGCAAATAATTCTTATGTAAAGGGGATGGAACGTATGCTGTTCATATGTTATCCGACTTGAGGGACCTGCAAAAAAGCCCGGGAATGGCTTGACAAAAACAAGATCAAATACATGGAGCGCGACATAAAGATCAACAACCCCACCGCAGACGAAATAAAAAAATGGCACAAAATGAGCGGGGCCGACCTGAAAAAATTTTTCAACACAAGCGGACAGCTTTACAAAAGCCTCGAACTTAAGGACAAGCTGCCGGATATGACCGAAGGTGAGAAGATAAAATTGCTAGCCACGGACGGGATGCTTGTCAAAAGGCCCCTTCTCGTAGGAGATGATTTTGTCATCACCGGCTTCAAAGAGGAAGAGTGGAAAGAAAAACTTCTCAAGGCATAATAATAATGAGCTTTATAAAATCAAAACATAAGATTTTCCCGCTTTAATGCGGATAGAAATGAACAATATTCAGTGTTAGTATTATAAATGCAACGTACACAACATATCGGCAAAACAATAAAAATAGGGGGGACCTTTAATGCTTACAAGCTCACGCAATCAGTTTAAAGGCACAGTCAAATCGGTAAAAAAGGGTGCGGTGAATGACGAGATAGTCATCAAGCTGCCCGGCGGGACAGAACTCACATCAATAATCACTGAAACAAGCACAACAGCCCTTGGACTCAAAGAGGGAACAGAGGTAATCGCACTCGTAAAATCATCCTGGGTGATACTGGCCACGGATCTGGAAGGCATCAAACTTTCAGCCCGCAACCAGCTCTCCGGAAAAGTAAAGGAAGTCAAGACCGGTTCCGTGAACAGCGAAGTAGTTGTATCTCTCGACGGCGGGGACGAGCTTGTGGCGATCGTTACCTGCGAAAGCGAAAAGAAGCTTGGACTGGCTCCGGGAAAGAAAGTCACTGCGATAATAAAAGCACCGCATATCATAGTAGGTGTAGCTGTATAATTTAAAAAAACAGGGCTGCAGAGCCTTATCAAACTTCAAACGTAAAGACACCGGGCGATAGTCCGGTGTCTTTTTAATTTGTACGGTTCTTATAAGCTCTTGACTGATCTTTAGAAAAGCACGAAAATTACACTTTCTACAATTTAAGTAAAGTGATAAATATGCACAATGCGGCAACGTATGGGAGGGCCTGAAAATGGAAAAAGAGATAAGGAAAAAAATACTCGGGATACTTGAAAAGGATGCCAGGCTGAACGCTAAGGACATAGCCTCAATGCTGGGATGCGATGCTGACGAGACAGCTGCTGAAATAAATGCGATGGAAAAGGAAAATATCATCTGCGGATACCATGCCTTTATAAACTGGGACAAGACTGACGACGAAAAGATCTCCGCCCTAATCGAATTGAAAGTCATGCCCCAGAGGGGCAACGGTTTCGACAAGATAGCGGAAAAAATATATCAGTTCCCGGAGGTAGAGTCTCTCTACCTTATGTCGGGGGGATATGATTTCACAGTGATCCTGAAAAAAGCCAGCATGAAAGAGATAGCCTTCTTCGTTTCCTCCAAGCTTGCTGTGATAGATGAGGTACAGAGCACAGCCACACATATCGTGCTTGTCAGGTACAAGGACCACGGCACTTCGTTCATAGAACCGCACAAAGACCTTAGGATGGTAGTGACGCCGTGAGGGACTTCATCTGCGATAAGATAAAAAAGATAAAGCCCTCAGGAATACGGAGGCTCTTCGATATTGCGAACGAGATCCAGGACGTGATATCCCTGGGTGTCGGCGAACCTGACTTCGACACCCCGTGGCACGTCAGGGAAGAGGGTATGTACGCGCTGCAAAAGGGCCGCACCTTTTACACCTCCAATGCCGGTCTTCCCGAGCTCAGAGAAGAAATATGCAAAAACATCAAAAGAAAATACGGGCTTGATTACGATAGCAAAAACGAGGTCGTTGTGACGATCGGCGGAAGCGAGGCTATAGACATTGCCTTAAGGGCTCTTCTGGATCCGGGAGATGAAGTGGTCTACCCGGAACCCTGCTTCGTTTCATACCAGCCATGCATTCTGCTCTCTGACGGAGTTCCCGTGCCGATACCGCTCAGCGCGGAGACAGAGTTCCGCCTGACACCGGAGAAACTTGAGGCCGCAATAACAGGAAAGACAAAGGCACTTCTTATGTCCTACCCAAGCAACCCTACCGGGGCCATAATGGAAAGGGAAGATCTTGAAAAGATCGCCGAAGTGGTGCTCAGGCACGACCTTATAGTGATAACGGACGAGATTTACAGCGAACTTTCTTATAAGGGAACTCACATCAGCATTGCAAATATGCCCGGCATGCAGGAGCGGACTATACTCATAAACGGGTTTTCAAAGGCCTATGCCATGACAGGGTGGCGTCTTGGTTATGCGCTGGCTCCTGCTCACATCATGGAATACTTGCTGAAGATACACCAGTTCGCCATAATGTCCGCTCCTACTGTCAGCCAGTACGCTGCCATATCTGCACTGAGGGACGGAGACAAAGACATAGAGATGATGAAGGCATCATACGACCAGAGAAGACGTTTCCTGATGGAATCGTTCAGGGAAATGGGGCTTCCCTGCTTTGAGCCGTACGGGGCTTTCTACGTCTTCCCCGACATATCGGAGTTTGGAATGACCTCTGAAGATTTCTGCACGGCATTCCTGAAGGCAGAAAACGTTGCCGTAGTCCCGGGATCGGCATTCGGTGAGTGCGGAGACAAACACGTGAGGATCTCATACGCCTACTCTGTTGACACGCTCAAAGAGGCGATGAAAAGGATGGCTCGCTTTATTGAAGGCCTGAGGCAGCAACCATTTTGATCTTAAAATCAGGGGAGCCGCGGACGTAAGTCTGCGGCTCCCCTGATTTATTCAACTGCCTGCAAGGTTTTGTCAGCGAAGTGCAGTTTCAGCTCCGGACCTCACAGAGTTGATGATCCGTTCGGTATCTTCGTCGCTCATGTTGATGTTAAGCCCTGTCATTACCGCCCTGCTGAGTTTGGCTTCTGTCGCTGCCATTGTTTCGGGGGCATAAGAGGGAGCCTTGGTGCCGAAGAAATCCTTTTCCCCCATCTCTTCAAGTGCCTTCCAGTGCTTTGCGTAGTGCCATGTGTTTTCGGATATTATGCTGAAACCGGTCCCGGTCTCCCCGGCTGCGCGCCTGAAG
>Ga0334887_1002573_pt1 | contig 19924 bp, 17 predicted proteins | sample GraSluR1_MG_10_FD_207217 | JGI IMG/M metagenome (GOLD analysis project Ga0334887, IMG submission 207217) | Sludge microbial communities from methane-producing bioreactor in Wageningen University, Netherlands - Granular Sludge_18_07-R1 | ecosystem: Engineered > Bioreactor > Anaerobic >...
GGCCAAAACCCACGGAAAATGGAAACTCGAACAACCCACACCCGGCACCTTCCACTGGACCTCACCCCACGGCTACCAATACCAAGTAACCCCAACAGGAACCATCCGAATCAGGGTGCCCGAACAGACCTGACGCGGCTGCTGCGGGCCCCTAGACGAGCGCGCCCAGCTGCGAGACCACGATGGAGATCGTCACCAAGCTCACCAGTGTGGTTGCTGCCACGATGCTGGCAATCGTCTCGGCGTCCTTGTCGTACTCGAGGGCGAGCAGGAAGACGTTCACCGCGGTCGGCATCGACAGGGCGAGGACTACCGATTGCAGGTCCTGCCCGCGCAGACCGAGCAGCCAACAGACCCCCCAGCCGAGCAGGGGCGCGACGATCAGCTTGAGCAGCATCGCCGTGATGACCGTCTTGCCGAAACGGACCCGTTTGCCATAGCCGAGCTGAATTCCCAGAGCGATCAGGATCATCGGAACCGATGCATTCCCAACCATGTGCACCGCAGTGCTCAGACCGCCGGGAAGCTCAATTCCGACCACCCGGAACACTGTGGCCAGCAGGATCGCCCAGATCACCGGCAGCCTCGCGATGTTGACCAAGGCGCTGCGCACGCTCGGGGCCGCCCCGAACAGGACTGGCCCGACCGTCCAGATGAGCACGATGGCGATCATGAAGATCACGATCGCGCGGTCCAGCCCGGATTGGCCCAGCGCCAGCAGCGCGATGGGCAGCCCGAAATTGCCGTTGTTGCCGAGCAGCACCGAAGCGATCACCCCGTTGCGCACCGGTTTCGCCAACATGCGCACCGCGACCGCCGACACCAAACCGAGCACCAAGGTAGCTCCCAGGTAGCCCCGGGCGAGGTCGCCCACGTCGGAGGCCGAAACGGACGTGTCCATGATCGAGCTGAAGGCAAGTGCCGGGGTCAGCGCATAGAGCTGGATCTTGTTCAGGCTGAGTTGGTCGATGGTGAATCGCCTGGCGAGCAAGAATCCGACTCCGGCGATAACGAAGACCGGCAGCATGACCTCGAGAAGAGCGGTCAGCATGGCGATCACCTTAGCGACTGCTCACCCCTCGCGGGTGGCGGACTCTAGAGTGGACCTATGACTGATCTACGTCCGGTCGCTGAGGATTTCTCCTCTGCCTTGGCCATCGTTGCTCATCCGGATGATCTGGAATACGGTGCGGCTTCAGCGATCGCCCGCTGGACCGCGCAGGGCAAGCAGATCAGCTATCTGCTTGTCACCCATGGTGAGGCCGGCATCGACGCGATCCCACCGCAGGTGTGCGGTCCGCTGCGCATGCAGGAGGAGATCACCGGTGCCGCGCTGGTCGGGGTACACACGGTCGATTTCCTCGACTATCCGGACGGGGTCGTGTGTTACGACCTCAACCTGCGGCGCGACATCGCCGCAGCGGTACGCAAGGCGTGCCCCGACGTGGTGATCACCATCAATCACCACGATCAGTTCGGTCCCGGGCGTTACAACCAGGCCGATCACATCGCGGTCGGACGAGCGGTACTCGACGGAACCCGGGATGCCGCGAACCGCTGGGTCTTCCCGGAGTTGGTCTCCGACCAGGGCTTGGCGCCCTGGAAGGCACAGCGGATCCTGGTCTCTGGCAGCCCCCAGTCGAACGCGTTCGTGGACGTCACCGCAAGTTTCGATGCCGGTGTCGCCTCGCTGGCCGCGCACCAGCAGTATCTGGCCGGGCTCGGAGATCACGCGATGGGCGATCCTCGGATCTTCCTCGAACAGATCGCCCGGTCGACCGGGGAGCGGGTCGGCGTCCAGCTGGCCGTCTCGTTCGAGGTGGTGGAACTATGAGCAACGACATTCTTCAGGTGCCGATCCCGGACGAACAGCTCGTACTTCATCGATTCGCGATCAAACCCCACCATCTCGACGACTATCTGCCGCTGTGGCGGCGTGAAGTCGAAATTGCTAGATGGCACGGTTTCACCACGCATCGCGCATTTCTGGAAACCAACGCCGAACCGAAGCTGACCTGGCTGTACTCGCACCCCGATCCCGAGGCCGGGAACCGGGCGGTGCGGGCCGATCCCGAGACCGTACGGGTGGAGGCGCTGAAAGCCCCGCATGTCTTCCGCAATGTGAAGATCCGGCCGGTGCGCGGCGAGTACCTCACTCATCTCGATACGACCGTCACGCCGCATCCCCTGGCGGTCATGCGGCGCTATTCGATCGTGGGTTCCTGGTCGGAGTTTCTCGATGTCTGGCAGCGCATCCGAGTGGTGCGCGAGATCTACGGCTTCGGCTGCCTCTTCGCGGTCGTCGATGAACCCGAGAACATGTTCACCTGGGCCTTCGAATACGACGGCGAATGGCGGGACTTTGCCACTGCCCAGCTCGAGTACTACCACGATCCCGATCGGATCGCATTGCGCGGCGTCTTCGACTACATGGCCGATTACTCCATCAACCCTGCCCAGCAACTGATGTGAGCATGGAGCCCATTGCCCACATCCGCAGTGCATTCCCCGCCAAGTTCGGGATCCCGAGGCAGGCCGGACTGGTGCCCGACCTGGTGGCCAGCGTGGTCTTCGAGCCGCACTACCGCAACCCGGATGCCATCCGCGGCATCGAGGACTTCAGCCATATCTGGCTGATCTGGCAGTTTTCGGCGGCCATCCGTGACGACTGGAGGCCGACCGTGCGTCCGCCCAGGCTCGGCGGTGAGCAGCGGCTGGGCGTCTTCGCCACCCGATCACCGTTCCGGCCCAACCCCATCGCCTTGTCGTCGGTGCGACTGCTCGAGGTGCGATCGGAGCCGGATCTGGGTCCGGTGCTGGTGGTCGGTGGCGCCGATCTGATGGACGGCACCCCGATCTTCGACATCAAGCCGTACATCGCGGCAGATTCGCATACCGACGCGACCTTCGGGTTCACCACCCGCAATACCGACTATCGCGTGCAGGTCAACATCTCGGACGAGTTGATTGCCCGGGTGCCCGAGAAACTGCGCGACGGCCTGCTCGGTGTGCTCGCCGAGGACCCTCGTCCGGCCTACCAGGACGACCCGGAGCGCAACTACGGGCTTGGTTTCGCCGGGCTGAATGTCCGATTCCGGGTCGCCGCCGGAGTACTGACCGTTGTGGAGATCGAACCGCTGGTCTGATGCGTGAGCTCGGCCCCCGGTCAGCTCGAGATCGCTGCGGTCGTGGCGGACTGCTGGGAAGCGATGATGTCGTGCACGGCCTTCACCACCCAATCTCGCTGCTGTAGGACGCGTTGCGATCTCCACCGTTGACGCCACCCCGCCTCGGGAGCCAGCCATTTGCCGAACTGCAGCTCCAACGCCAGCCCGCCCAGGCATGCGGCTCTGGATGTGACGCCCGCCGGATCGCGGATGGCGGTCGCGGCCAACTCGCGGGCGGTGGACAGTTCCTGGGCGTTGAGAATCCGGTACCGGTCGCCGCCCAGGCCCCTCGCCGGCGTCTTGACCAGCCATCCGCTGCGAGTCATGTCCTCCAGCGATTGGTCCAGATAGAACCCTCCCCCGGCCTGGATGATGCGGGCCGGACGATGAGCGGGATGAGTGCCCAGCACCCGCAGCATCGCATCGAGTAGCGGATCGCCGATCGGGCGCGCGTCGTGTACCTGTACCTTCTTGTCGACCAGGCTGACCCGTTCCTGCATGGCCAGCTCCGCCAGTGTGGCCCCGGCCGCGGCCAGCTTGAGCTGTCCCCGGTTGCGGACGCGTCCGGTCTGCTCGTTGATCGCAAGCAGGGTGATCTGGTGAGCCAGGTTTCCGAAGAAGTCCATGGGCGCAGGCTAGCGCGTTCGAGCTGAGCCGCTCCGGGAGGACACTTGACTCAACGCAACGCGTTACATCTCACTGCTACGAGTGAATGGAGACGCCATGGACGGCGGCGAAGCCGGTCTTTCGCGGGTACCCCCGAACGCGGTCTTGGGTGTGGTCGCCGCACTGGTTGTCGTCCTCGCGGTGGTGACCGCGTTGCTGACAACACAACGCGAACGCCCTGAACTGGACCCCGGCACCCCCGAAGGCACCGTCCAGATCTTCATCTTGGCATTCGTCGAAGGCGACGATGACCAGGCCGTCGCACTGCTCGACCCGGCGCTGGGCTGCAGCGCTCCGCTGAGGGATGTCTATCGGCCTTCGCGAGTCTCACTGAGCGTCGTGAGCAGCAAGATCACCGGCGAGGAGGGCGTGGTCGTGCTCGATGTCACCGAGTACTCCGGCGGCCTGTTCGACTCGTGGTCGCACCGGGAGGACTTCTACCTGATCCGCGCCGACGGTAGCTGGTTGATCACCGGCAACCCCTGGCCGGTGTATTCCTGCAAGTGAGGGGCGGAGACTATGACTTTTCTCGGTGTGGCGATACTCGCATTGCTCGCCGGCCTGATCACTGTGGTCGTCAATGCTGGACGTCACCGGGAGTCTCTGGATGCGCGCAATGTCCGCAGAGTCTTCCAGTACGCAGTCTTGTACGCACTGGTGGTGGTGTCGGCCATCGGTGCCACCGAACTGCTCGGCCGGTTGCTGGGCGCCGAAGCACCCGCATGGCAGGACGACTCCTACGCGCTGGCGCAGGCCCTGACATTCGTTTTGGTCGGCGTCCCGCTGGCCGCCCTGCTCGCCTGGTGGACCTGGCGCAGTCATCGTGCGTCTCCTGCCGAAACCAGGTCGCCCCTGTTCACGACGTATCTGACGATCGCGGCGCTGACCGGCCTGGTCGTGGCTGCGGCCGGACTACAGGTCGCGGTCTTCGAAGCGATCGACCACGCAGAGTTTGACGCACAGGCGACTGCTCGGTTCGTCGTCTGGGCGGCCGTGTGGCTGGGCCACTGGATCGTCGCGCGCCGCAGCCTGGATGTGGCCGCTGCAACGCCCCACCTGCTGCTCGGGTCGCTGGTCGGGCTGGTGCTCGCCGCGACCGGGCTGATACAACTGCTCGGCACCTCCCTCGACCTGCTGCTGCGTCCGGGGGCCGTCGTACCGCCCCTCACCGGCCTTGCCCGGGGCGCGGGGCTGCTGACCGCCGGCGGGCTGGTGTGGATCAGGTATTGGGTCCTCTCGGCGTCCCGGTTGCCTCGCCAGGTCTTGTGGCTCGCCTACGTGCTGCTGATCGGGGTGGCCGGCGGACTGATCATGGCGATCGCCGCGGTCAGCATGCTGCTGTGGACCATCCTGGTCTGGATCGTGGGCGACAGGCTCGATCAGACCTTCGCCCAGCATTTCGACAGCACGGCCATGCAGACCGCCACTGCCGTGATCGGCGTAGTGATCTGGTGGTATCACCGCGCCGCAGTCGGGCAGTCCGCTGCCGAGCATCGCGAGATCCGCAGAACCTATGACTATCTGGTCGGCGGGATCGCGCTCATCGCGGCCGCCTCCGGTGTCGGAACGATCATTGTTGCCCTCATCGAGGCCGCGACCCCGGGTCTCGACATCGGCATGCCGACGATCAACACACTCCTCGCGGCCCTCACGCTGCTGGTGGTGGGCACCCCCGTCTGGTGGTTCCACTGGCAGCGTCTCAAGGCCGCGGTCGGCGCCGATCCGGCAGCCGAGGTGGCAGCACTGAGCCGCCGGATCTACCTGGTGCTGCTGTTCGGCGTGGCCGGCGTGGCCGCGGTCGTGGCCCTCCTGGTGGCCGCCTATGCATTCTTCCGAGATCTTGTGGACGCGCAACTGGGCACCGCCACCCTGCGCGCTATGCGCTACGGCTTGGGCGTGCTGGTCGCCAGCGCCGCCGTCTCGGCCTACCATGGCGCGGTCTTCCGCCAGGATCGGCAGATCGACGTGCCCGATCGTCCGAGCCGGCCGCGCTCGGTGGTGCTGATCGGCGCCCACGACCCCGACCTGGTGCGCCGAATCCGGCAGGCCACGGACTCCCCCGCCGAACTGTGGGTACGCACCGACGCTGCCGCTGAGCAGTGGGACGAGGAGTCGGTGCTGGCCGCCCTGGACGGGTACTCCGGCAAAGACCTGCTGGTCATTGCGGACGAGACAGGACTGCGAGTGCTCGAGGTCGATCGCCGGCGCTGAGTTGGTCACAAAGGCGTCGTCACCGAGAACTGTGTTTGCAGCGCGCGCAGCAGCCACGACCGCTTGAGCAACGCGGACCGCACCCGACGACGACCACGAAACCCCAATCCAGCGACTTCGGAATCCAATCCGAGCAATGCAACGAACCCACCCAGATAGGCGGCCCGAGCCGGCGCCGCATGCGGATCGGTGAGCCCGCTTCGAGCCAGTTCACGGGCTGCGTTGATCCGCTCCTCGCCGATCAGTTCATAGCGCTGCGCCGACAGGCGGGAGGCAGGTATCAGCTTTGCCCAGCCATTGCTCACAAGTTCGCCCAAGGCCTGGCCGCTGTAGGTCTGGCGGGCATCCCCGATGATCTTCGCGGGCTCGCGGCCGGCGCGCCCGGTGAGGTCATGCAACATGACATCGACGAGGTGGTCTTCGGTGGGCCGCGAATCGCTGACGTGCACCTTGCCCGAGGCCCAACGGACGCGCTCCTGCAACACGAGCTCGGCCAGCACCGCCGCTGCGGTCGCCGCGCCCAGCCGCGATGTCTTGCGGACCTCGCCGCTGAATGGGCTGATGGCGAGCATGGCGACCTGGTGGGCGAGGTTCTCCATGGTCTCCATATCCCGAGCCTAGTGTCTGACGTACTTGACGGATCTTGGTGTGCCCATACGTTCGTCTCACCATGGAACGGAGAAACGCATGACCACCAAACGCGAACGTTTCCTCGCGGCCGCCCACGGCCAGCAGACCGACCGTCCCCCGGTCGGCGCCTGGATTCACTATGGCTCGAGCTTCTGGACGCCCGAGCAGGTCGCCGAAGCCCATCTGCGCTTCTACCACCAGTACGACTGGGACTACATCAAGGTGATGGACGATTTCCGGCTGCAGGTGCCCGACGGCCTGGATGAGATCACCGATCCCGCGCAGCTCGACGAGGTGGTGCCCGATCCGAAAGCGACGCTGACCAACCTGGTCAAGCAGGCCGAGGTGCTGCGGATCATTCGGGCCGAGGCGCCCGAGGCAGCGATCATCGACACGATCTTCTCCCCCGTCCAGACGCTGGTGCGGGCTCTGGGCGAGACGGTGATCGACTATCTGGCCGCCGACACGGAGCTGGCGCACCGCACGATCTCCCGGGTGGCCACTGCGCTGGCAGACTATGCCGCGCAGCTTCCCGACTTGGATGTGGACGGTCTCTTCCTGGCGATCAATGGTGCCAGCACCGACTCCACCAGCTTCGGATTGTCGCCCGAGCAGTTCACCGAGTGGATCTCGCCCTACGACATTCAGGTGCTGCAGGCCGCCGAGGGATTGGTGCGGATCGGTCATCTGCACGGCGAGGGCGCGGATCCCGATCTGCTGACCGACTACCCGTTCGAGGTGCTCAACTGGTCGGACAAGGTTTCGGCGCCGCGGATCCCTGAGGCCCGGCAGCGCTACGGCTGGATTCCGATGGTCGGCCTGGACGAGATCACCAGCCTCTACTGGACTCCCAGCAAGGCGCGCGAGGAGATCCTGCAGGCCCGCCGCGCGGCCGGCGACCAGATCATCGTCGCGCCGAACTGCACGCTGCACTCCGACGGCTCCCCGCTGGTGCTGCGGGAATTGCGGGAAAGCGTCGATCTGCCCCTGGGCTGAGCCTCAGCAGTCGTCCAGCAGTCGGCGCAGCACCCGGGCACCGAAACGGACCGCGTCGACCGGAACTCGCTCGTCCACACCGTGAAACAGCATCGCGAAGTTCAGGTCGGCAGGCAGCTTCAGCGGCACGAAGCCGTAGCCGTGAATGCCGAGAGCCTCCAGCGCCTTGTTGTCGGTGCCCGCCGACAGGCAGTACGGCAGCAGCGCCGCATCGGGATCCTCGGCCTGGATGGCCGCCTGCATGCTTGCGACGAAAGCCGAATCACGAGGCGCGTCCACCGAGATACCCAACTGATCGATGATCAGGTCGACGTGTTCGCCGGCCAGCTCGCGGATCGTGTCGAGCAGCTCGTCCTGGTGCCCGGGCAAGAACCGGCAGTCGATGTGCGCGGTGGCCTCGCTGGGGATCACGTTGTTCTTGTAGCCGGCATCCAGCCGGGTGAAGTTCGCCGAGTCGCGCAGGGTGCCGGCCACGAAAGCCCGTCCCCCGCCGAGCAGATCGAGGAAGGCCTCCAAGCCGTCGTCGGGCGACACACCGGTGATCTCGGTCACACCGTCGAACAGCGCCCGCACGCTGGCCACATATTCCAACGGCCACTCATGCTGGTTGATCCGGGTGATCGCCTCGGCCAGCCGGACGATCGCATTCTCGTCATTGGGCAGTGAGCCGTGCCCGGCCCGCCCGGAGGCGCGCAGATGTACCCAGGCGAAGCCCTTCTCGGCGGTCTGCAGCAGGTAGGCACGACGGGTCCCGCCGCCCGCCACGGGCAGTGTCACCGAGTAGCCGCCGACCTCGCTGATCGCCTCGGTGCAGCCCGCGAAGAGCTCCGGATGCTCGCGGACCATCCACTGCGAACCCCAGGTGCCGCCCTGCTCTTCATCGGCGAAGAAGACGAAGACCAGATCCCGCGGTGGCACGATTCCCTCGCGCGCGATCCGCCGCAGATTCGCCAGCACCATGCCGACCATCGACTTCATGTCCACTGCGCCGCGTCCCCAGATCATGCCATCGCGCTCCTCGGCGCTGAATGGATCGACGCTCCAATCGGCCGCATTCGCCGGTACCACATCCAAGTGGCCATGCACGACCAGGCCGCCCCGCGACGGGTCGGCGCCAGCGATGCGGACGATCACGCTTGCTCTGCCCGGCTGAGATTCCAGCGAGACGGGATCGAGGCCGACCTCGTGCAGCAGACCGAGAACATACTCGGCCGCCGCGCGCTCGGTCGGCCCCGTCCCATCACCGTAGTTGGAGGTGTCGATGCGAATCAGTTCGCGGGTGATGCGTACGGCTTCGTCTTCAAGTTCGGTCCAATCGCTCACCGGTCCAGACTGTCACATTCCGATCAATCGTTCGCTCGGTGTTGAGTCGCGAGCACGCGACGCTGGAGTGGTCGGCAGGCCCACAGCGCAACCATGGCCAGCACGATGCCGGCGATCAGGACGATCGCCATCACGATCGGCCCACCGTCGGAGACGACACCGACACTCGTGGCATAGCGGTACATCGGATAGGCCATCGCAGCCCCCAAACCCGCGCCGAGCACCACCGAGAAGACCAGCGGTCCCAGCGTTTCCAGCCACATCACCTTCGTGCTGAAGGCCAACGGGGCACCCATCTTGTACATGGCGATGGTCTGCTCGGCGCGCTCGAAGACCGCTGAGGCCTGCGTGATGAAGATCGAAGCAGCGGTCAGAGTGAAACCGACGGCCAGAGTGATGATGACACCCTTGGTGAAGTCCCACTGAGTGGCCTGCACGAATGTCTGGCCCGCAGTGTCGTCACCACCGTTGATCTCGATCGGCATCAATGCCATGTACCCGCCGATCAATGCCAGCAGCGAGATACCCACGACCCGTTGCCAGGTCTGTTTGGGGTGCGCCTCGATCCGCCGCGCGGCCCAGATTACCGACAGTCGCGGGGCCCGGGCGATCAGTTTGCTGATCTGCTGCAGGAGCCACGGGCCGGCGATGTTGAAGCCCTGAATCATGATCACGATGATCCCCGCCATCAGCAGGAATCCCGCCACCCCGCTACCCAGCGGCAGAACCGACATCGCGACCGAGCCTGCGATCAGCACGAGCCCAGCGAGCACGATGCGCCATGCCTTCAGCCGAGGACGAGTACCGAGCCGCGCAACGCCCAACGGCGAAATACGTACCTGACGCAAGCCCCACCATGCCGATGCGACGCCCAAGCCGATCACGGCCACACAGATGGCCGCAGTCAGCGGCCACGGCAACAGCATCTCCTCGGCACTCAGCGGCATGCCGAGCATCGTCAGCCTGCTCCACAGCGGCAGCGTCACGAGATAGATCACCGCACCGATGCCGACACCGATCGTCGCCTGCACGAGCGTGTCGATCAACGCCATCCGGGTCACATCGCCCGACGACAGGCCCAACAGCCGCAGTGCGGCAAGCCTCCGTTCGCGGCCTCGCGCGCCCAGCACCGCAGCCCCGGAGGCCAGCGAATATGTCGCCGGGATGAGCAGCGCGCACGCGAAGACCGCGAGGATGAAGTAGCTCTGCGGGACGATGTCGAAGGTGCTGTCCTCGGCGAGCACCTCCAGCAACAACCCATGCGGGTGCTGCCAACGGTTGTAGAACATCCAGGTGCCGCCGGCCACGGTCAGCGCCAGCGCCGAGCTGATGATGAATGCCATGATCGCCGCCAGATAGAGCAGCGATTCACCTTGCCGGGATGCGAACCTGGCCTTGGTGAGGTGTGCGGTGAAGCTGAACAGCCCACTCACCCTGGCCGGCGCGGAACTGATGCTCATCGGAGCTCCCCCGATGTCGTGGCGGCCGACAGCCTGCGGTCGGCGTGGACGATACCGTCACGGATCTCGATCAATCGCGAGCACCAGCGGGCCACGTTGATGTCATGGGTAACCACCACCAGCGCCGCCCCGGCGATCCGACAGGTGGTGGTGAGCAACTGCATCACCTCATGGCCGGACGCCTGATCGAGTGCGCCGCTGGGTTCATCCGCGAAGACAACACGCGGGTGCCCCACCATGGCGCGCGCGATCGCGACGCGCTGGGCCTGGCCGCCGGACATGTCGCCGGGACGTCGGCCACGCAGTTCGCCCAAGCCGATACGGCCGAGCATGTCGTCTGCGGCGGCCAGCGCCAGGCGCCGAGACGTGCCGGTGAGCATCAGCGGCAGGGCAACGTTTTCCCGGGCCGGCAGTTCGGGCAGCAATTGACCGTCCTGGAAGACGAAGCCGAACTCGCTGAGCCTCAGGTGCGAACGCTGGCGGTCGTTCAGCGCCGACAGGGGACCTCCGTCGAAGTCGACGACGCCGTCGTCGGGCACCAGCACCCCGGACAGGCAGTGCAGCAGGGTTGACTTGCCCGAACCGGACGGTCCCATGATCGCGACGGACTCGCCCTGTTCCACCCGCACGCTGATGCCGGCGAGCGCACGGACGGCGCCGAAGCTTTTCGTGATGTCGTGGGTCGCCAGCAGGGGCGAGCTGTGAGGTGATGTCGGTATTGAGATCATGGCTCCATTTCAGGTGAGATCGGGCACTCGCCGAACAGTGCACACACCCATCTTGGGGTAGTGCTGGCACTACCCGGCTGGGCTAGGTTGAAGAGCGTGAGAATGCGACGCCACAGCCAGCAGGTCTCGCACGAGGATCAAGCTGCCCAGACCATTGCCGCCTTGACCGCATCACGGCGTGCCATCGTGGACGCCTACGAGGTCGAACGTCACCGCATCGAGCGCGACCTGCACGACGGCACCCAGCAGTACCTGGTGGCCGCAGCCATGATGATCGGCGAGGCGAGGCTGTCGGCGACCGTGGCCAGCGATCCCGAACTCGCCGAGCGACTAAGTGAGGCCCAGGCAGCGATCCAGCGAGGACTTGATGCCCTGCGCGTCACCGTGCGCGGGATTCACCCGCAGATCCTCACCGAGCAGGGCCTTGCCGCGGCGTTGGCCGATGTGGCCGAGGCGGCGGCCACCCAGGTCCGCATCGTCTGCCCGAACCCGCTGCCCGCCATACCCGAAGGGGTGCTGGCCACCGCCTATTTCTTCGCCTGCGAGGCGATCGCGAATGCCGCCAAGCACGCCCCCCGAGCAGAGGTGAGCGTGCTGCTGACCGCCGACGAGCTGCTTCGCGTCTCGGTGGTGGACAGCGGCCCGGGCGGAGCCCGCTTCGCCGCCGGCCATGGCCTGGCCGGGATGCGCGAGCGACTGGCCGCGGTCGGCGGCGAACTGACCATCTCGAGCCCAATGGGCGGCCCGACGCAGGTACTGGCGTCCATACCGTTGTTGCTGCAGCGAGGAGAACCGGGAGTGACGCTGTGACCACCGTGGCGATCGCGGACGACTCCGCGCTGCTGCGCGAGGGCTTGGCCGGGTTGCTGGAGCGCCAAGGATTCGAGATCGTGGCCCAGGAATCCCGCGCGGACGCTCTGCGGCAAACCGTGCAGCAGCTTGCCGAGCAGGGCCGGTTGCCGCAGCTACTGATCACCGACGTCCGGATGCCGCCGACGATGGCCAATGACGGTCTCCAAGCGGCGCTCGACCTGAAGACGGCCTACCCCGCACTGTCGGTGCTCGTGGTGAGCCAATATGTTGCCCCGGTGTATGCGCAGCAGCTGTTCGCGCTGCCTGCCGCCCCGGACTCGGGTGGCTCGGGCTATCTGTTGAAGGACCGGGTGTCCCAGGTTGCCGATTTCATCGGCACGCTGCGCGTGGTGTGCGCGGGTGGCATGGTGATCGACCCCGAGGTGGCGCGAGCAATGATGCGCGCCAGCCGATCGGGGCTCGGCGAACTGAGCCCTCGCGAATTCGAGGTGCTCGAACTGATGGCTCGTGGTCTGTCCAATGGCCAGATCGCTGCCGAACTGGTGCTGTCGAACGCCGCAGTCGCCAAACACGTCTCCAATATCTTCATGAAACTCGGGCTGACCCCGGACGAAGAAAACCGTCGCGTCCGGGCAATTCTGGCTTTTCTGGCCGACGACCATGGTCCGCTGATCTGACCGGACCGGTCGTGTTTCCATTGTGTTTCGCCTCGCAGTTCCGGCAGAAAGACCGCCGAAGTCGGCCTAGCATCGCGGCGTCGGCCAAGTATCACGGTCGCGACCATGGAGGACACGTAACCATGCACATCTCTCACAGGAGTCGCGCCAGCGCGGCTAGGACCGGAGCCCTGATCACGCTTCTGCTCGGGTTCATCGGTATGACGTTCGGCGTCTCCGCGCTCCAAGCACATGCGGAGGGGCCCGTCGAAGGCCAGACGTTCGTGATCGCGACCGACACAACGTTTGCGCCATTCGAATTCCGGGATGCATCGGGCGACATGACCGGCATCGACATGGATCTGATCCGAGAAATCGCACAGCGAAAAGGCTTCAACGTCGACATCCAGGCTCTCGGCTTCGACGCCGCATTGCAGGCCGTCACCTCGGGCCAGGCCGACGGTGTCATCGCCGGCATGTCGATCACCGACGCGCGCAAGGAGGTCTTCGACTTCTCGGCGCCCTACTTCTCCTCGGGTGTGCAGATGGCCGTGCGGGCCGATGACTCCTCGATCACCAGCTATGAGGATCTGAGGGGCAAAACCGTCGTCGCGAAGACCGGTGCCGAGGGTCTCTCCTTCGCCCAGTCGATCGCCGACCAGTACGGATTCACCGTCAAGGCCCTGGGCAGCGCCGACACGATGTATGCCGAGGTCGCCAGCGGCAACGCAGCCGCCGTCTTCGACGACTATCCCGTGCTTGCCTATGGGATCGCGCAGGGCAACGGGCTCAAGGTCGTGACCCCCAAGGAGCAGGGTTCGAGCTACGGTTTCGCCGTCTTGAAGGGCTCCAACGCCGAACTGCTCCAGGCGTTCAACGAGGGCCTGAGCGAGATGAAGGCCGACGGCTCCTATCACGCACTGCTGACCAAGTACCTCGGCAGTAACGCCCCTGCTGATGACGCCCAGGTCGAGGGTGTGCAGGGCAAGACCTTCGTCATCGCCACCGACACCACGTTCGCGCCATTCGAATACCGCAACGAGTCGGGCGAAATGACCGGTATCGACATCGATCTGATCAATGAGATCGCGCGGCGTCAGGGATTCAGCGTCGACATCAGAGCTCTTGGCTTCGACGCGGCGCTGCAGGCGGTCACCTCGGGCCAAGCCGACGGTGTCATTGCCGGCATGTCGATCACCGATGCCCGCAAGGAGGTCTTCGACTTCTCAGCGCCCTACTTCGACTCCGGTGTGCAGATGGCGGTCAGGGCCGACGACGACACCATCACCAGCTACGAGGATCTGAGCGGCAAGACCGTCGTCGCGAAGACCGGCGCCGAAGGTCTCACCTTCGCCCAATCGATCGCCGACCAGTACGGCTTCACCGTCAAGGCCCTCGACAAAGCCGACACGATGTACTCCGAGGTGGCTACCGGCAACGCAGCAGCCGTCTTCGACGACTACCCGGTGCTCGCCTACGGGATCAACCAGGGCAACGGACTGAAAATCGTCACACCCAAGGAGCAGGGCTCGAGCTACGGTTTCGCCGTCTTGAAGGGCTCCAACCCGGAGCTGCTCCAAGCCTTCAACGCCGGCTTGAGCGGCATGCAGACCGACGGCACCTATCAGGCGATTATCGACAAGTACCTGAAGGCACCCGATGCCGGTGGTTCCAGTCAGTCGTTCTGGGGTCTGCTCGTCCAGAGCATGCCGGCCTTGCTCAAGGGCCTGCTGCTCACCCTCGCCGCGACCGCGCTGTCCTTGGTCTTCGCCTCCGTACTCGGCGTGGTCTTCGGCTTCCTCAAGGTCAGCGGAAACAAGATCTTGCAGTCGATCGCGTCGGTCTACGTCGACATCTTCCGTGGCACGCCACTACTGGTCCAGGCTTTCTTCTTCTATTTCGGCCTGCCGACCGCGCTCGGCATCAAGCTCGACGTACTCACCGCAGGTGTGATCACGCTCTCGCTGAACGCGGGGGCCTACATGACCGAGATCGTTCGCGGCGGTATTCAGTCGGTTGATACCGGCCAGATGGAGGCCGCGCGCTCCCTCGGCTTGAACTGGATGCAGTCGATGCGCAAGATCATCGTTCCGCAAGCAGTCAAGATTATGACGCCCTCGTTCATCAATCAGTTCGTCATCACGCTGAAGGACACGTCGCTGCTGGCCGTGCTCGGATTCGCCGAGCTGACCTATCAGGGGCAACAGATCATTGCCCGCAACTTCCGCAGCTTCGAGGTCTGGCTGATCGTCGGTGCCATGTACTTCATCGTCATCTCCGCCCTCACGAAGCTGTCGAACCGGATCGATCGGAGGATCAACAAGTGAGCGAGTCAGCCAAGACCATGATCGAGGTCACCGATCTCCACAAGTCGTTCGGTTCGAACGAGGTCCTCAAGGGCATCTCCACCACTATCAACCAAGGTGAGGTCGTCGCCGTGATCGGGCCGTCGGGCTCCGGCAAGTCCACCTTCTTGCGCTGCCTGAATCTCTTGGAAGAAGTGACATCGGGCAAGGTCATCGTCGAAGGTCGTGATCTCACCGACAAGAACACCGACATCAACCAGGTGCGCCAGAAGATCGGCATGGTCTTCCAGCATTTCAACCTCTTCCCGCACCAGACGGTGGCCGAGAACATCATGCTGGCTCCCAGCATGCTGAAGAAGCTGTCCAAGACCGAGGCGAGGAGCCGTGCCGAATCCCTGCTGGCACAGGTCAAGCTCTCCGAAAAGATCGATGCTCGACCCGCCCAGCTGTCGGGCGGCCAGAAGCAGCGCGTGGCCATTGCCAGGGCTCTGGCGATGGATCCCGACATCATGCTCTTCGACGAACCCACCTCCGCGCTGGATCCCGAGATGGTCGGTGAGGTGCTCGATGTCATGAAAGCACTGGCCGCGGCAGGCATGACGATGGTCGTGGTGACTCACGAGATGGGCTTCGCCCGCGAAGTCAGCGATCGGCTGTTGTTCATGGCCGACGGCAGGGTCGTCGAGGAGGGCGACCCGCGCGAGGTGCTCGCGAATCCGCAGAACGACCGGACCAAGGACTTCTTGGCCAAGGTGCTGTAGACGTCGGTCGCGGCGCCCTGCCCCTCGCGGGTGGGGCGCCGCGACCCCTATAGCGCATGAGACCGCCACGTTACGGTTGGCGAACAGCCCGCGGAGCCGGCCATCATGGCGGGCCGCGTCTCATATCCTGAACCGGTGACGATCCGCATCGCCCTCAAGCATCAAACGACATACCGGTTCGATCGGCCGACCACCGTGAATCCGCACACCGTGCGGCTGCGACCGGCTCCGCACACCCGGACCCCGATCGAGGCCTATTCGCTGAGTGTGGTGCCCGGGGACCATTTCATCAACTGGCAGCAGGACCCGTTCGGCAACTACCTGGCCCGGCTGGTCTTCCCCGAGCCGGTCAACGAGCTTCAGTTCACCGTCGATCTGATCGCCGACATGACGGTCATCAATCCGTTCGACTTCTTCGTCGAGGAATACGCCGCCGAGATGGGCTGGAGCTACCCGGACGAGCTGGCCACCGATCTGCAGCCGTACCTGCATCAGGTGCCCGCCGAACTCGACTCGCCCGCCGATGGCGATCTGGTCGATCAGTGGATCGCCAGCCGGCTGCCCGAATCCCAGTGGCGAGATTGCGGACTGCGCACGGTCGATTTCCTGGTGCGGCTCAATGAGGCGGTGCGCGACGACGTCGCCTACACGACCCGGATGGAACCGGGAGTCCAGACACCCGGTTATACGCTGTCCCGGGCGATCGGATCGTGCCGTGACTCGGCCTGGCTCCTGGTGTCGATTCTGCGTCGCTTCGGTCTGGCCGCCCGGTTCGTCTCCGGCTACCTGGTGCAGTTGGCGGCCGACATGGAACCGGTGGACGGTCCGGCAGGCGTCAAACACGACTTCACCGATCTGCACGCCTGGGCAGAGGTCTATATCCCGGGTGCGGGCTGGGTCGGGCTGGACGCGACCAGCGGGCTGTTCGCCGGTGAGGGCCATATCCCCCTGTCCTGCACGCCCCACCCGTCGACCGCGGCCCCCATCACCGGCAGCACCGGGATCGCCGAGGTCGAGTTCAGCTTCAGCAACGAGGTCACCCGGATCCATGAGGACGTCCGGGTCACCAAGCCACTGAGCGATGACCAGTGGGATGCCATCGACACCCTCGGGCAGGTGGTCGACGCCGGCCTGGCGAACGAGGACATCGCGCTGACGATGGGTGGAGAGCCCACCTTTGTATCTGCGGCCGAGACCGCCAGCCCGCAGTGGAACTCTGCGGCCGATGGCCCAGAGAAACGCCAACTGGCCGCCAAGCTGACTGACAAGCTGCGGCAGCGCTGGGCCGACGGCGGGCTCGTGCATCACGGCCAGGGCAAGTGGTACCCGGATGAGCCGTTGCCGCGCTGGCAGATGACACTGGCCTGGCGCACCGACGGCGAGCCGATCTGGCATCACCCCGCTCTGCTGGTCAACCCGTGGACGAAGCCCTCCGCCACAGCCGGCACCGATGCGCTGGCTCATCAGATCGCCGCCCGGCTGGGTATCGCGGACGAATTCGTGCTGCCCGTCTACGAGGACACCGTGCAGGCGGCGGTGTCGGCGGCCCAGCTGCCGTGGGGTCCGCGTCCCGACATCGACCCCGACCCCTCGGATGAGCTGCTGGCGAACGAGCACGCCCGCCAGCAGCTGGTCGATCGGCTCGATGACGCCGCCACCGAACCCGCCGGCTGGGTGATCCCGGTCTTCGTCGACCCCGACGATCCGGACGGCGGAAGCTGGGCGACCACCCGCTGGCGTCCGCGTCGACGGGCGATCTTCCTCACCGCCGGCAGCTCCCCCATCGGGTTGCGGCTGCCGCTGAACGCGCTCGCCTGGGGAGCGGCGCCCGATATCGTCCGCAATGCCGATGGCGATGCCACACGGCCGCTGCCGGACGGGCACCAGACCAGCGTGAAACCGGCCAGAGAGCTACCGATCGAATCTGCACCACGCACCGCTTTGGCTATCGAGGAACGCGACGGTCATCTCTTCTGCTTCCTGCCGCCGATCGACCGGCTGGACGATGCGCTGCGGCTGATCGCGACCATCGAGGACGCTTGCGCTGCGCTGCAGACCCCGATCGTCCTGGAGGGGTACCCCCTGCCCGGCGACGATCGCCTGCAGACTCTGAGCGTCACCCCCGACCCCGGGGTCATCGAAGTGAATGTGCAGCCCACCAGCTCGTGGGGCGACCTCGTCCAGCTGACCACCACATTGTTCGAAGACGCCCGGCAGGTGGGCCTGACCACCGAGAAGTTCGATCTGGACGGCACCCACACCGGCACTGGCGGCGGAAACCACATCACCTTGGGTGGTCCCACGCCGCAGGACTCCCCGCTGCTGCGCCGTCCCGACCTGCTGCGTTCCATGGTCACCTACTGGCAGCATCATCCCGGGCTGTCGTACATCTTCACCGGCCGCTTCATCGGGCCCACCAGCCAGGCCCCGCGGGTCGACGAGGGGCTGCCGGGCACGCTCTACGAGCTCGACATCGCCTTCACCGAGCTGGACGAGATGCTGACCGACCCGACCGTGGAGCACGACATCGCGAAAGCGATCTCCGCGGACTGGAGAACGGACGAAACGCTGGAGGAGCGACTGGAACGGCAGCGTCACTCGCAGCCCTGGCTGACCGACCGGCTGCTGCGTCATCTGCTGACCGATCTGACAGGCAACACGCACCGCGCAGAGTTCTGCATCGACAAGCTGTACAACCCCGACCGGCGCGGCGGACATGCCGGCCTGCTCGAGATGCGCGGTTTCGAGATGCCACCCCACGAGCGGATGTCGTTGCTGCAGGCGCTGCTGGTGCGCGGACTGCTGTGGCGATTCGCGCGAGAGCCGTACCGCGCGCCGCTGGTGCGGTGGGGCACCCGGCTGCACGACCGCTATCTGCTGCCGGCCTTCGCGGCCGCCGACCTGTGGAACGTGCTCGACGAGCTCAACGCCGCACTGCCCATCAGCGAGCGCTTCGACCTGGCCTGGTTCGAGTCGTTCCTGGAGTTCCGGTTCCCCATCCTGGGCGAGGTGCAGCTGGGCGATGTCCACCTGGAGTTGCGCCAAGGCATCGAGCCCTGGCAGGTGCTCGGTGAAGAGGTCACCCTCAGCGGCACTGCCCGCTATGTCGATTCCTCGGTGGAGCGCGTGCAGGTGGCGTCCACCGGCCTGATTCCGGAACGCCATCTGCTGATGGTCAACGGCGTGCCGCTGCCGCTGACCCCGGTGATCGGGCACGGCTGGGGCGTCGGGTCGGTCGGACGTTCCGACGCGCTGGCGGCCGGCGTGCGCTACAAGGCGTGGTCTCCGCCGTCCTCGCTGCACCCGACCATCGGCGTACACGCCCCGCTGCGTTTCGATCTGGTCGACAAGATCAGTGGCCAATCGCTGGGCGGTTTCCGCTATCACGTGGTGCATCCCGGTGGCCGCAGCTTCGACACCTATCCGGTGAATGCGGTCGAGGCCGAATCACGGCGGGCCGCCCGGTTCGAGCCCTACCAGACATCGGGACACCTCGAGATACCCGGCGTGTCGGATTGGGGTAGCGCCGAGTACCCGGTGACATTGGATCTACGCCGATTCGAACGTTGGCACGACGTGCTGGAAGAGAGCATCTAAAGTTGGCTGGCGTGAGCCAAGCCGTCGATCAGCGCATCAGCCCGGTACTGCGCGATTACGTGCAGCGCGCTGGTGGCCACGATGAGTTGGCCCATGTGCTTGCCGACCGGGACATTCTGGGATTCACTCCCAGTCTCTCCGAGGTCGAGTATCCGGGTTGGCAACGGCGGCAGCGCGCGCTGACCAGGCTGGTTCGCTCCGAGGCGATCACCTACGGCGGTTCGCGTCCCGGTGAACTGGCCAATTCCTGGTCGGTCGACGTGCTGCCGTTCATCATGTCGAGCGCCGAATGGGCCGGCCTGCAGGCCGGGCTGCGGCAGCGTGCCGAGCTGTTGAACGCCATGCTGGCCGACTTCTACGGCCCGCGCACGCTGCTGCATTCGGGCGTGGTACCCAGCGAACTGGTGCTGGGGCACCGCGGGTTCCTGCCGGCGGTCGACGGCCTGACGCTCACTGGCGATCATCAGCTGACCATCGTGGCCACCGATCTGGTGCGTGCGGCCAGCGGCTGCTGGACGGTTCTGTCCGACCGCACCCAATCGCCTTCGGGCATGGGATATGCCATGGCGAACCGGCGTTTGGTGGCCAGGGTGCTCGACCGCGACTATCG
>Ga0334887_1002579_pt1 | contig 19860 bp, 17 predicted proteins | sample GraSluR1_MG_10_FD_207217 | JGI IMG/M metagenome (GOLD analysis project Ga0334887, IMG submission 207217) | Sludge microbial communities from methane-producing bioreactor in Wageningen University, Netherlands - Granular Sludge_18_07-R1 | ecosystem: Engineered > Bioreactor > Anaerobic >...
TTCCTGAGCCAGTATGGCCAACGATGGCAAGAGTTTCACCTGGATGGATGTGCAAATTGAAATCTCGCAGCACACATTCTTTCTCATTGTAGGCAAACCCAATATTGATGAACTCAATTTCACCTTTGACGTTTGTTACCGGCTTATTGTCGCTCTGATTAACCGTTGGCTGGGCATCTATTAGTGCAAATACGCGTTCAGCGGCGGCCAGGCCGTTTTGGATATTGGTCCAAAAGGTGCTGAGGTTCAAGATGGGCCACAGGAAGCGATCCAGACTCTGCAAGAAGAGATACCAGGCGCCCACAGTGATGGCACCTTCGACGGCTGTCAATCCGCCATAATAAACCATCAAGGCGGTAGCGGCACCGCCAATCATGCGCAGGCTGGGAAACATTAAATGCAAGATAATGCCGCGGCGTACATTGACGGTGTAGGATTCGCGATTGGCCTCATCAAATTCATCGTAAATGCTGTTTTCCTGACGAAAATTTTTGGCCACAGAAATGCCGCTGATGGTTTCTTTGATGGTGGCGTTTACATTGGCCATGGCGCGCATTCCCTGGCGGGTGGCTTTTCGTGCCAATTTGCGATACATATAGGTAGCCGTCATGGTTAATGGCACAATAATCAAGGAAAGCAGGGTGAGGCGCCATTCAATTGTAAATAACACCACCAACAATACAACAGCCTGAATCAATTGGGTGAACACATCAGATAGGATGCTGACCAGATTGCCAAATTCTTGGGTGTCGGATGTAATACGAGAGATGATTTTGCCGGTGTTTGTTTCATCATAAAACGACAGGTCGTGATACATAGAGGCAGAAAAAGCGGTTTCGGACAGCGTGACGATGATATCGGCAAGCAATTTGACCAGTGTAAAGCGATTGACGTAATTCACCGCGTAATTCAACAATCCCAAACCAAGTAGTCCGGCGATGATCCAATACACGCGGGTCAATGCGCCTTCGGATAATCGGTCTACGCCAGAGGCAATGATCAGTGGTTGGAGGGAAGAGATGGCACTGATCAGCAGAACTGTCACCAACAGAAGAACCAGGGCTTTCCAGTGAGGTTTAAAATATTGCATTGCTCGACGGAAAAGTTGTCTGTCTGAGTATTGCCGGTCATATTTTTCTGCTGAAAAGGAGCCAAAGAATCCCATAATTTCCTATCTGTTATTAGACCGCATCGTTAAAAATATTGCGATAGGCTTCCGATGTAGCAAGCAGGTCTTCGTGGGAGCCGGAAGCAGCCAGTCTACCTTTTTTCAAGACAACGATCCTGTCGGCCCAGCGGATTTGGGACAGACGGTGAGTGATGATGAAAGTGGTCCGGTTTTCGGCCGCTTTGAAGATTGCCTGTTGAATTTTGTCCTCCGTCGCACTGTCAATAGATGAGGTGGAGTCATCCAGGATTAGAATCGACGGATTGGTCAGGAAAGCTCGTGCGAGAGCAATGCGCTGCTTTTGCCCACCTGACAGTGTAGCGCCTCGTTCGCCGACAACAGTCTCATAGCCTTCAGCAAACGAGGTGATAAAGTCATGGGCCTGGGCTTCTTTGGCCGCGGCGATGATATCGTCCATGGATGATTCCGGATGGCCAAAGGCAATGTTTTCAGCGATAGAACGCGAGAAAAGGAAGATATCCTGTTCGATGATTGAAATTTGTTTTCTCAGGGTTTCAAGGTTCCAATCCTTCACATTGATACCATCGATCAGTACAGCGCCATCAGTGGCATCATAGGTGCGATTAATCAGCTTCACCAGGCTTGTTTTGCCATAACCGGTTTGCCCGACGATGGCGATTGTTTGGCCTCGGTTCACGGAGAAGCTAATATCTTCTAACGCGTTGTTTTCCGCATCGGGATAAGCAAAGGAAGCATTCTGAAAAGTCACGTCACCCAGTAATTTTTCATCAACCCCTGCAACATTCTGGTCCAGGTTATTTTGGGCATTGATCAGCTCCAGGATGCGCCTTGCCCCGGCGATGCCCATAGAAATGCGGGTATACGCAAAGCGTGACACAGAGGTGGGAAAGCCCAGCATGCTGAGAATGCCGCTGTAGGCGATGACATCGCCAAGTTGGATTAAACCTTGCGAATAAAGGATTACACCATGGAGAATGCCCAGGGCGATGGTAATTTCCAGCAATAGGCCAGGAATGAAGGTTGCTTCAAGTTTGCCTTGTTCAACCGCGACATCGCGATATGCCTGCAGATTCTGGTGGAACAATTTGATTTCGGTTTCTTCCTGTACCCCGCCTTTGACAATTTCGATGCCGTCCAGGGATTCGGAGAGGCGCGTGTTTAATTTTCCAAAGGCACTTCTCATATTGGTTGATACCACGTTCATCTTGATGAGATACCGCCAAAGAGCGATGCCGTACAGAATGATGAAAATGACAGGCAATAAGATGAGTTGCGGATGGTAGCCCGGCGCGAGAAACAGAGGCATAAACAGGAAGATCAACGAGCCAAACACCAAATTTACACCCGGACTGAAGAACATGTTTACTTCGCGCACGTCGTTGGTAGCACGTGCCATGATATCGCCGATACTTTGGAGGCTGTGAAAGGTCATGTTTTTACCTAGCAATGATATATACAGCTCGTTTCTCGTGACTCTTTCAGTGAATTGCGCCAGGATTTCAAAACCAAAACCTCGCACCAGCATGAGCAATGCCCGTAGTGCCTGTGAACCAAAGACCAGCCAGGCGTATTGCCCCAATTGTGCGCGAAAGTCTGCCGGCGGCATGGCGGTGGTTGCGTTTAGGAGGTTGACTGCCCGTCCAATCAGGATGGCAGGCACCGAAGCAAGCAAAGCATTGCCAATTGCGCCGGCCATCGACATGACAAAGAAATACCAACGATGGATGGCATGTGAAATGATCCACAAGACAGGATGTTTTGTGTTGGTTTGATAGGGTGGTTTGATTGAAAATTCTGTGTATTCCGCCACAATACCTCAAAATATACTGGATGATTGTACCATTATGCCAGTGAGGGGCACAATTTTGCTTGAGAAAGGAATGCTAATGAAAATTTTACTGACCGCTTTTGAACCCCATGGCAAACGAACGAAAAATACCTCCCAGGAGGTGTTGACGAAGATCAAGAGAACCTTTTCAAGCTTTGAGATCGTAAAGCAACTCCTGCCGGTCGACACAATAAATGGTCCCGATACCCTCCTTGATCTCCTTAAAAATGACGACTACAAGGCTGTAGGTTGCATGGGGGAAGCGAGCAGTATCCGTTGGGTGCAACTGGAAAGGCTGGCGGTTAACTGGCTTGATTTTCCTATTCCTGATAACGCAGGTGCGCAGGTTGTTGATCAGATGATAATGCCAGACGGTCCGGCTGCATATTTTTCATCGTTGCCAATCAGAAAATTCGAAAATGTGCTAAAAGATCAGGCAATTCCGGTGAGAATTTCTATGAGTGCAGGCACTTATTTATGTAACCAGGTTTTTTACTCTTTGATGCATTTTCTGGCCGAAGAGTCAATGAATATCCCTGCAGGTTTCATTCATCTGCCGGTGTATGCCTGGAATCACAATGAAGGCGATGTCGATGTTGCTTGTGCAAATGCTGAATATGAGCAGATCGCTGCTGCTATAGATAATATGACAGCAATATTGGATGAGAATTAATCTGCGGTTTGATAGGAGTCAAAGGATGGATTTCGTTCAGGTCTGGTTTGTCGCATAAGGCGGGTTTGAATGAAAAGGCCAGCGATTGTCAACAAAACCATGGCGGTTAGCCTGAAGAGGGGCAACTCGCCTATCACACCGGATACCAGATAAGCGCCCATCAAGCTCGAGAACACAACCATGGTCCATTGAAATAGAAGTTGGATCAAAAGCATTCCAAGAGCGCTGCCAGCCAGAAAAGATACAAAGGATTGGAGGAGGGGGTCTGTGGGTAGGCTAAAGAATGAGTTTACCGTGATTATGCCGACCAAACCACCACCAATCGCGCCGAGGATAAAAATGGTGGATTTTTCAATGAGAAGATAAAGGACAAGAACAACCAGGGAAGCGCCAGCAGCGATCAGTGTAATTGTTGATGCTTTCATGTCGAATAAGAAGTGAGTGAGAAACTGGGTTGTGGCAACGAAAACAACGCCCATGACAGAGAGCCACAGAGCCCGACGACCTGCAATTAGCAACACAAAGCCGATAATGACATAGATAGTGGTCATAGATACCTCTGCCATTAGGGGAGCATGAATTGTGCCAAAAAAATCGGATGGTTTCGAAACCATCCGATTTTGAGATTTTCTTGCTCTTGAAATATTGCTACTTAATCGGGATCACTTTAATATCTTCGGAAAGAAGGACTTCTGAACACTCAAGGAATATCTTGGGTTGAGTGGCCAACTGGTTATCAAATGGGTGGTTGATGCGTTGGGCAGTTTTGCCCTGGTAGTATTGTCGCAGGAAAATGACAGATATCGCGGCGGTAAAGAAGGCTATCATTTGAACCATCATGGTTTGTGTTTTTGTGCTCATTTTTTGTCCTTTAGGCATTTGACAATGCCAGATTACCCGCCTAATTATACACAAACCCTGTAATTTGTATAGGTCGCGGGAAAAATCAGCGCCGGCGGCGGAAAAGGAGTGTGGAATAATACAAAATGGTCATGATTGACTGCATAGCAGCTGCCACATAGGTTAATGAGGCGGCACCTAAAATAGCATTCACGCCCTGGATCTCATCCTGGCTCAACATACCAGTACTTGATAGCCATTTTCGGGCGCGTTTGGAGGCATTAAATTCAACCGGCAGGGTGATGATGGAGAATATAGCTGTAGCGGAGAAGAGGATAAGACCGATTATCGCAATTTGAAAACCAAATTCAGAACCAGCCATCAAGTATTCGAGGAACAAGCCTCCCATGAACATGATTGGGCCTAACCAACTGCCGATGCGCACGGTGGGGACAATGACGGTCCGCAGGTGAAGAGGGAGATATTTTTGGGAATGCTGCAGGGCGTGGCCGACTTCATGAGCGGCGATGCCGGCGGCAGCAATGGACCGGCCGCTGAAGACACCATTGCTCAGCCTCAACACCTTTTTGATGGGATCATAATGGTCGCTCAATGTTCCGCCGACCTCTTCAATACCTATATGGTGTAAGCCATTCTGGTTGAGAATGGACCTGGCAACCTGTGCGCCAGTGTAACCGGCGCGAATACCGATTTGTGAATATTTGTTGTAGGTAGACTTCACCCGAAATTGCGCATAAAGACCCAATAACAAAGCGGGCATGGTGAAGCACAGATATAAGAGGTAATTTCCACCGAATAACATTTTCCACCTCCAAATTTACTATAGCGCACCCACCGAGATTCGAACTCGAATTTCATGCTCCGGAGGCATAGGTTCTATCCATTGAACTATGGGTGCCAGGTAAGCATTCAAAATTTTACCATAAAGTAGGCGATTGTGATGCTCATAGACGTGTCGACATGCAGATAGCGAAATTGCCTGCTATAATTATCCTATAGAGACAAGGATGAAGCCATGAACGTAATTTCTTTGTTCGGTATTACCTTCATTGTGGCATTTTTCGTTGAGACATTGATCGAATTCATATTTGGCAAATTATTTGACCATATCGCATTTTTGACACCCCATAAATGGCTGCAGATGTACCTTGCGATTGCTGCCGCAATCGGGCTGGCTTTTTTCTACCGGCTTGATCTGTTGTATTTCATCGGTGTATACCTTGAGGTAGATTGGCAGCCTTTTGCAGATGTTAGCATTGTGGGCTTGATCATCTCAGGGATTGCTATCGGAAAAGGATCCAATTATTTGCACGATATAATCCGCTTCTTGATCGGATTGAAGCATCAGCTGCCACAGCCAGAGGAACATGCTTGATCTGCCATCACTCACTCAGAAGCAGGTAATGGCGTATCGTACTTCCTCAACTGTTGGGATAAGACAAACAATCGTTTTCGCGCATCCTGAATGATTTCCAGGTTGCGCTGTTCGTTCCCATGATGAAGATATTGGTGTTTTTTGTGCGCCAATTCAGCGCTCAGTTGGCAGAGTTCGGCAACCACTTTTCTGCTCGATTTCTCTTGTTGTAACACTGTGGCTTTTAATAGTTTACGATGGTAATGTGAAACAACTGCGAGATATTGATTTTGGGTGATGATGTTGTGTTGAATTTCTTCCATCAGGTGGGTCTTCATGATAGTTTCTTCATGTTGAATCATAAAAATGACAAAGATAAGCATGAATCCCCATCCAAGCCAGTCAAGTTGTGATGCGTGCAGCATGCCTGACCATCCGGCATTGTAGATTAATAGTGGTGAAATGGTGTTGTGCAGTGAGTGCGAAATGATGGCCAACATCAATCCACCCAGTGGGGCGAAAAATTTTATGAAATGCGATTTCTGCGTGCGGGCGAGTGCCAGTCCGATACCGAAAAAAGCCGTGTAGAAGGGGTGCTGCCAACCAACCAGCACGATACGGATGAACGCCAATTGAAAAAGTCCCTGCCAGCCTGCTGCCGCATAGCCCATCGAGAATATGTAATAGGCGTTTTCTGTAGCAGCAAATCCTAAGGCGGTGACTGCGGCATAGATGATTCCATCAAGTATTGAATCAAACTCTGACCGGAAAAACAAGAAGACGATGAGTACCGCTATTCCTTTGAAAATTTCTTCTATGATCGGCGCAAAGATGGAAGAGACAGAAAAAGTAGCCGCACCGGTGGAATTGGTCAGCCAATATACACCCGCACCCAGCAAGGTGTTGATGACAAAGGCAGCCATGGCGGCAATGACGGCACCCCAAAGAAAGGCGAAGAGCAGTAGGGGAAGGGGTTCTTTCTCGTAACGATCCAGCCAGTAGATAGCGTAGGAGAAAACTATCATGGGGAGGTAGCCGAGTATCACAGAAATAAGCAGTGCAGTAATCATAGGGTGTTTCTACTCATCCAAATGGATTTTGATGCGTGTATAGCGAAAATGAGCAGGGTCAAAACCAAGCACGCCGACAACATCATCCGGACGGCCTGATGCACCGGGCAAGGCTTGCAGATGCATCCAAACCCTGTCGGCATCATTGAGAGAGTCTGCCTTCATAGAAATGACGAGTTGGCGCAGGTTGATCTCCTTGTTCCTGCGTATAGTCATAAATATCTCGGTGCTCAAGAATTCTTTAATCTGCCCCTCTACATCCATCGCCGTGACTGGCAGCAAAGGTTCTGCCAGGTATTCCATTGATCTTAACCGGCTTTGGAGCGATGCTTCTTTTTCGTGTATTTCGATCAAGGAGTGGAGACCAATGCCAGGTTGTGGGCTGTGATTCAGCTTGCCTGCCAAATCTTTTACATCACAGGGATCATTTGTTTCGGTCCAGAAGTCCAGTAGTTCACAAGTACTTAACATGCCCAATGGCAGGGGGGCAGCCTGGTTGATGCGTGGCTGAGGATGGTAACCTTTTGAATATGCCAACGGTACACTGGCACGGCGAAACCATCGTTCCCAGATTTTGTGCATATCGAGATTGGCGGTGTAACGCAATGCCTCGCCTTTGCTGTAGAGGATCCTGAATTGTTGTTTTGTGGGTTCGTTCATGATATTTTGATCTCCGGGCACTTCCAATCAGATTCAGGCTGCTGTCTTAGCATTCGATATTGTTGTAAAATGCCGCAATTCACACAGTGGTCGCGGCAGTCTTCCAAAGTGATTCCCTCGCGGCTGTTTCGATATTCACTGAGAAGAAATGATTTCTTTACACCAACAGAGATATGATCCCATGGGAATGGTTCATCGAAGGTCCGTTCCCGGTAAATATAGGTATCGGGTGATAAACTGTTTTGTATGAAGGCATCCTTCCATAAGTCAGGATTGGTTTCGTCGCGCCAGGCGTCAAATTTCGCGCCGGCATGCCAGGCAGTTTCTATGACGTCAGCCAGGCGGCGATCCCCTCGGGTGAGGGCTCCTTCCAGCCAGGAATCATCCGCCCGGCTCATACTGAGATGAATGGCGCGCGATTTGATGTTCTCTCGAATTAGTTGGTGTTTGTGGCGGATCATCTCCGGGGTATTCATCGGCGACCATTGAAACGGGGTGTGGGGTTTTGGGATGAAGGTGGCAACACTGACATTCAGTTTGGCGCGTCCGCCGATTTTCTGGCGGCCTACCCGGATGACTTTGTTGCATAGGTCAGCAATGCCGACCACATCCTCATCAGTCTCGAATGGCTGCCCGATCATGAAATAAAGCTTGAGGGTCGTCCAACCGCGCTCATAGATGGCAGCAGCGGTCTCCAGCAACGCTTCCTCAGCGATTGGTTTGTTGATGATCTGGCGCATGTGGTCTGTTGCCGCCTCAGGTGCAAGGGTGAAACCGCCTGTTCGGGAGCCACGCAGTTTTTCCATCAGGTCGATGGAAAATGATTCAATGCGCAGAGAGGGCAGCGATACGGTGAGGTTGCGATCCTTGTATTTTTCGGTCAGACGTGTGATCAATTCGTCTACATGGCTATAGTCTGAAGAAGATAACGAAAGCAGGGCAACTTCTTCATAGCCGGTGTTTTTTATGGATTCGTCGATAATGGCAACGATTTCATCGACCGACCTTTCGCGGATAGGACGATTGATAAAGCCAGCGTGGCAGAAGCGACAGCCACGGGTGCAACCGCGCATTATTTCAACGGCGATACGGTTATGGATCACATCAATGTTGGGTACCAATGGTTTTAGCGGAGCTTCTGGTAAATGAGAGGCGATAAATTTTTGCACTCTCTTCGGAAAGCGTGCATCCGATGGGTCCAATGATTTCAGGCTGCCGTCAGGCGAATAGCCCGGGTTATAGTAAGAAGGTATGTAAACACCTTTGATCGCAGAAAGAGCCAGGAGGGTTTCCGTACGTGTCGAACTTTGTTTTTTGGCATGCAGTAAAATACCCGTTACTTCTTCGATGATGAACTCACCATCACCAATAATGAAAACATCGATGAAGGGAGCCATCGGTTCGGGGTTGTAGGCGGCATGTCCGCCTGCGAAAATCAGGGGGTGTGATTCATCTCTTTGTGCTGAACGAAGCGGAATGCCTGCCAGGTCAAGCATATTCAATACATTGGTGTAGATGGATTCATAGGGCAATGAAAAAGCGATAACGTCGAAATTGGAGGCGGGCTGCCTGGTTTCCAGTGAGTAAAGCGGGATCTGATTTTCCCGCATGAGGGTTTCCATATCATTCCAGGGAGCATAGGCGCGTTCTGCGAGCACATCTGAATGGCGGTTGAGGATGTCGTAGAGGATCATGATACCGAGATTGGGCAATCCGATATCATAGATATCAGGAAAGGCGAGCAAGAAGCGAAGATCCACACTTGCCCATGGTTTATTGATCTGGTTGAGTTCACCGCCAATATAACGCCCGGGTTTTTGCACCTTTAGCAGGTGTGTTTCCAAAAAAAGGTTGATTTCCTTTGGGGTGATGTTGTTCATTCGGTAATGATTTCCCAATCTTGTTGTGTTATGTAGGCATCAAGCATCGTGCTCTCCGCCATTTGAATGACTGCAGTAAGGGTTTGTTCAATGTGAACAGCATCATTGCTGACAGCAGCAATCAACAGATAGCTTGTTTGCCAGTGATCCAATTCACCAACTTCTGCTACGGACAGGTTAAATTTGCTGCGCAGTTGATTCACCAGAGGTTTAATGTAGTGGCGTTTGTCTTTTAGTGAATGTGCACCCGGCAGATAGACGGTTAGTTTTAATATTCCAATAGGCATTTTCGTAATTGTATCAGTATTGATTCGTCCTGTCTTGTGAGATAATATCACGCAGTGTTAATTTGTCTTTAGAAGGTTCTGCATGGTTACTTACGATCAAACATTTCGGCAAACACTGGATTATATCTATTCCTTCATTGGCAATAGCCGCAGCAAGAAACAAATTGCTACGGGTGACTTGCCTCTGGTTAATATGTCACAAATTCTAGAGGAGCTTGGGAACCCTCACCAAGCCTTGCATGTCATCCATGTGGCGGGCACCAAAGGCAAAGGTTCGACTGCCAATTTCATCGCCAATCCCCTCATCGAGGCGGGTTACGATGTCGGGCTTTATACCTCTCCCCATCTGATCGATTTTTGTGAACGGATTCAGATCAACAATCAGAAAATATCACCGGTGAATATCATTGGGTTGGTCGAAGAGATAAAGCCAATTTTGGAAAAGTATCCTGAAACCAACACTTTTGAGATCATGACTCTGCTGGCTTTTCTATATTTTTCTCGTCAAAACGTTGACATTGCCGTGATTGAGGTTGGACTGGGCGGACGGCTTGATCCTACCAATGTGGTGACTCCAATGGTGAGTGTGATCACCTCTGTTTCCTACGACCATATGGAAATTCTTGGCGATACTCTGGAGAAAATTGCCTATGAAAAGGGGGGCATTATTAAAACCAATATCCCAGTAGTCGTCAGTAAGCAAAAACCAGAGGTGTACACAGTATTGGAGCAAATAGCACTTGAGATAGAAGCCAAATTTATAGACACCAGCGCTGAATATGTGATCAGTCAACCTGTCGTTGAGAATTTCGTACAGCGATTTAGTTTGATTGATCAAAAAGGTTGTCAAACAGAATTCACCATTCCGTTATTGGGCCTTCACCAGGTTGAAAACGCGGTGACAGCTTATGTCACATTACTGGAATGTCGCCGGCAAGGCGTAGAGATTGATGAAGTATCTATCCATGCTGGCTTCGCTGGGGTGCAATGGATAGCACGATTCGAATTCCTATCACATGAACCGACGGTTGTGATTGATGGTGCCCATAACGTGGATTCAATCACAAGATTGATCGAAACTGTGAAGTTGGTTCTTCCCAAAAAACGCATGGTCTTATTATTCGGTGCTTCGAAAGGCAAAGACCTGGCCGGAATGCTAAGTCAACTTTTACCCCTGTGTGACAATGTAATTTTCAGCAAATCAGCCCATCCAAAGGCTTCCGAACCTGAAGTGCTGGTAGAATTAGCACAGTCGCTTGGTTATACGAGCCAGGCTTTTACAACGATAGAAGAAGCGATAAATGCTGCTATCTCATTAATGGATGAAAACTCGGTGGTGTTAGGCACCGGCAGCCTTTTTTTTGCGGCTGCCATCAAGGACATCTGGGAACATACAGAACATGGGTAGAATGCACAAGTTGAAGATTGGTTTCATATTAAGAAGGACCGTATGAGTAACGATGGGTTGAGAGAACGCTCAGAAGAACTGTACGAAATTGAGAACGCTGAACCCGATGAAGATGGCAATATTGAACGACCGGTGTTATTTCTTCGTGACATGCTGGTATTTCCCCATATGGTATCGCCAATTTTTATCACGCCTGGCCATAATTTGTTGTCTATTCAGGAGGCATCAAACAAAAGCCAATCCATGATCGCCTTCATCCAGAAAGATTCTGAACAAGAAAACCCATCACCCGAAGACTTTTTACCGATCGGCGTAGAGGTTGTGGTAGGACGTATGTTGAATTTAACAGATGACAACACCTCAGCGTTGGTACAGGGCCGCAGACGCGTTCGTTTCGTTGAGTTTTCTCAATTCAAGCCTTTTTGTGTGGCAAAAGCAACAGTGATCGAGGAAGCAACCGAAAACGCTGGGCCACAAGCAGAAGCTTTGATGCGCACAACTCGTAAACTATTTGAAAAATGTGTGGAATTGGACCGCAGCCTGCCGGATGAGGCACATTTTTTCTCCATGAATATCAGTAATCCTGGCTGGCTGGCAGATATGGTGGCAACGGCTATTTCGCTGCCGTATGAACAACGACAAAAAATTTTACTGTTGGAAAATCCAGTTGACCGTCTCGAGTTCATTAACAAAACACTGGCAGATGAATTGGAAGTGCTAAAGATCGAAGAAGAAATCAACCACCGTGTCCAAACAGAGGTAGACCGCGGGCAGCGGGAGTTCTATCTGCGTGAACAGATGAAAGCTATCCAAACAGAACTGGGAGAGGGTGACATATGGGAGAGAGAACTCAGCGATTTGCTCCAACGGATCGACGCAAAGGGAATGCCAGATGAAGCAAAGAGTTATGCACTGCGCGAATTAGAACGGCTGCGGCAGATGCCGCAGCTATCACCGGAAGTCAGCATTTTACGGACTTATATCGAATGGTTGCTGGATCTGCCCTGGCACAACGATGCGACTGAAGACAACCTGGATGTGAATAACGCGGCAGAGATTTTAGACCGTGACCATTATGGTTTGAAATTGATTAAAGACCGAATTTTGGAATATATTGCCGTTCGCAGTTTGAAACCCAAAAAATCACGACAGCCAATTTTGTGCTTTGTTGGGCCGCCCGGAACAGGAAAAACATCCCTTGGCCGTTCGATTGCCGAGGCGTTGGGTAGAAACTTCATTCGTGTATCTCTGGGCGGTGTTCGTGACGAAGCGGAGATTCGCGGGCACAGACGGACCTATATCGGTTCCATGCCGGGCAGGATATTACAGACCATCAAACGTGCAGGGACGATCAATCCACTGTTCATGCTGGACGAGATCGACAAGCTGGGCAATGATTACCGCGGCGATCCCTCTTCAGCCTTGTTAGAGGTGTTGGACCCTGAACAGAATAAAAATTTCTCCGACCACTATCTGGAAATTCCCTACGATCTGTCCAATGTGCTTTTCATCACGACTGCCAACTCGGACGCAACCATCCCGCTGCCGCTGCTGGATCGTATGGAGGTGATCGAATTTATTGGTTACATTGAAGAGGAAAAAATTGAGATTGCTTATCGCTATCTGCTGCCACGGCAGTTACTGGAATGCGGATTGGATGAAGAAGAAATCAATATCGATGAGAGCGGTATGCGCAAGATCATTCGTGAATATACCTATGAAGCGGGTGTACGTAATTTAGAACGTGAGATTGGACGTGTTTGCCGCAAAGTGGCGCGCATCAAATCGACAGGAGATGATATTCCGCATGTGATTGATGAAGCTATGGTGGAAAAATTCCTCGGACCTCCTGAATTTTATTTAGGCGAAGCCGAAAGAGAAGATGAAGTCGGTGTAGCGACCGCAATCGCCTGGACAGCCAATGGCGGTGACATCATGCCGATTGAGGTGGCTTTGATGGAAGGCAAAGGCAACCTCCAGATTACCGGGCAAATTGGTGAGGTGATGCAGGAATCTGTACAGGCGGCATTGTCATACATCAAATCACGTGCGAAATTGTTCAAGATCAACCCCGACGTGTTCGAAAATATGGACATTCACCTGCACGTACCTGAAGGTGCCATACCCAAAGACGGGCCATCGGCAGGAATCACCATCGCAGTCGCCTTACTGTCTGCGTATACCAACAAGAAGGTGCGTCATGAGGTGGGGATGAGTGGTGAAATTACGCTGCGCGGCAGGGTGCTGCCGATCGGCGGTGTAAGAGAAAAAGTATTGGCAGCCCACCGCGCCGGCCTTAAAAAAGTAATCCTTCCTGAGAAGAACAAGAAGGATCTAATTGATGTGCCGGAAAAGGTTTTGCTGGATATGCAGGTCGTTTTTGTGGCAACAATGGATGAAGTCATTCACCTGGCTTATTGCTAATCACGTTACTCAGTCTTGCGTATCTGTGTCCTTACTGGTCCGTACGGTTTCGATGCCATTGGAAACCTGCTGCATAAGCATGTGCAGCTGCTCACGGAAGTTCTGCAATTCTGAAACGATGTATTCATCGGTTTCCTGTTGAATCCTGGTTCGTTCCAGCTCTGCCTGGGCAATAATTTCGTCGGCAGCGCGTTTGGCTTCCAAAACAACCTCTTCCTGGGTAATGGCTTTGGCAGAGCGTTCGCGGGCGATGCTGGTGATACGGGAAGCTTCTTCCTGTGCCTGAGCGAGATATTTTTCACGCTGGTTGATGATCTGCTGGGATTTTTTAATTTCATCGGGTATGGAAACCCGCATCTGATCAATAATATCAAGCATGCGATCCTCGTCAACAATCACCGAATGGGTAAAGGGAATCGAATGGCTTTGGTTGAACAGGTCTTCCAAACGATCAATCAGTTCAAGGATATCCATACTGTTTCTCTCCAATCAGGTCCGATCTCAAAGTAGAAATCGATATCACAATAAGCGCTTATCTATTTATTATAACGATTGTTAATGAAAAGGTTTAATGAATTATTCCCTCTGTTTTTTAAACTTTTCCTGTAGTGCCTTACTGACAATCGGGGGCACCATGGTGGAGATGTCGCCGCCCAAAACAGCGATCTCTTTTACTGTGGAGGCGCTGAGGAAGGTGTGCTGCTCCTGGGTGATGAAGCTGATCATTTCGATAGTGGGATCAAGACGTTGATTGGCTAAAGCAATGCGGAATTCGTTCTCGAAATCGGAAAAGACGCGCAATCCACGTACCAACACCCCTGAGCCTACTTGTTTACAAAAATCAACGGTTAACCCAGAATAGCCCATCACTTGAATTTTATCGTGGTTTTTAAACACCTCATGTGCAAGCTGTATCCTCTCTTCGGGAGAGAATAGCAAATCCTTCAGGGGTTTGTCATAGACTGCGACGATAACGGTAGGGAATAGTTTTGCGGCACGATAGGCAATATTTATGTGACCAAAATGTATCGGGTCGAAGGTTCCTGGAAATACAGCTTTCATGTTAGTTGGTCTCTCCTTGTTTTTCCACCCACCAGAGTTCCATCAATTCTTTCAAATATCTGTGCTCATCCTGGGCAAGCATTGGGTCTTGGGCAATCAGGTTTTTTGCGTAACGGCGGGCTTTCTCGATCAATTTGCTGTCGGTCAGGTTGGCAATCTTTAAATGGGCAAAACCTGATTGGCGGGTGCCAAGAAAATCGCCGGGTCCGCGCTGTGCCAAATCTTCATCTGCAAGTTTGAAGCCATCATTGGTCTGACAAATGATTTCGAGGCGAGCATTTTCCATTTCATTATCTGTTTCGGGCACCAGGAAACAATAAGATTGGGCGTTACCACGTCCAACCCTGCCGCGAAATTGGTGCAATTGCGCCAGCCCGAAGCGGTTAGCGCCTTCTATGACCATGACAGATGCGTTGGGGACATCCACGCCAACTTCAACGACTGAGGTAGACACCAAAATGTCGAATTCTCTGTTTTTGAACTTTGCCATAATGCTATCTTTTTCAGCAGGTTTTAATCGACCGTGCAGTAAGCCTAACTTTCTCTCAGGAAATACGTTTTTTTGCAGGTTTTTGTGTTCTGCTACTGCTGCTTTGGTGTCCTCATGGTTGTTTTGGTCAATCAGGGGGTAAATGATAAAAGCCTGCCTGCCTTGGTTGAGTTGTTCTGCAATAAATTGGTACATTTTGTAACGATCTGTGGGTGATACTCGTTTGGTTGGCACTGCTTTGCGATTTAATGGCATTTCATCGATGATAGACACATCCAGGTCGCCATATATGGTGAGTGCCATTGAACGGGGGATGGGTGTGGCTGTCATCACCAAAAGGTTAGGGTTATTCCCTTTGCTGCTCAATGCCGCTCTTTGTTTTACGCCAAAGCGGTGTTGTTCATCGATAATGACAAGGCGCAAGTCTTTGAATTCGATAGGATCTTCGATTAAAGCGTGAGTGCCGATGATAAGTTTTATGTAACCGTTCTGCAAGTTTTCCAGAATAATTTGCCGCTCACTTTTTTTGGTGTCACCGGTTAATAGGACAATTTGATCGGGCTTGAGCGAGTTTTTATCAAGGTCAGCGTGGCACAGCATGGTTTGGAAGGATTGATAATGCTGTTCAGCCAGAATGGAGGTGGGAGCCATCAAGGCGGTTTGCTTGTCATTGTCTGCTGTGATCAGAGCGGCGGCAGCCGCAACCAGGGTTTTGCCAGAGCCAACATCACCCTGCAGCAAACGATTCATGGGATGGGTGGCATTCAGGTCTTCAAGAATCTCTGTGATCACTTTGGTTTGGGCGTTGGTGGGGATGAATGGCAGTGAACCAAGAAATGACTTTACCAATGATTGATTTATGGCAAGTGGTTCGGTTTCTTGTTCCTGCCAGAGGTATTTTTGAGATAGCAAACCAAGCTGTAAGACGAATATTTCATCAAAAGCCAGGCGTTCCCGCGCTGCATGTAACGTGTCGACTGAATCAGGAAAATGGATTTGCTGCAGGGCCTCGGTCAGTGGGAGTAATTCTGCCGCTTCTCTAATTGCTGGAGGAAGATACTCTGGTGTGCGCGGTGCCCAATAATCAACAACTTTGTAGATTATCTTGCGCAGCCATTGCTGCGTCATATGCGCGGTCAGTGGGTAAACGGGCACAATGCGGTTTGTGCTGATTTGCTCTTTGTCAAGTTTTTCCCACTCAGGATTGTTGATGACCGGTTTGCCCAGATAATGGTCAATTTTTCCCGAAACAACGATAGTAGTCTTGGGGGTTATTTGGCGTTCTATCCAGGGCTGGTTAAACCAGGTGAGACGTAGCCATCCGGTGCTGTCTGTGATCAAAGCTTCGGTAATTTTTCGTTTGCGGACCTCTTTCGTATCCACATGTTCAACCACTCCAATAACGGTGGTTTCGACACCATTGCTGAGTTGATCTATCGTACTCAATTTGGAATAATCATCATATCGGCGGGGATAATAATGCAGCAGGTCATCAAGCGTGCTGAGATGCAGTTTTGTTAACCTTTCTGCATTTTTCTGTCCAACACCATGGAGAACGGTTAACGGGGCATCCAGCCCAAGACCGCGGCGAGGTGAGCTGGTGGTTGGTTTCTCTTTTGCGGGGGGCTTGTTTGTTGAGGTCGGATCAGTATCTTGTGATGATTGAGCGTTTTGCTTTCTTTGCTTAATGGTTTCGATGAATGTCTGAACCGCACCGGCTCTGGTTTGACTGTCTGAGCGAGAATAATCCCCAAAGGTTTCTTCCACCAATGCCATCAAATTGGGGCTTAACTGGTTGTTTTTGGCGTTTTCAAGCCATACGGGAAGAAAAGCCTGCATACCGTTGGCAACCGCTGAATCCTCATATCCATTTTGTGTTTCAGATTGTATGACACTTAGTAATTGTTGAATGAGGTCAGCAGGCATGATGCTTAAAAAGACTCTGTATCAACCACAATCACCCCCTGGCATTGCGGGCCAAAAAGCAGAGCAAGCGGAAGGGAAATACGATGTTCTGAGAATAAGGCCTCCGGGTATGCTTCTTTTACGTGTTCGCGAATCAATCGCGATGTTTGCGTACTCAACTCATTGCCATGGAGGAACGCCATGGATTCAATTGCCTCAAATTCTTTGGTGTATTCCAATAAGTAATCGGTGATGTGCCGTTTGTTGCGCATTTTGTCAGTCGAAAAAAAACGTCCATCTTCGATAGTGAAATTGGGCGCGGACTGCAGGTATTCACCAACATATGCCTGGCCGGCATCTAATAACTGGTTATGATACAAATATGAAAGGTTGGGGGTGTTGAATAATGTGTAGATATGTTGCTGGTATGACCTGACGGACTGCGCTACCTCTTGAATATCTCTGTTTTCCTCTATGAGTCGGGCTACGTAAGACACCAGTACACCAACCCCAACAGAAATGGTGTTGGTGTCAATGGCGACAATGCGCCCGCCACCATCCATATTGTTTATTACTTCAAGTGCATTACTATAAGCAGGCGATATGGCAGAGGATGTCATCAATAACAAAATTTCATCATATCTACCAAGCAGTGTTGCGATCGTTTGCTGAAAATCTGCAACCGAGGGTGCCTGCACTTTGGGTGTGTGCTCCGCTGTAGCAGTTTGGGGCAGTTGCTGAAGTTTTAGTTCAGAATTTCTGTTTATGGTTTGCCCCTTGAACGTTAAATGATGTTCAATTGTCTGAACTTTATTCATACCGGCAAAGCGGATAAATGGATATTGTGTCAATGAGTCTGTCAGGATGCAAATGGCCATATCACTCTATTGCGATGATAAATTGATAGTGGGGTTGACCACCTTTATGGACTTCGAGTTCATGATCAGGATAGGCCTGTGCAACAGCATCAACAACCTCTGCCACTTCTTCTTGTGTGATGTTTTCACCATAAAAAAAGGTGATTCTTTCTCTTTCATCCATATCAACATCACCCAGCAGATGCAAGGCAGCATCCAGAATGGTTGGACAGGCTTGAATTAAGTTTCCATTGTGCAAAGCAATGACCTGGCCTTCTTCTACATTGACTCCATTGATCTCAACGGTGCGGGTAGCGACTGTGATTTCACCCGTCTCCACGTCATCAAGGGCTTCGGTCATTTCTTCCACGGCGAGGTCAAAATCAATCCCCGGCATCATGCGCAGCATCGCAGATATCCCCTGGGGTATTGTCTTGCACGGGATAACGGCGACTCGTTTGTCCGACATACTGGCAGCTGCTTGGGCTGCTAAAAAAATGTTCTTGTTATTGGGTAGAATGATGATCTGGTTTGTGGGCAAATCTTTGAAAGCTGAAAGAATTTCTTCGGTGCTTGGGTTCATGGTTTGTCCACCGCTGACAACGGCGGAAGCTCCCAGGCTGGTGAAAATTTGTGATATACCGAATCCTGGTGAAGTCACTACGACACCAATTTGCCCCGGTTCAAAGGGTAGATATTCTAATTGAGCTTGTTTACCGGCTTTTTGATTTCCACCCATCTGATCTAACAGATTCTCAATGTAGACATTGGTAATGATGCCCTGGGTCATGGTGTAATCGATGGGCATGTAACGATTGTCGGTTGGTACATGGATGTGCATACGGAAGAGATTGTCGCCTTCTCCGACCTGAATAGATGTACCAATTTTCTCTAACTCATCATAATAAGAACGCAGGTTGAATTGGGTGTTCGGACGAAAGTCGATCACTACTTCAAAATCCTGACCGGGTTCGATGGTTTCCTCCATGTCTGCCAGGTTCGCGATTGGCAGAACTTCAACTGGTGCAGTCTGAAACTCTTCGTTGCGAAGCCACTTAGCAGCGCCTTCCAAGATGAAATACAAACCTTTGCCCCCTGAATCTACGACACCGGCTTGTTTTAGAATAGGCAGCAAATTGGGGGTGTTGTCAACGGATTTTGCGGCTGCATCCAGAATGGCGGTGAGGATCTCATCAACGGTGTTATCCAGAGTTATCATTTCGGCAGCGGCGGCTGCTGTATCCTTGGCAACGGTTAGTATTGTGCCTTCCACCGGCCTGACCACCCCTTTGTAAGCGGTTTCTTTGGACTCGGTAAAAGCTTTGATCAAGCTGGCCGCATCCATGACTTCAAGGTGATCAAGGGCTCTGGCAAATCCACGGCACAACTGAGAGAGAATGACCCCCGAGTTGCCACGGGCCCCCATCAAAGCTCCCTGTGAGATTGCCTGGCTGATGATGCCGATGTTGGTTTCTGGCATATCTTTGATCTCATCATAAGCAGATTGCAGGGTCAATACCATGTTGGTCCCTGTGTCACCATCGGGTACAGGGAAAACATTGAGAGCATTGACATGATTCTGGTTGGCCCTCAACCACAACAACCCTGCTTCCAATAACTTTTTCAGGATACCCCCATCCAATGATAGTGTTTCGTTAATGTTGATATCGCTCTGGTTGCTCATCTTTTATTCCTCAAATTCCTACCGTTAATCAGTATCAGAGATGCGCAATCCGCGCACATGCACGTTTATTTTTGCCACGGGGATACCGGTAATTTTTTCAACACGATAGCTGATCGTGTCTGCCGCCACAGAGGCGACGGTTTTTATACGAGTGCCATATTCGATAATAATATAAACATCGATGGTGAGGCGCCCCTTTTCGTGCTTGATGACAATGCCCCGGTTGCCTTCACCGGTGATAGCGCGGGTGATATCATGGGCGAAATT
>Ga0334887_1002581_pt1 | contig 19838 bp, 15 predicted proteins | sample GraSluR1_MG_10_FD_207217 | JGI IMG/M metagenome (GOLD analysis project Ga0334887, IMG submission 207217) | Sludge microbial communities from methane-producing bioreactor in Wageningen University, Netherlands - Granular Sludge_18_07-R1 | ecosystem: Engineered > Bioreactor > Anaerobic >...
TTCAATTTCTTCCTTGATTACTTTTTCTATATCCGAATGGATATTATGGCTTAAACCTTTCTGATAACCCAGGTATCTATACACTTCTTCTTTGGCAATTTTTATCGGAATTTTTTTTATAATCTTTGCTTTTTTCATATTAATATTTCTTCTAAAAATATCATCGATTCCCACGCCTTCACAGGCGTGGTACGTTTAAAACTCAAGCTGTGCTTGTCCTGTTTCTTCTTCGGCTTGGTGTTGAACATATCTACGAAATACTTCTTCATTAATTCCTACAGTTGAGATAAAATACCCTCTGCCCCAGATGCCTTTTTGATCCCAGTAAACATTCTGCAGGAAGTTGAACTTTCTGCTCAGGGATCTGCTGGTATTCTTCTTGATAACCTCTACTGCTTTACTCACAGAGTATTTCGGGGAAATCACCATATACAGATGGACATGATCTGGTTTGATTCCTATCTCTAGGTATTCCCAGTCCGAATAATGTCCTCTTATTTCTTGTAATTTGATTTCCAGATAACTATTTACCCCGGTGACTAGAATCTTTCTCCGGTAGCGGGTTATCCAGACAATATGGTATTGGGTCTTGTATACGTGACTTATATAATTTCATATCCCCTATTCTATCAAAGAACGAACAGAAAGAAACAGGAAAGAGTTCTCATCCCCACCTTTACAGGTGGGGAGTTCTCACTTGATTTAAATACTGCATTTAGAAGAGGTACAAGCAGAAAACCTCCTCCTACTCCAAATAAACCAGCCAGAGCACCAATAAAAAATCCAATTCCAATAAAGCTGATGCATTGAATCATTTAAAGAATCTTTCTATTTTTAACAGTCTATTTCTTTGCTAATTATATGAAGATTATGCCAATAATTTTTAAGGTTTATAAACAATTACGGAATGACTATTCCATTCCTGGTTGCTTCTAGAACAGCTTTTGCTGATTCAGTAATATCAGGAGGAAAACCAACAATTCTAAATATAATAAGGAAACCAACTACCCATAATATTAGCATACAAATAATCCATAACACAAATCCATATCTTAAGAAATCTAAAGGGTGAATTATTCTTCTATCCGTGCCAGGGTATGCACTAAGCGCATAAATAATAGCGTTATTTGGGGTTCCCACAATTAGAAAATTAGCAAAAGAGGTAGCAAAGGCGGTAGCAAGCCCAACAGCCCATGGCTCTCCCACACCACCAGAGAGTATTCCCATAGGAATAGTAATCGGGCCAAGAAGAGAAGTTGTGGCAGCATCACTCATAAAATTAGTCATAACTCCTGAAAAAAAGCTTGCCCCAACTAGCAAAGGTAATTCCCCATTGATTCCTAAGGACTGGACACTGTTTAAAAAGAATCTTGCCAACCAAAGTGCGGCTCCACTATTTTGTAATAATGCTCCCATAGTCAAAGCACCACAATACATAAACCAGGCGTTCCAAGAAATGTTGGATAATATTTTTTTCCAATCCACAATTCTAAAAATGACAGGAATCATTAGGGCAAGTAGTGCTGGGCCGCCTAATCCAAGGGTATCACTTTTGGTTATCCATAAAAAGAGAATGACAAACATTGTTAATAGTATTAATAGTTCATTTATCTTCATCGATCCCATTTGTATATTTTCTTTTTTTATATCTTCAAATCCTGGGGTTAAATCTTTTATACTTGTTTTACGAAAGATGAAAAGCAAATAAAGAACAACTGCTATTGCTAGTACTGGAACCAGAGGCATGCCATAAGCCATCCATTGAGTGAAACTCATGGAAACATTGTAATTGTCAAAAAATCCCATCATAATTGCATTTCGTCCTCCAGCCGCCGGTGAACCTACTCCACCAACATTTAAGCTGAAACAAAGGGTAAAAAGGAGTAGCTTAGCCAAGTTGGGATCTTCTTCTATCTGGCTACCTTTATCCTTTGCTCCTTTTAAAGCACCTACATATATTGCCACCATAATAGGAGTCATAAAGGCTGCTATAGCATGAGCAGATATAAATGCACCTAAGAGGGACATAGAAATAGCTATGATAAAAAGAGGAAATGTAAATCCTTTCACCCACCCTAAAATCCAACTGGCTAAACGTTTATGCAAACCAACTTCAGTGACCACTACACCTAAAGCCAATACACCTAAAAGAAAGAGAGGGGCATCCCCACAGAAAGTTTTGCCTATTTCGGCTTTAGGAAGCAGGTAAAAGAAATAAGCAAGAAAGGGCATCAAAATACCGACTAATCCGATTGGTATAGCTTCGGTACAAAAAAAGATGGTAGCCATAGGAATAATTCCCAGAATTAATTTTGCCTTCCAAGCAGCTTGAGTAACACTATCAGCAACACCTGTTTTAATCATATTGTCACTAAAGCCATATTCGTGAACAACTTCTATTAAACTCTCTGGTGTAGGAATTACAAAAGCAATAAATATAAAAACTAAGAATCCAGTAATTAACCAAAACAGATTACTATCTATTGAAATACCTCTTTTGAAAATATTGATATTTTTTTCTTTCATTTATGAAAAATTCACCTCTTCTGGCAATAATTGCCGCTTTTACTTAAGAATAATTAAAATAATTTATTTTATTTTAGAAATTTCTCAAAAATATCCAGTTTTTTCTCTTTCACTACCATATTGAATATTTCATTCTTTACCTCTGCTGGTAGTAATTCAATACTTTTGGTTGTTGATTGATCATACTTGGCAGATGGATATTTTTTTAACAAGATATCCATTTCTTCTTCATTACAATATACCCTTAATACTTTCATTCCAGCCAATACTTCTTCCGTCATGTTTTCTAAACCGGCCTGACATAATTTTTGGTATCTCTGTTCGTTAATCCATATGTTAATTGGTATTTTATTCATCATCATATCCTTTCTTTTCTGAGATTATGAATTTATGGGAAATAGTCTGAAGACGGGTTGGCGCTGCTTTAGATATTTCTCATTGCAGAAGGGAGAACCAAATCCGTATTTATCAGCAGATTCCAACATTACTTGGAATACTTCTGGTCTCATCAATAAACTAGTAGGTTGAACCTTATCTTGAATAATACTACGAATCATTGTTCCGCTAAAATTCTGTCGTTCTCTAGTATGTCCACAGAGTCCTGAATAAGTCACTTCCTGGCAAACAGGACAATACCACCACTCCAGTACACGTATGGGTTTGATATTTAAACTTCCCTCGGGTATCTTATCAAAGATGCGGTGTGCATCGTAAGGATCATAATAAGAACCTACACCAGCATGGTCTCTCCCAAACATATGGTGAGTACATCCTAAATTAGATCTGATAATGGCATGCAATAATGCCTCTTTGGGTCCGGCATAACGCATATCCCATAAGACAAGGGAGACCATATGTATTTCTTGATTAAAATAATTTGAATCATTCAATTGCTGCTGACCTAAAAGAATTGCCTCATCAATATAATCACCCATGCGTTTAGGTCCAATGATACAACTAACCAAAATGCCGGTCTTTAGTCTTTCAACAGCAAGATTAGCATTTGTTGAAAACCAGGCTCCTTTCATTAGCCACTCATGACCGGTATGGGGAACATTTCGTGTTTGATGAGCAACAATACATTCCCAGTCCTTCTCTTGAAAGATTTTACGTAATTGAAGAGGAGTATACCAAAACCGATCAAAAGGTGGTTGAAATATTGGCTCATTAACTAATTTAATCGGACCAGCAATATAATAGTCACTCCATTCATCAAGCATTTTCACACCTGGGTGTTTCTCTTCGGTTGTACCTAATACTGCTTGGGCAATTTTTTGCTTATCGTATTGATAGATCTCTTCAATATCTAATAAAGCCAAAGGCTGGTTTTGAAAACTTAAAATAATCTGGTCTCCTATTTTTAAGTTATTTTTATTGATAGTATCTCTATCCATATCCAATAAAATCGGTATCGGCCAGAGAGTTCCATCTATCAACTTCATTTTCTGGCAGACACTGTTAAGAGTGTCAGAATTCATAAAACCTTCTAATGGAGAAAAGAATCCATAAGCTAAATCGATACACTCCCGGGCTGCTCTAGAAGAGATGGGAATTTTCTTTAAACTTTTTATTGCGATATATGATTCATTAGAATCCATAATTTGTTCTTTAATCAATTTGTTACCATGTCCGATATAATTCATATAGTAGCTCCCTTTATCAATAGATTTTTTAAATACAGTCAATACTTATTTTTAATAATAAAAATAGTTTTCTATGTTTTTTCTAAAAATATATTCTCAGCCTTTTTAATTTTATACTTTTTCCCCATTTATGAAGTTAATTATTATTATTTAATTCTAAAATTAATTTGGATGGATATTCTTTTGAATGATATATTTTTTGGTGAGCAACAATTAATTCAGTGTCAAATAAATCATTTTTACCTGTATTATGATTACGGTCAAAATTAGGAAAATCACTACTGGTAATCTCTAATCTGATTCTATGACCTTTTAAAAAACAGCAAGCTGTGGGACTCAATTTAATTCTATATTTTACAATCTCCCCTGGTGTTAACAAATCTTCTCTTTCCAGTGAATTTCGATATCGAGCCCTAACTACACCTGAAGAAACTTCAAGAGTAGTACCGTCATGACTCTCATCTGCTAATCTAACAAAAAAATCAGTATCTATTGCAGAAGAAGATGCATAGATTTCTACCTCTGGATATCCAACAATTTCAATATCTTCTTCTAAAGGCATTGTACGATAACGTAATATATCCTGACGATAGTGAAGTAAACTCCTATCAGATGGAATAGTAAAAAATTCTTTAGTCCAGATTGTAGGCACAGGATCTTTGGGATCATAACTGTAAATGTCAAATATACTTTCCTGTGGTATGGCGTGAGACAAAGTGCCTATATCTGACATTTGGTTTGCTTGTCCATTACTGTCTAAATAATAAATAGATTGCTTAATATCTTTAAGGGGCCAAGTATTAGCAATTTTCCATTTTCCTGAACCCATTACAAAATATCTTACTGCTGGCTCTTGTTCAATGCCATTATCCAATCCTTTTAACCAGTGATCAAACCATCTGATAATCATATCATGTGTATTAACCTCTGCAAGTGGTCCGAAATCGATATCTCCTATTTTTCTTTTACCCAAACCAGTGTGATTCCAGGGACCTATAACTAATTTTGTTTGGGTACGTGCAATGTCAGTACTAGCATTATTCTGCATTCCAATTAGGTTTTTCATAGTCTCCCCGCAATGATCATACCAACCGCTCAAATCAAGGTTAGGTACTTTTATCTTTTTATAAGTATCTTCAGCAGGTTTAACAATTCTGCTTTTAGGATCGCCTAACCATTTTCTAACATCTTTTGCTAATCCTTTTGGTAAGTATTTAGGAAAATCAATCCATGGCAGAAAATTAAACCACCTTTCAAATGGAAAATTATTCCAAATTTCTTTAGCTTCTTCAGGCGTATGTGGTTTGGACATTCCTTGGCGTTTTCGCATATCTGGTGCAATAGCATTCAATAACCAATGAATACGTCTTGCCATTCTGAATATCCCACCAGTCCAATCGACATCTGCCATTTTAATTGGAACAGAAAATGCACACATCGCCTTAAGATGGGGAGGATTAAGTTTAGCTAATTCCCATTGCATCCAAGCTCTATAAGATACTCCTAATGTCCCGATATTTCCATTACAATAGCTTTGTTTCGCTAACCACTCAACAGTATCATAACCATCTTCAGCATCTCCAGTATGTTCTTTAAAGTCAACTAAAAAGTTGCCGTCTGATGTATAACGTCCTCGGGAATCCTGAACCATAACTACGTATCCTGCCCGTACTGCATCTTTTATATTAATAGTACGCATATCCCAACAATTAAGATCGACCTCATGTTTTCCATAAGGTGTTCGGATTAATAGGGCTGGGAATTTACTTTCAGAATATGGTCTAAATATATTTCCTCTTAAAATCACCCCATCTCTCATTGGAACTTCGATATTATACTCTTCAACAATATCCAATATGCCCGTTTTAATATTATTTTCTTTACCTGCTAAGAATTTATCAATTTTTCCCATTTTACCTCCATAGGACCTTTATATAATTTCTTAATAACATATTCTAATACTTCTAAATATATAAAATATTAATTACCTCTAATCAACATTTTCATTTATTTCTATTGAAAATAATAAGGAATATAAAATTATCTAAATTAATTAGTCTAATCAGATTCACTTTTTTCATTTAGTTATTAAATCATGAGTAAAATTGGTAAAAGGTTCTGCTCCTTTTTCAGTGACAATCACACAGTCCTCAATTCGAACACCATATTTCCCTGGTATATAAATGCCTGGCTCAATACTAAAAGCCATACCTGGCTCTAGAGCTAATTTATTGCCTTTTATAATATAGGGTTCTTCATGGACTTCTAATCCAATTCCGTGCCCTGTTCTATGTATAAAATATTTACCATATCCTTCATCTTCTATAACTTTTCGAACTATTTGATCGATTTCTTCACAGGTACGTCCGGGTTTTACACTTTGCATACCTTTTTCTTGGGCTTTCCTCACAATATCATATATTTTTAAATATTCTTCAGGAGGATCTCCCACAAATACTGTTCGTGTCATATCAGACCTATAGTATTTCGAAATACCATCAAACTCAATAATCACAGAATCCCCTTCTGCAATTACTTTATCTGTTGCTCTATGATAAGGAAAAGCACTATTGGGGCCGGAAGCAACTATAGGAGTCAAGCCTGCACAATTTGCACCTAAGTTTTTAAATGTATACATAATATTATTCGCAACTTCAAGTTCAGAAATACCTGCTTTTATTGTAGAAATTGTTTTTTCTAATACTTTGTCATGAATTTTTCCAAGATGCATCATAATGTCTATTTCAACATCTGACTTTATACGCCTTAAAGTACCGACAATTTTACCACCGCTAACAAACTTAACTTGAGGAAGTTTTTCCTGCAAAGCTAAAAGGAAATCGCTTCGCAGTGTGTCATCAATCGCAATTTTTGAATTTAACAATTTTTTTTCTCTGATAATTGAGGATACTTTTTCAAAAGGATCTTCCCCGTCATACCAGGAAAAAACATTTTCAACCTTGAGCCATGTTGATGAACAAATCTGGTCATAACTAAGATGGGGAACCAAAAAAATAGGTTCACCTTCAGCTGGAATAAAAAGGACCATAAGACGTTCACTAGGCAACTCATAAAAACCTGTAAAATAATACATATTAACCGAAACAGTAAAAATAAAACCATCAATTCTATTCTTCTTTAAAACATTAACTAATTTTTTAGATCTTGCTATATAGATTTCCTTATGCATTTTTATCTCCTTATTAATTCATTAATTCTTTCTATTTAGTTATTAAATCATGAGTAAAATTGGCAAAAGGTTCTGCTCCTTTTTCAGTGACAATCACACAGTCCTCAATTCGAACACCATATTTCCCTGGTATATAAATGCCTGGCTCAATACTAAAAGCCATACCTGGCTCTAGAGCTAATTTATTGCCTTTTATAATATAGGGTTCTTCATGGACTTCTAATCCAATTCCGTGCCCTGTTCTATGTATAAAATATTTACCATATCCTTCATCTTCTATAACTTTTCGAACTATTTGATCGATTTCTTCACAGGTACGTCCGGGTTTTACACTTTGCATACCTTTTTCTTGGGCTTTCCTCACAATATCATATATTTTTAAATATTCTTCAGGAGGATCTCCCACAAATACTGTTCGTGTCATATCAGACCTATAGTATTTCGAAATACCATCAAACTCAATAATCACAGAATCCCCTTCTGCAATTACTTTATCTGTTGCTCTATGATAAGGAAAAGCACTATTGGGGCCGGAAGCAACTATAGGAGTCAAGCCTGCACAATTTGCACCTAAGTTTTTAAATGTATACATAATATTATTCGCAACTTCAAGTTCAGAAATACCTGCTTTTATTGTAGAAATTGTTTTTTCTAATACTTTGTCATGAATTTTTCCAAGATGCATCATAATGTCTATTTCAACATCTGACTTTATACGCCTTAAAGTACCGACAATTTTACCACCGCTAACAAACTTAACTTGAGGAAGTTTTTCCTGCAAAGCTAAAAGGAAATCGCTTCGCAGTGTGTCATCAATCGCAATTTTTGAATTTAACAATTTTTTTTCTCTGATAATTGAGGATACTTTTTCAAAAGGATCTTCCCCGTCATACCAGGAAAAAACATTTTCAACCTTGAGCCATGTTGATGAACAAATCTGGTCATAACTAAGATGGGGAACCAAAAAAATAGGTTCACCTTCAGCTGGAATAAAAAGGACCATAAGCCTTGCACTTTGAAATTCATAATATCCTGTAAAATAATACATATTAACCGAAACAGTAAAAATAAAACCATCAATCCTATTCTTCTTTAAAACATTAACTAATTGCTCTTTTCGTGTTTTATAAAGTATATCTTTCATGTTACTTCCTCCTTTAAATCTACAAAAAGTCAAAAAATTTATATATATTTCTTAGAAAATGATTTTATAATAAAAAATTGATTTGAGGTGATCCCTATCTTGAGTGCTATCCCAAAAAATTATTAAAAAAACTTCATGAGTATCGAAAATAACAAAAAACTAAAAATTTTTACAATATAAATATGATTAAAATCGTGTTTCCTAGTATTGGTCTATTCAAAATATAACCTCTGTTCATGTGATAATTTTTTGTCATATTAATGAACTATAAAAAATAACTAAATTTTCATGTCTTTCTTTTTATTCTTTATGTTTTTTAAAACTTCTTATTCATCTATTACAAACACCCGGAAAAAGATAAACAGTTATTAATACAACATTTCCCAATTTTAAATATGCCAATAAGCAGATAACATATTTTGATATTCCTTTTATTATTTTGGTTATGATCAACTAGTTTTAATGATCCAGTCATCTAAAAAATTTATCATTGCCGGTATATTAATTAAGGCACTTTCATTGTTTTTTAATTTAAATATTCTTTCATATTTTTCCCCTTTCAATTCTTGATTATCTATTGATTCTATTACAATCTTATGATTTGATCCTGTAATCATAGCTACTATTCTTTTATCTTTTTCAATCAGACTAATTTCCTTATTATCCAACCAAACTTTGTAATCAGCAGTAGCTTTATAATGATCATCATTAACAATAATCTCTTTATTATCAATAATTACTTTGTGCTCTTTGCCATTGATATAAAGAAACATACCTATTAATACTAGTAGGACAATAAGTACAATTCTTATTACAAAACGCTTTTTCAACATGAATTCCCTCCTGGTGTACTAATTTTTTACAAGAATACTTTTTCTATAATCCATCACTTTTCTACGTTCATTTTCCCTTTCAACTCGTTTTCTCCAGGCATACAATGCAAGGGAAAAAGCTATAACTCCATAAGAGACAAAAACTCTAAAATATTCTCCGAGTTGTGCTTGACCCATAAGTTCCTTACCAGCCCTAGGTGATACCACAAACATTGTATGAAAGAGAATTACTCCTATAAAAACATTGGTAATATTAGCTTTAGTTACCGATGCTCCGCCCACTAACAAAGCAGCAATAGCAAATACTCCGACCTGTTCATGGCTATTATAAGTATTCATAGTCCCGATATTTTGCAAAAATATAATTTGCCCATAACAAGCCAGTACCGTAGAAATAACTATGGATAAAACGCGTGTTTTTTCAACATCAATTCCTGAAGTTCTAGCAACTTCATTATCCTGTCCTACTGTACGCATATCTTGACCAAGTTTTGTCTTCTTAAACCATACAATAAATATACACAATACAATAATGAATAAAAAAGTCGCAACAGGTATTGGTATAGTACCTACCTTTAAAGGAATTAAATTATCGAGAACTTGTCTAATGCTTAGTAAGTTTATCGCATTTCGGATTCCATATCCTCTTGGCAACAGAATGTCAGGATTAGAAATAGGAATAATATTACCCATTCCATAAAGCACAATTACCTGATATATTCCATTCATAAAAAATGAGACCATGAATCCTGTTACCATTTCTCTACCCTTAGCACGGTTAAGAATTATTCCTGCAAAATAACCAAATATAATTGCAATTGGTGTCGATATCAACATCGCTAACAATAAACCTGATATTCCTACAATATGCCAATCTGTGATAAAAATAAGACTGATCTCTCCAGCCATTGCTCCAAGAACAATTCCAAAATTCATGCCCATTCCTGCCATTACCGGAATGAGAAGTGCAAGGATTAGAAATGTATTTCTGGAAATTCTAATCATTAGTTCTCTAACAACATTGTTCACTGAAAGTCCTGATAAAGGAAGAGCAAAGGCAACTACAATAGCAAATATAATAGGAACCGAATAATTTATTAAGAAATAAACAAATGGATTCATCGTTGTGGTTGAGACTTGTTTTTTCATCATCTTTCCCTTTCTATTTTTCTTGTCAATGCGTAGACAATCAAACCATTAGAAACAATTATTCTAATAGTTTCTGACATATCAGATTGAACAATATTATTCATTACTGAGGGTGTCATTGTCAGAATACCCTGAAAAAGAAATGCTCCAATAATTACATTTTTGATTGATGCTTTTTTTATAGAAGCACCACCAAGAAGCAAAGCTGCAATAGCTGGAAAAGCCATGTAAAGTGGCGCTAAATATAACTGGATAAAACCAAAGCTTTCTTGATAAACAATAATTCCAATAGCAGCAATAACGGTTGATAATATGACCGAAATCATCCGCATTTTATTCACATTTATGCCGCAAGATTTGGCATAATAAGCATTAGAACCAACAGCAGCCATTGCTGTTCCTGTTTTTGTCTTAAAAAATGCCCAAACTAAAAAAGATAGTAGTGAAAAAAATAAAATAGTTCCAGTGGGAAAAACGATATGACTTCCAAAATTAATCTTTAAAAAATCAGTTAAAACATGAAACCAATAACCTTGCAGGCTTATGGTTGTTCTTAATCCTGATCCACCAACTGCCCATATCATATTCGGACTCTTATAAGGAAGAAGTAGCCACAAAATACACATGAAAGAAACTGAAGAGAATCCTATATAAGTCGCCACAACCATCTCATCTCCCTTGATTTTGTTAAGTAGAATGCCGTATAAAAAACCTAAAATTACAGCAATGAAAATCGCAATCCCTATCGCTGTAAAAAATCCCATAAAACCTCTCAATTCAAGTTCAATACTCGTAACTGCGCCTACGAGACCAGCAATGATACCCAACTGTAAGCCAAAATTTAATCCACAACCAGCTTTTACCATTGGTATCAGAGATAAAACTAATATTCCATTCATACCAAATCTAACAATAACGTCATTAAGGGATGAATCAATACGAACTCCAACTATTGGAGCAATAACAAAAAGTGAGCCTATAAAAAAGAAAATTATAATCCGTGGTAAACCAATAATTTCAACTATTTTTTTAATCTTTTCCTTCATTTATATACACTTCCCTCCTTTTCCTCAATTTTTTTTCCTAACATAAGTAATCCGAATTCTTCAGGTTGTGCATTAGGAGGTAATATTCCGCTTATCTGTCCTTCATCTACAATAGCTATCCTTTCACAGATTGACATGAGTTCTATAAGCTCTGAAGATACCATAATAATTGTAGTACCATATTTACGATTATACTGACGCAATGTATCTAAAACGAGACTTTTTGCTCCAACATCAATGCCTCGCGTAGGCTCAGAAACAAATATTAGCTCTGGCTGCAACACAAACACTTTGGCCATACATAATTTTTGCTGATTCCCTCCGGAAAGTTCAAAGGCAAGCTGTTTTTCACTTTCACATTTAATCTGCAAACTATCAATGTATTCCTTGGTAATTTTAATCATTGCCTGATCATCACAAAATTTGATCATTCCACCTAAAAAAGATTTAATAAACTTTTCCTTAATTTGCATTGCCGTAAAAGTAATATTCTTAAAAATGGGCTGATCAAGAAGCAATCCAAGGCCGCGGCGATCTTCTGATACAAAAGCTATTCCCTGTTCTAATATATACTTAGAATTATTGAGATGAATGGGTTTACCTTTAAATTTGACTTCTCCCTCAGCAGGGTAAAGCCCCATAATACCATTGGCAATACCTAATTTCCCCTGACCGGTAAGACCTCCGATACCAAATATTTCTCCTTTGTTTACTTTAAATGATACTCCATTAACTTGTTCTCCTGGCATATCTACCCATAAATTATTTACTTCCAGGATAGTATCATTAATTTTTCTTGTTTCCTTTGCTTTAAGATTACCTTTTTTAAGTTCATGGCCAATCATGTATTCCGCAATCTCTCTCGGATTAGTCTCGGTTGGGACTAACTCTTTTTGAATAGCACCATCCCTGAGCACAAATATCCTGTCACAGCCATTAAGAATTTCCTGAAGTCTATGGGAGATAAATATGATAGAAATACCTGCAGCAGTAAGTTTTTTTATTGCTTTTATTACTATATCAGCCTCAGATTCTGTCAGAACTGCCGTAGGTTCATCAAGAACTAATAATTTCAGTGATTTTCTATCAATTTCCCGAGCTATTTCAATAAACTGCTTATGACCAATTGGTATTTCTTTTACTACCATTTCAGGATCGAGTTCAATATCTAGCTTTTTAATTGCTTCTATTGTCCTTCTTTTCATTTCTTCCCTATCTAACAAATTGATCTTATCTCCAAAAATTTCAGAAATAAAATTATATTTGGTCGGTTCTTTATTTAATAAAATATTTTCTGTTACTGTGTAATCAGGAATGAAAATAAATTCTTGATGAACCATACCAATTCCCGCATCAATTGCATCAAATGGTGAATTAAAACTTACTTCCTTTCCAGCAAAAATTATCTTCCCTTCAAAACCACCGGTTTCATGGATAATGCGATTTCCAAAAAGAATATTCATCAAAGTGGATTTCCCAGCTCCATTCTCTCCTACCAAACCAACAATCTCACCATATTTTACTGAAATATTAATATCTTTGAGTACTTTATTGCCATAAAAACTTTTGCTAACCTTCTCCATTTTTAATAAATAATTTTCTTTTAATTCCATTTGGTCACCTTTTAAAGTAAATTATTAGGTAAAATACAATCAGGGAAAGGAGCAGGATCCTTTCCCTGCTAGAACACCCTTGATAAGTTATTGTTACAAATTACTTTTTCCCAATATCTCTATCATAATATTTTTCAGGTATTACTTCAGACGTTAGATTCAAATAACCTTTTCCAAATACATATGTGTCTTGATAAATAAGCAAAAAGTTTTTCTGTTCCACATCATTAGCATCAACGTAATAACTGCCATTCCACTTTGCATCACCTGTATGTTTACCAATTGAATCCATAATATCATCTTTATTTAACAATTCAGCTGTGCCTTCAATGACTCTTTTAGCATGTTCTGTAAGTCCTGTAGACATAGAATAGGCAAAAGAATACGCCCAGCATGCTATACGTCCGGATGCACCCATTTCTACAACCTTCTCTTCAATTTTTTTCACAATTTTTGGCCAATTCCCTCTATCTTCTTCAGCAAATTCAACACCTAAGGCACCAGGATAACCCATTGTAGGAGTTCCACGTTGTGCTTCAATATAGATGCCTCCGTGCTCTACAACTCGTTTTATAAGAGGCTCGTGATGTGAGGCATTAGTAGAGAAAAAAGCTGTTTTCTGGCCATATTGCTCTACCCAGGTAGGAACCTTTTCAAGTAAAAATTGTTGAGCTCCGGCTACGCCCACATCACTGGTTGGGTCAGGAGCGCCTACAACATAAAAATTTAAACCAAGATCTTGACAAGCCACTTCCTTTATACTTTTCATCCTAGAAATAAGCTCCATGCTTAAATGTCTTGGAAAGGTAATAAACACATAATTCTCAGCACCCAATTTCTTGGCTTCTAAAACAGCTAAATATCCCCGTGATATATTATCTGTATACACAGATAGATCAGCTACACTAGAAACCATAACCGGATCTTCATGTGGATTCCCCGCAAATAAGAGTATATCTGGTCTAATCTCCCTGACTCTTCTAAATCCTTCAACGATTCCAGGAATTGCTTCATTAACCACAATTGCCTTCATCAAAGGATCATCTGCATAGCTTGTAATAAGGCTAATAGTTGTTTCCATTTCTGTCATGAAGTTATCGGGTAAAGTCAGATGATTAATATAGCCTCCCTCTGAAACTGATCCATACTCTTTAAGCATCCATTCTGCTCCCCTGAGCTCATCTTCAGACTGTGAAACTGTATTAGTCAATACTCCAATATGAAAAGGTGCATTTGCGAAAACAATATTAGAAAACAAAGCTAAGAACACAAAAACTAAAAATAATTTTTTCATTGTACTATAATCTCCTTTTTTAAAAATTAACACTTATTTTATGATACTGTATAAATTTATTTTTCTCCCATTAATCACCTCCAATTATTTATTTGGTATCATCAGTATGGCTATAGAATAATGTCTTTATTTTTATAAAAAATATTTTCCCAGTACAACTTTTTTAAAATCATCTATCAATGCGATAAATAATTCAATTTAACAAGGTGCTTACTAAATATACCCAATATTTACCAACATCATTTTTCTTTGAGAATTAAAGAATTTTTTTCTTTTTTTGTTAACCTTATAAAAAAGAATAATCAGCTATGTATACGGGATTATCTTACGCTTCCATTTTGGTGTTCTCATTTAATATATCCTAGTGCTTTTAACCTTTGATTAATTGCTTCCTTTTCTTTTTGAGAAAATCTTTTGGTAGAAGTAGCTTGGGTTTTAAGTAATGCATTTAGTTTTTTTCTTATCTCTTTCAATTTTTCTCTGTCAAATCTTTGAACAATATTTTGTCGTTCTTGTGGATCATGAATTAGATCAAAGTATTCTTCTTCTCCCAATGTTAAATTTCTAATAAATTTAAAATCTTTGCCTCTATAGGATTGCAAGGCCCCTTCTCCTCTTAACTCAAATAGATCCTCGGAATAGACCTCATCCCGATCCTGATCTTGCTGAAGTAGGGGTAGCCACGACTGTCCATCAAAATCGAAGGATTGAGTTGAAATTCCAACATGCTCCAATAAAGTAGGTACCAAATCAATGGATCTAACCATCCCATTGATAACCTTACCACCAGGAAAAACTGATCCTTTGATAATCATGGCAACATGTAAATCATGGTCGCGCATAGTTATATGTTGGGGATATCTTATTCCGCCTTTTCTCCAGGGAATAAGCTGTGCAGGATGTTCACCCAAATTGGTTCCATGGTCGCTCATCACTACAATTGTTGTATTTTCATAAATGTTTAATTCTTTTAATGTGTTGATTAAGCGCTGAATTAAGTTTTCGTCTGCCATTTTAATTTTTGCATCATAGTAACTGAATTCTGAGAGTTTTTCTTTCTTGATAAGTCCTTTTTCAATTAGGGCATGTTCCGAACCTTCATGGGTTTCATAAAGATGACCCCACATAAAAAATTTTTTTTGATAATTACTTTTCAACCAGTCAAAAAATTCTTCTACCCAATAATTTCCTGCATAAAAAATTTCATCACCTGCTGTTCCTGCATATTGAACTTCTTCCCAACTTGATTCTTTGGAAGTCTCACTAAAAAATTCAAAGCCTTCCCCAAATCCATGTTGCCTGGATAACAACCCATTTCCCACAAATCCGGCTGTACGATAACCTTTTTCTTTTAATATGGTGGCAATTGAGGGACCAAATAAATGAGAATAAGGATCTCTTACACCATGTTTATTGGGATATTTACCTGTAATCACTGAACCCATTGCAACTGGTGTGAAATCTGCTGAGGAAAAACATTGTCTGAACCTTACCCCTTCATGCGCTATCTGATCAATGGCCGGGGTCGCAATTTTCTGATAACCATAACAGCTTAGATGATCCGGGCGAACTTCATCTAAGCTAATAATAATGATGTTTTGTTTTTTCATGATTTATTCCTTTCTGAATTCTTAACCAAGAGAAATATAAACTACTCCAAACTGTAAATAAAGGGAATATTTGCCTCTCGTTTACATATAGCCCAACTTTCTCAGTCTTTCCATGGCTTTCTCTTTATCCTGTCTTCTCCCTGCTCGCTCAGGAACATTTTCTAAATCCTGTTCCCAAGCAGGAACTCCAATATCACCAGGATTGGAGCTACTTCTAGCACCTAAGGAACGATAGCCTATCTTGTAAAGGGGGCAATATGGAAGATTGTGCAGGTGGGTATTATCCCAGATATCTCTTTCAGTAAAATGTAGAATGGGAGAAACACGGGTATGCTCAGGCATGAGATAGCCTCCCTCTTTGTGAGTGAAATATTCATCTTCTTTCCGGGCTGCCTGCTCATCACGTCGTAAAGCCATAAAGATAAGTTCTGCACCACTTTCTTCAATATATTGATTAAGCACTACTGTTTTCATTAAATGATTCCCGGCATAAGACTCTGCTTCAAATACAAAGGAATCTTCAATAAACTCTATTCGTTTTAACTCTTCCTGATTTCTTTTGTTAAGACGTTTTACTTGAACTGTGTTTCCCAGATGACTCAAACAAGCAGATAATACATCAAAATTGCATAACCATTTTAAGTCAATATGCCATACCTTAGAAACACTGACCAAGAAATCGGTAATTTCCGGAAAAGCATCTCCTTCATCGATGGTAATAACCTGGGGTAGAGGAATATTTTCTTCCACACAGACCTGACGTACAATCCATAAATTTGTGGTAGAATCCTTTCCTCCCGTCCAGGTGATGGCACACTTGCGTGGATCATATTTCTCAAATGCTTCCTTGATTACTTGTTTAGATTTTTTGATTAATTCCTGATTTCTTTCTACTTTTTCTTTATTCATCTCTAACTCCTTTTTTATTTTTTATTAGATTCTTTCCCATCGATTAATTCGAGGAAACAGCTTCTTTTTTAATTCATCTACCCTTGGGTGTGAATTTATCAGGTTATTCTTTTCTTCAGGATCTTGTGCTAAATTATAAAACTCCCAGTTTTCACCTCCCTGGTAATAAATAATCTTCAGATCATTCTCTCTATAATAATAGACAGGCAGATCTTCAGATTTTTCGTGATTACCTGTTTTGGCAATAGCCTCCCCAAAAACTCCTTGTTCAGGATAATTATTAACAGGCAACAAAGAATTTCCTTCAAATTTCTCTTCTGGTAAAAGTCCGAATAGATGTAATATAGTAGGTGCGATATCAAGGTTGCTAACCAAATTAGGGCATATCTCTTTCTCTTTTCTTTCAAAATCGATCATTATCAGAGGAGAGTCTATTAATTCAGAATACATTTTCCCATCATGGGAAAGACCATTATGTTCAGCAAATTCATCCCCATGATCGGTGGTAATAAAAATAATACTATTTTCTAACATCTGATTTTGTTTGAGTATATGAAAGAACTCTTTCGCATATTCATCGGTTTCTCGAACACCTGCCCGATAAAGGTTACGGAGTATTTTAACTTTCTTCAAATCAGAGATATCACGCTTCAAAAGGGTATTTGTAAATAATTCAAACATCTCTTGCTCAGTTAAGGTAATGGAAGGATCAACTAATTCTAAAAACTGTTTTTTAGGTATATAGGGTTCATGAACATCCATATAGTGGATCCACAAGAAAAATGGTTTTTTATTAGTAGAGCGTGCATAGCGCTCTAACCATTCCTTTGCTTTCTGGTTAACCTTATCTCCGGTTATATAGGGAATCATGTCACTAACTTCATCCTGCATTGAATCATAAAAGATATCCCATCCTCGATTCCAACCAAAATAATCACTTAGATAGGGATTGGAATGAAATGCAGCTGTTTCAATGTCATTTTTCTTTAGTGCTTCAGATATTAATAATCTACGGGGAGATAATTTTTTAGATTTTCCAAATTCAAGATAATAAGAAGAGGTTAGTATTCCGGGAAATGATGATTGAGTGTAAGGACCTGAAGAATGGAATCTGGTAAAAATCAGAGCATGATCGGATAAAGAATCAAGAAATGGAGTTAAATTACTATCTTTATTGTAAACCCCTAAGGAATCTTTTCTTAAAGTATCAATAGTGAACAGGATTATATTTTTCATAGGCACCTAGCCTCCTATTAAGCTTTCTTATAGAGTGATATAATGCTAATAACTCATGGTAATATAATGGTATAGCTACATTTGTTAGTCCGAATAATACTCTGACGATATTCGAAAACAACATTATTGTCTGTTCTGGCAATACGGTTCACTACTAATACATAGGTTCCCTCCTGTAATTTTAATCTGTCAGAAATTTTTTGATTGATTTTTTTTATGGTAAAAGACTCCTGAACTTCTGAAATACTAAGATTATACTTACGCATAAATACTTCATAAGGAGCCATGGTAGCAAGATACTTTGGTTTAAGATTGGGGAATAATTCTTTCAATAAAAAGAATTCTTCTAAAGAAATTGGAATGTCATCTAAAAACAATATGCCTTTAATGTGATAGATTAATTGTTCACTCTTTAGATTCATGATTTCCTTTATCTTATAATTAGGTTTAATAACATTTTTGGAAATAATTTTTCTCTTTATTCCGATATTATGATTTTTTCCTCTAAAGTCTATACAATAAAAACTACTTACCGGATTAACATATCTTGGCTTAGAATCAGATACAAAAGTGCCCAATCCTTGTTTTCTAAACAGATAGCCTTCTTGAATTAAGCAATTAATGGCTTGTCTCACTGTGCCACGGCTTATCTGAAAATCCATACAAAGTTTTAATTCAGATGGAATGGCATCATTAATTTTCCATTCGCCGTTTTTAATTTTAGCTTTAATTAATTCTGCCAATTGGAAGTACAAGGGTATTGGTGATTTTTTATCCAAATTATTCATCATTACTCTTCTTAGATATAGTACTATTTAAAATATTGTACTTGTATATACGTCTATACGTCTATAACCATAGTAAATGGATTGAGATAATTTGTCAATACTCCTTTAGGTATTATTGATAAATTTTAGGTAATAAGATTAAAATTTTAAAAATTAACTTTTTTATAAGCATATAACTATAAAAGACTCCCTAAAAATATAATCTATAAACTAAAGATAGGATTTTTAAATTGTGCTGTGATGTGATAAATAAAAAATTTATTATAACCATAATAGATTACTAATCGAGCATTATCTGGTAAAAAAGAGGAAGAAGAAATATGCTTTAACAAGTCAGTATAATTTACTTCTTTTATGAAAGAAATCCTATTTTAGGTAAGTCTATACCCATGTAGGCTTCTGAGTATCTTGGAAAAGTTGTCCTTAAGTGTTATCTATTGAAGAAACTACTCTTTATGGGATACTGAAAAAGGTTATATTATTACTGTTATAATGGATGAGAAAATGAACCGCCAAAAATATACGAGATATGCTTAAAATGGATATGATTATCAGCAAAATATTTATCTGGCAAATTAAAAAATAAGAAATATTATCACGAAATATTAAGACATTTAAGAATATATTATAATTTCCAGATGATAAATCCGTTAGGCCTATCAATTATGAAAAGTAATTTAAAATAAACAATAATCAGATAAATATACCTGTTTATTTAAATAATATTGAATAAAACAGGCTATCATTTTTTTCTAAAAGAACAATTAAGTAGAAGACAATATTCACAAGAAAATTCATCTCGGTAGGAATGGACCAGATTATGACCCATACCACGAATCCAGGAAAGGGATTTAGCT
>Ga0334887_1002582_pt1 | contig 19838 bp, 19 predicted proteins | sample GraSluR1_MG_10_FD_207217 | JGI IMG/M metagenome (GOLD analysis project Ga0334887, IMG submission 207217) | Sludge microbial communities from methane-producing bioreactor in Wageningen University, Netherlands - Granular Sludge_18_07-R1 | ecosystem: Engineered > Bioreactor > Anaerobic >...
ATTTCTCGGCGTGGTCACCCACGACTGCACGGCCGGTTTTCGCTGTTACCGGCGGCACGTGCTGGAGACCATCGACTTGGACGGCATCTTCAGCACGGGCTACAGCTTCCTGATCGAAATGGCCTTCCTGTGCCAACGGGCGGGCTTTCGCATCGCCGAGACGCCCATCACCTTCGTCAACCGCACGCAAGGGGCCAGCAAGATCAGCAAGATCGAGATCTACAAAGCATTCTACACGTTGCTGCGTCTGCGTACACGCGCCCTGCCCTGGGAGCGCATGATCGGACTGTGGCGGCGGCGCGCTGACCGCAAGCTGCCGGCGGGCAAATAAGCGCACGATCCCCTCAATCCAGCCGCCTTAGCGATCTGTTAACATAATTCGTGCGGTTGTCATTCTGAGCCGAAGGCGAAGAATCCTTGTGTGGCGGATGATCAGATTCTTCCTCCCTGCGGACGTCAGAATGACAGATACTTGGCGATCCAACCGCTTATGGCGCAGGGCGAATTTCTACCCAGTCCACGGCCGCGGCCAGGGTACGGCGGTCGCGGTTGAGGCTGACGCGCAAGAAGGCCTCGTTCGGATCGACCGCCACAAGCGCGCTGCCTGGGGCCGCTCCCTGCACGCCCACGATGGCGAAATAAGCGTTGCGCAACTCATCCAACGTCACGTCTACACCCAGGCTGCGCAGCGCCTCGACCGCGTCTTCGGTCAAATGCGCGCCGGCGTCGCCGCTGCTGGCGATGAGCACGGGCGCGCCTGGCTCCGCCTGGACCAGATAGGCGACGAGCGCCTCGTTCTCGTAGGCGTTAGCCGCGGTGTCGAAGCCGGCGCTGCCCGTCACCTTACCGGAGGCGGGGTCAAGCACGGCGACGTTGACGCCGCGCCGCCCTGCCGACGCGTCGGTTTGGTTGCCGTCCTCGTCGAAGAGGGCGATAAAACCGCCCTCGGCGAAAGCCTTGAGGTCGGCGTCGACGGGCAGTTCGACGCCGGTTGCGCCGATGGCGCGGTCGCCGCCGAGCACGGCGCGCGGCGCGGCGGCGTAGGCCCACGCCAATTCGAGACGGTTCAGCCCGTCGATCAGGCTCGCGCCGGAGACTTGCCACTCGGCCGTCTGCCATTCGGCGCTCAGGGGCTTCGCCTCCAGTAGTGCGCCGTTGACCAGCAGCGCGACCGTCTGGGACGGGCTGCCCGCGTAGGCGAAGGGGTGCAGGCGCACGGCAACCGTGTAGGACGCGGCAGGGTCGATGTTGCGCAGCGGGATGAACAGGCGGCTGGCCTGCGCGGTGGCCCAGACGGCAGGCGTGTCGTAGGGCGAGTCGACTTCCGCCTCGTCCCAGCCTTCGCCGCGGTAGGGATAGGTCCCCGGCGCGCCCAGGTCCAGGGTGAAGCGGTCTTCGCCCGCGGGTTGGCGGACGCGGTACGCCTCGATGCCGTCAGCGGCGTAGAATGGCTCCGCATCGAGGGGCAGCGTCTTTTTGGCAAAGGCCCAGGCTTCCTGCCAGTGGTCGGCGTAGGGGAAGCGCTGGGGGATGGGCGGCATGAGGACGACGTAGCCGGTGTTGTAGAGGTACATCAGTTCCGCGGCCTGGTCGCGTGCCGCGGCGAGCGTCTCTTCGGGGACGTCATGTCCGAACTGGACGCCGGCGAAGGCTGCGAAGAAGGGGATGCGCCGGAAATACGCCATCTTGAAATCGGGCGCGCGGCTGATGTTGCCGCCGAGCATGGGCTTGCCGTGGACGGTCTGATAGTACTGGAACTGGGTGCGCTCCGGCCCGAAGACGCCGAAGCTGTTACGCCAGCCGAGCGGCGCATGCATCACGCTGACGGGGCGCGGGTCGGCGGCGATGGCCTCGTAGAGGCTGGGCACGGTCGCGTCCGACAGGGGCAGGGGCAGGGCGAGGTGCTCCAGCAGAATCAAGGCCGAGAGCGCGACGGGGACGGCTGTCTGCATGGCGCGCGGGACGGAACGGCGGCGCAGTTGTTCCTGCAGCCAGACAAAGGCATAGGCGGCGAGCACAGCCAAGGCCAGCATGAGCAGCACGCTGTTGCGATTGGGCGCGCGGTTGGCCTTGATGATGGGCAGGTAGTGCAGGAGCGCATAGGGCAGCGGGAAGGTCGCCTCGATGCCGTCTAGGTCAAAGCGATAGCGCCCGTTGATCTGCAGGAACGGGCCGAGCGTGAAGACGCCGAAGATGAGGGCGGTCCACGTCCAGATGCGCACGCGGCGGCGGCTGACCGCCGCACCGAGCAGAGCGAGGGCCAGGCTCACCCAGCCGAGGAAGACGGTGTTGACGTCGCGGAAGCCGGTGACGCCTTGCTCCAAGGCGCGCAACTGCACGCGGCGCAGTTCGGCCACGAGGTCCCCGCCGAAGATGGGATGCAGCACCGTGGGCGTGAACCAGCCGAGCAGGTCCGTGCTGAGGGGGATAGCCTCGCCCCAGCCTTGCAGCGAGAAGTCGTCGGTGAGGAACTGCGTCAGGATGGGGATGAGGACCGGCGACCATACGGCGAAGGCGACGAGGCCCAAGATGATGCCGGAGCCGAGCAGCGCACCCAGAAGCGGACGCAACGCCGGCCTGCCGGGGGCGTCGCGGCGCAGGCTGTCCGCCAGCAGGACAAGCGCGACAATGACCGTGAACATGCCGAGAAAGAGTGCGGTGATCATCTCTGCCAGCCCGTTGAGGGCCAGGAAGAAGCCGGCTAGCCCCGCGGCCTGGAGGCGGCGCTTTCGGCTAAGGCGCTGGTCTAGGCTGCGCAAGAGCGCCAGCGCGTAGAAGGGGATCCACTGCGTCGTCGCCATGTCGTAGTGGCCCAGGGTGGCGTAGATGGCGCGGTTGCTGGCGAAGGCGTAGAGCAGGCCGGCCGCGACGGCGGCGAAGGTGACAGCGCCAGGCTGGGCGCGCTGCCCTTTGAGCAGGTAAAGGACGAGCAGGAAGACGCCATAGGCGCTGAGGATCGTACCGGCCAACAGAGCGACGTTGCTGCCGAAGGGCAGATTTACCGCCAGCATCAGCGGCTGGGCGAAGAGGGCGTGGAAGAAATTGTAGGTGTAGAGAACCAGATCGATGCCCAGGGGGTGCCAGATCAGGTCGGTGTGCAGCGGGCTGCTGAGCGAATCGACCAGGGCGTGCTTCAGATACCAGGTATTCCAGAGGAAGGTGGATTCGTCGAAGGCCCATTGCGCCACGCCGGGCACGGCCACAGCCATGCGCGCCGCCAACGGCCACGAGAGGACTAGAGCGAGCAGCGTATAGAGGCCAAGTACGGCCAGATGCAGGCGCAGACGAGAATCAGGTCTAGGCATAAATCCGGTCGGGCGAAGCGCTCGCCCGGCAAGCGTGTAGTCAAGCGTGTAGTAATGAGCCGACCGGCGTCAGTGTATCATAGGTGCGCGATTATGCCGGAAACAGGCGCATTGGTCTGTGGCTGCGGGCCGCGGTATGCTATACTGGCGCGGTGACGATTGGTCGTTTGGAGAACGGGGTTTTCGGTCTTTATGAGGGTATATCTTGACCAGATCGGCTGCCGTCTGAACTACAGCGAGATGGAGACGCTGGCGCGGCAGTTAGGCGCAGCCGGCCATCAGATCGTCGACGAGCCGGAACTGGCGCAGGTGATGGTGTTTAATTCCTGCGCCGTGACCAGAGACGCCGTGCGCACCAGCCGCCAACGCGTCCGCCAACTGCACCGGGCCAACCCTGCGGCGCGGCTGGCTGTGACCGGCTGTTGGGCGACGTTGACGCCGGATAAGGCCCGCAGCCTGCCCGGCGTGGCCCTGGTGGCGGGCAACGAGCGCAAGGACTTGCTGCCGCTGCTGTTGGAGCCGTGGAGCGCGGAACTGGGCGATCCGGCGGACCTGGCGCGTCTAGAGCCGGACGGAAGCCCGTTCAGCGACGCTGCCGGCGAGTACGCGCAACGCAGGGCGCGCACGCGCGCTTTCATCAAGGTGCAGGACGGCTGCAACAACCGCTGCACGTTTTGCGTGGTGACGCTGGCGCGCGGCCACAGCCGCAGCCGCTCTGTTGCCGATGTCGTCGCCGAGGTGCAGGAACTGGTGAGCGAAGGCATACAAGAAGCCATCCTCACGGGCGTGCACCTGGGCAGCTACGGCCGCGACCTGGCGGGCGGGCAGCGAAGCGACCTGAAGCGGCTGATCGACGCCATCCTGACGGACACGGACCTGGCGCGGCTGCGCTTGAGCAGCCTGGAGCCGTGGGACTTGGCGGACGGCTTTTTCGACTTGTGGCCGCGTTGGCCGCAACGCCTGTGCCCGCACCTGCATTTGCCGCTGCAGGCCGGCACGGACAAGCTGCTGCGGCGCATGGCGCGGCGCTGTACGACGCAGAGCTTTCGTCAACTTGTAGCGGAGGCGCGGGCGGCCATTCCCGACCTGACCGTGACGACGGACTTGATTGCGGGCTTCCCCGGCGAGAGCGACGCCGATTTCGAGGAGGGGCTGGCATTCGTGCGCGAGATGCGCTTTGCACATGCGCATGTCTTCCCATTCAGCGCCCGGGCGGGGACTGCGGCGGCGAGCTTCGGGCCGCAGATCGACCCTGCCGTGAAGAAGGAACGCGGCCGCCGCCTGCGCGCCGTGGTCGCACAGACGGGGCGGCGAGAACGGCGGCGCTTCTTGGGCACGAAGCGCCCGGCGCTGTGGGAAGGGACGGCGGAGAAGAGCGCAGACGGGACAAGCGCTTGGTGGGCGGGGCTGACCGACAACTATTTGCGCGTGACCGCACCCGCGCCGGCTCACGCCCATTTGGAAAACCGGCTGACGCTTGTGCGCCTGGACGAACTGCACGGCGACACCTTGTTAGGAACCATCTACGAATCAGGAAGACGTGAGGCAATCCATGAGCAGCATGTTGGAGCAACTGGCGCAGCTTAAGCAGAAAGCGCTGGCGGAACTGGCCGCGTTGGCGACGACCGACGAGACGCGGGCATGGTACGGCAAGGTATTGGGCCGCAAGGGAGAACTGACCGCCCTGTTGAGCGGGATGATGCAACTGCCCAAGGAAGAGCGTCCCGCCGTCGGCAAACTCGCCAACGAGATCAAGGCGGAACTCGATGCCGCGCTGCAAGAGCGCCAGGCTGCGATTGCCCTGGAGGAGATGACGCGGGCGCTGAGCGCGGAGCATGTTGATGTCACCTTGCCGGGCCGCCGCCCGCAGATCGGCGCCTATCATCCGACGACGACCGCGCTGCGCGAGATCGTCGATATCCTGGTGCAGATGGGTTTTCAGGTCTACGACTCGCGCGAGGTGGAGACCGATGATATGAACTTCGGCCTGCTCAACTTCCCGCCTGGGCACCCGGCGCGCGAGATGCAGGACACCTTCTTCACGACCAATCCGGACGTGATCTTGCGCACGCACACCAGCCCGGGGCAGATCCGCGCCATGCGCGAATATGCGCCCGAGCCGGTCCGGCTGATTATGCCGGGCAAATGCTACCGCAACGAAGACGTGACGGCTCGCTCCGAGATGATGTTCTATCAGGTGGAAGGACTGGTGGTGGGCCGGTCGATCACGTTCAGCGATCTGAAGGGCGTGCTGCTGAACTTCGCCAACCAGATGTACGGCGAGGGACGCAAGATCCGCTTCCGCAAGTCGTACTTCCCCTTCACCGAGCCGAGTGTGGAGATGGACGTAGACTGCATCCTGTGCGGGGCTGAGGGCTGTCGTATGTGCAAGTATTCGGGCTGGCTGGAGATCACGGGCGCGGGCATGGTGCATCCGGTCGTGCTGCGCAACGGCGGCTACGACCCAGCCGAGTTCAGCGGCTTCGCCTTCGGCATGGGCATCGAACGCCAGGCTATTCTTAAACGCAGCATCGACGACATCCGCTACTTCTACGACAACGACGTGCGTTTTCTGGAGCGGGTCGCCTAAGCGGTAGGGGTTTATGCGCCGCTCAGCAGGCATGTCCTGGACGCTGCGGCGAAACAAATGGATAGGCTTCAATGGGGACGCAGCGGTTCAGCCGAGGGGTGGACTGCCAACAAACGATGTGCACAAACGGTGCGCGGCGCAGGTTGCCGGGCGCCGTTTTGATTGGTTGCTAGAGGCCGGCACGCAAGAAGGGCGGTGCAACGGGAGCATTCTCACCGACGAGCCGGAAGAGCGGTTGTATGCTCGATAAACATTGTGCAAAACCATTTCAAAGCCTGTGAGGGGCGAACCAATGAAAAAGAAGATCGTGGTTGTCGGCAGCGGATTCGGCGGGTTGGGCGCCGCGGTGCGGCTGGCTGCGCGAGGGCATGACGTCGAGGTGTTCGAGAAGTTGGACAAGCCGGGCGGGCGCGCCTATGTGTTCGAGCAGGACGGCTTCACGTTCGACGCCGGGCCGACGGTGATCACCGCGCCGTTTTTGTTCGACGATATCTGGGCGTTGGCGGGGCGCAAGCGAGAGGACTACTTCACCCTAGAGCCGTGCGATCCGTTCTACCTCATTTTCGATCACGAGGGCCGCCCCTTCGGCTATAACGGCGACCACGAATACATTCTCGAAGAGATCCGCAAGTTCAACCCGGACGACGCTGAGGGCTACACCCGCTTCATCGACTCGACCAAGGCGATCTTTGACTCCGGCATGGCGCTGATCGACTCGCCTTTCCTGCACATGACCGACATGCTGCGCGTGGCGCCGGACTTGATTCGCCTTCAGTCCTATCGCAGCGTATACGGCTACGTCTCCCAGTACGTGAAGGACGACTTCCTGCGCCGCTGCTTTTCCTTTCACCCGCTTCTGATCGGCGGAAACCCGCTCGACGCTTCGGCCATCTATGCGCTCATCCACTATCTGGAGCGCGAGTGGGGCGTGCACTACGCCGTGGGCGGAACCGGCGAGATTATTAAGGGCTTTGCCCGTCTCTTCGAGGAACTCGGGGGGCGCATCCATCTCAACGCCGAAGTGCAGGAGATCGTGATTGAGAACGGCAAGGCGACGGGCGTGCGGCTGGTCGACGGCACGCTGCACAAGGCTGACGCCGTCGTGTCCAATGCGGACCTTTCCTGGACGTATCTCAACCTCATTGCGCCGCAGCACCGCAAGAAGAACAGCGACGGGCGCATCAAGCGGCTGAGGCACAGCATGTCGCTGGTGGTGATTTACTTCGGCACGAAGCGCCGCTACACGGACACCAAACTATCCCATCACAACATCATCCTCAGCGAAGACTACAAGAAACTGCTGCGCGAGATCTTCGCCAACAAGGGCTTGCCCGAGGACTTCTCGCTTTATCTGCATATGCCGACCAAGGACGATCCCTCGCTGGCGCCGCCGGGGCATGAGGCGTTCTACGTGTTGTCGCCCGTGCCGCACATGGGTGCGGGCATCAATTGGGCGGAACAGGCCAAGCCCTATCGTGATGTGATTATGCAGTTTTTGGAGGACAACTATCTGCCCGACCTGCAGGCGAACATCGTGACCGAGCACATGGTTGATCCGCGCTACTTCCAAAACTCGCTGAACAGCTATCTCGGCTCCGGTTTTTCGGTCCAGCCGATCTTAACCCAGTCTGCCTGGTTCCGCCCGCACAATCAGTCGGAGGATATTCCTAATTTGTACTTCGTGGGCGCGGGCACGCATCCCGGTGCGGGGGCGCCGGGCGTGTTGGCGTCGGCCAAGATAGCGGAGGAACTGATCGGGCCCGCCTAGCGAGAGGCGCGACGCGATCAGTCGCCGCATGGGCGCCCTGTCACTGCGCAACCATCCGCAGTGACAGGGCGCTTTTTTGTGATTTGGCAAATTCTATATTGACAAATATCTATATAGGTGCTATTGTCGCAACGTGACCCGGAACGATTGTGCGAAGGTCGAGTGCGGGGAGACATCATGGACGTCATGCACAGCAAGCCGGCGGATGAGCTGACGCTTACGCCGAGTGCACGCTGTTGCACCTTGCAGACGAGCTTGCGCCTGCCGGAGAGCGAGGCGGCAGGCTTGGCGGAGATGTTCAAGGCATTGGGGCATCCGGTACGGATACAGATTGTAGACCTGTTGAGCCGGTTCGGCGGGCAGGTATGCGTGTGCGACATCGAAGCGCACTTTGCGCTGTCGCAGCCGACCATCTCGCATCATCTGCGCGTGTTGCGCCAGGCGGGCCTGGTAGAGGCCGAGCAGCGCGGGCTGTGGGTCTATTACGTGACTGCACCGGAGGGGCTGGCGCAGGTACGGCGTTATCTGTCCGCGCTTGGGCGCCAGGACGCGCCGGATAGCTGAGTTGTACTTGGCGCGGGAACGCGCCGGTTAGGAAGCCGGCCCTCTGCGGCCGGTTTTTTCGGGACCACTATATCGATGTTTATCGATTTAGTGGGACGTGTTGAGCGAGGTGGGGCGGTGCAAGCCGCCACAAGTCTTTCGATGATTCACTTAGGAGGAGCAGATGGCAAGCCGACAGAAAGAACCAGCCGCGATTCGAGAAGAGGTGCGCGCCTATTACGGCGCACGGGCGAGGAGCGCCGGCTCGTCCTGTTGCGGGCCGGAAAACGGCGAAGGCTGCTGCGGCGCACAGGCCGAGCAGATTGCGCTCTACAGCGCCGAGGAACTGGTCTTGGCGCCGGAGGAAGCCGCGTCCGTCTCGCTCGGCTGCGGCAATCCGACCGCGCTGGCGTCGTTGCGGCCCGGTGATGTGGCGGTCGATCTAGGGTCGGGCGGCGGGTTGGACGTACTATTGGCTGCGCGCCAGGCGGGGCCGACCGGCTTCGTCTACGGCGTCGACATGACGGATGATATGCTGGATCTGGCGCGGCGCAATGCGACCAAGGCGGGCGTAACCAACGTCGAGTTTCGCAAGGGCCATATCGAAGAGCTTCCCCTGCCCGATGCCAGCGTAGATGTGATCCTCTCGAACTGCGTGATCAACCTGTCGCCGGAGAAGGAGCGGACGCTGCGCGAAGCGTTTCGCGTGCTGCGACCCGGCGGGCGGTTGGCCGTGTCCGACATCGCCATTGACGGGGACCTAAGCGACCTGCCCGTGGCGGAGGAGCAGATCCGGACGGCGTTGAGTTGGGCCAGCTGCATCGCCGGTGCGCTCAGCCTGGATGGGTACCGCCGGCTGCTGGAGGATGCAGGCTTCGAGGACATCCGGATCACGATCCGGCATCGCCTCACGTTGGCGGATGTAGGCCAGGGCTGGGAAAGCGCGGGCAAGGAACTGCCGGCAGACGTGGTTGCCGAATTGGTGAGCCGTTTTGTGAGCAGCGAGATCACGGCCAGGCGGCCAGAGATGGGTGATACGGCGGCTACAGGCTGAGAAAGACGGCGATCGCCAGCAGGACCATCGCCGAAACGACGAGCGCGCCGTTCTGCCGGAACAACTCATTCCAGCCTGCCTCGACCGGCGGCGGCACGTGGACTTGAAGCTGGCCGGGCGGCATCGCCGTACCCAAGAGCAACTCGCGGAAAGCGCGCACCGTCGGCGGGCGTTCGCTGGGGTGCATGGCGAGCGCCTGGAAGATCGCCCGTTCGCAGCGGGTGGTGACTGTGGCGTTGAGTTGGCGCAGCGAGGTTAGGCTGCCGGGCTGGAGGAAGCGCTGCTTGGCGTCGGCGGGCGGCGAGCCGGCGAGAAGGTGGTAGAGGGTGGCGCCGAGGCTGTAGATGTCGCTGCGCACGTCCGTGTAGCCCGCGTCGCCGCCGTATTGTTCCAGGGGCGTGTAGGCGACGGTGCCGCGCCCCTGGACGACGGTGACGGTGCGCGTGTCGTCCGGCTGCATCACCTTGACCAGGCCGAAGTCGACCAGCTTGACCGTGCCGCGCGGGGTGACTTTGATGTTGCTCGGCTTGACATCGCGGTGCAGCACGGGCGGGTCCTGCTCGTGCAGGTACTCCAGCGCGTCGAGCAACTGGCCGGCCCAGGCCAATACCTGCTGCTCCTTGAGGCACTCCCCGCTTTGCTGCCGCTCGCGCAGAATCTCCTGGAGGTTGCGCCCCTCCACGAAGTCCATCACCAAGTATTCGCGGTCGTTGGTAGAGAAGTAATCGGAGACTTTGGGCAGGTTGGGGTGGTCCAGCCGCGAGAGAATGCTGGCCTCGATGCGGAACTGCTCCGACATCTGCTCCAATTCCAACTCGGACATGGCGCTGGTGGAAAGGGTGGGCAGCACCTCCTTGATGGCGCAGATGCGGCCTTCGAGGCGCCGGTCGCTTGCCTTATAGACCGCGCCCATGCCGCCCTGGCCGACCAGTTCGAGGATCTCGTAGCGCCGGCGCAAGAGGACGCCGGGTTCTAGGATGTGTTGCACCGCGCTCTCCCTGGGGCTTTCGCCCATGCATTTTTGTCGCCGCGCTTTTTTGGTATAATGGCGGCACAGGAATCCTGACCGACCTATCCTGACCGCGCGTCGCGGCGACAGCCTGCTTCATGAATTATGCGCTTGGCTCGTTCCGGTGTCAATTCAGTGGTCGGCGGCGGGAATTATCGGCAAACCAGACCAGGAGACCTTGACGGTTGAGTTCGCTATGAGTGCAGAGTCGACTAATCAGGAAGAAACGCAACGTCCGGCGGAGCCGGCGGTCAGGCCGCGCGAGAGCGCGATGCTGGTTTTACAGCGCGGCGCAGAGTCGGGTCGGGTGTGGCCGTTGGACCGCACGCGGCCGATCTCGATTGGGCGCAACGAGGATTGCGATATCGTTCTGCCCGACCGGCAGGTCAGCCGTCACCACGCGCGCATTAGCTGGAATGGAGAGCGCTTTGTAGTCGAGGATTTGGGCAGCAAGAACGGGACGCATGTCAACGGCCTGGAGGCGGTCGAGCCGATCGCTCTGCGCGATGGGGACGAGGTGCAGATTGCGCTGCGCTTCAAACTGGCGTTTGTCGACGCAGGGGCGACGGCGCCGCTGTCGTTGGAGGGGGGCGACGAGGGGCTGCGGCTGGACAAAGAGACGCGGCAGGTGTGGGTGAACAACACGCAGATCGATCCGCCGTTGAGCCTACACCAGTTTCGCCTGCTCGAAGCGCTTTGGGATGCGGGCGGCAGCGTGATCACGCGCGACCAGGTGATCGAGGCAGTCTGGCCGGAGGCGAGCAGCGAGGGAGTCAGCGAGCAGGCAATCGACGCGCTGGTGCGCCGTCTGCGCGAGCGCGTGGCCGAGACTGACGAGGAATTCCGCTATATCATCACGGTGCGCGGCCACGGGTTCCGGCTCGAAAATCGTTGAGACGGCCGAACGCGCCTTGGACAGCATCCCGTCGCCTGTAGACCCGTTTGGGCTGTACATCCACATCCCCTTTTGCGAGCGCAAATGCCCGTATTGCGATTTTAACACCTATGCCGGGCTGGGCGATCTGTTTGGGCGCACGGTCGATGCGCTGTGCGCAGAAATGGCCGGCTGGCGTTCCCGGCTTGGCGATAGGCCGGTGACGTCGGTTTTTGTGGGCGGCGGTACGCCGACGGTGCTGGCGGATGCGCAACTCGAGCAGTTGATGGCCGCGGTGCGTGCGTCGTTTAGCTTGGCCGCGGGCTGCGAGATCACGTTCGAGGCCAACCCTGGCACGGTGGACCGCGACAAGTTCGCACTTCTGCGGGCGTTAGGCGTCAGCCGTTTGAGCATCGGCGTGCAAAGCTTTCAGCCGGAGGAACTGCGTTTTCTGGGGCGCATCCACGACGTGGCGGATGTCTACCGCGCGTTCGACGCCGCGCGCACGGCCGGGTTCGACAACATCAACCTCGACTTTATCTTCGGTCTGCCGCATCAGGAGATGGCGCAGTGGCAGGACACGCTCAACCGGGCGTTGGCGCTGGGGCCGGAGCATCTCAGCCTGTACAGCCTGATCGTGGAGCCGAATACGCCTCTGTACCACTGGGTTGCGACGGGCAAGACGGATGCGCCCGACGAGGACATGGCCGGCGAGTTGTATGAGGCGACCATCGACCGGCTGGGGGCTGCCGGGTACGCCCATTACGAGGTGTCGAACTGGGCAAAGCCGGGACCGGCGCAGCCTGCGGATGAGGTTCTGACGCCGGGGTACGCTTGCCGGCACAATCTGGTCTATTGGCGCAACCAGGAGTACCTGGGCATCGGGCCGGGCGCGCACAGCCATCTGCGCCGCCGCGATGAGCAGGGGCGGTCGGTTTCGCAGCGCTGGAGCAACCGCAAGCCCGTGCCCGGCTATGTGCGGCGCGTGCAGCAGGGCGATCCGGTCGAGGATTTCGCCGAGGAGGTGGGGCCGCGCCTGTCGATGGGAGAGACGATGATGCTGGGGCTGCGCCTGGTGTGCGAGGGCGTGGAGCGCGAGCGCTTTCACGCGCTGCACCGCTGCGATATGGAGGAAGTTTTTGCGGCGCAACTACGCGATCTGCAAGCATGGGGTATGATAGAGACGGATGCGGCTCGCGTGCGCACGACCCGGCGCGGGCTGCTGATGGGCAACCGGACGGCTGCCCTGTTTTTGCCGGATGAACCGGATGCGCCCGGAGCCCGGCGTCACTGAGCCATTGCGGGCCTTCTTTGCGGCCGGCCACGACGAGGAAGGGACGGCAGTCCATGACCAAGGCGCTGTATCCAGGTACGTTTGATCCGATCCACAACGGGCACATCGACATTGCCAGCCGCGCCAGCGCTATGTTTGACGAAGTTGTGCTGGCGATCTACGACGCGCCGCCCAAGAAGTTGTTGTTCGGCACGGAAGAACGTCTGGACCTGGCGCGGCGCGCGTTGGCGGGGCTGCCCAACGTATCGGTGGTGAGTTACAGCGGCTTGACCGTTGCTTGCGCGCGCGAGGTGGGGGCTAACGTCATTGTGCGCGGGCTGCGCAATGTGGCCGACTTTGAGTTCGAGCAGCAGATCGGCTGGGTCAATCGCGAGATGGCGCCGGATGTTGAACTGTGCTGCCTGTTCTGTAATGACAGTTATGCCTTCCTCAGCGCTACGATCCTGAAGGAAGTCGCCAGTCTGGATGGCGACTATTCCCGCTGGGCGCCTGAGCATGTGCGGCGCGCGCTGCGCGAGAAGTTCCTGCTCGGCGGCGAGGCGGCGAGCGTCCTATCCAAAAGCCAGAGCAAGCTGACCCATCGCGGCTAGGTGCAGCGCAAACCGATCGGCAACATTGCCGGGCATCCGCACAGGACAGGAGGTGCGCCATCGCTATCCTTCAGTTGGTGGATCAATTGGCGGCTCTGGTGCAACAGGGCCGGCAGATTCCCTTTACGCCGTATCGCGCCGTTCGGGCGCGCGAGGTTGCGCAGTTGATCGAACGCATGCGCATCAATGTGCCTAGTTCGATCCGCGAGAGCGAGCGAACATTGGCCGAGCGGGATCGCATCATAGCGGATGCCGAGGCCGAAGCGGAGCGCATTGTGGAAGAGGCGCGCGCCCGGGCGATGGAGATGGTAAGCGAGCGCGCCTTGCTGGACACAGCGCGCGCCGAGGCGGAGCGCATCGTTGAGGAGGGCAAGGCGATGGCCCGCCGCCGCGCCGACGAGGCCGATCAGTATGCGGTGCAGACTTTGCGTGTGCTGCAAGAACAGCTTGAACTGGTGATGCGCCAGGTGGAAAACGGCATCGAGGTGATGGCGGAGGGCGGACAGGCGGAAGACAGTCGGGCGCGGAAAGAGCGGTGATGGTACACTCCGAAAGGCCGGCGGCGCCGTTCGTCAAGAAGCGCGCCACGCATAGATCGCCCTGGTGAAGTCGCCGTTTTTTGACAGAGCAGGGCCAAAGGGCTATACTGCTTGTCTGTTTGTCACGCAGTCAGGACGGGCCGTATACGCCGCGGCTGCGGTTCTATCGGGCGCTGCAAGCCAAGCCTTGCGCCGCAGATAGATTTGGGCGGACGCAGCACATTGACATTTCTGAGCTTGGCGGGAGCGAGGCCATGCAGTTCAACGTAGCGGGGTTGCTCAAAGAGGCGACCGGCTCTGTGCGCCGATTTGAGTTGCAGGAGGACATCAGCAACCTGGACCCGGACCTGGAGATGCTCGGCCCGCTGGTCGGCAGCGTGCAGTTGTTGCGGATTCACAGCGGCATTTTGGTGACGGCTTCGCTCAGCACCGCCGTACGGGTGACGTGCAACCGCTGTCTGGAGCCGATTGCGATGCCGGTGCGCTTCACGCTTGAGGAGAGCTTTCGCCCGCTGGTCGAGGTGAATACGGGGCGTTATATCGCTCCGGATGAGTTTGAGGGTTCGTCCGATGATCTGGAGGATGAGGCGCTGTTGATCGACGAGCGCCACATTCTCGACATTTCGGAGGTGGTGCGCCAGAACATTTGGCTGGCGATGCCCATGTATCCGGGGTGCAACTGGACCGGCGCGGGCGAGTGCCCCAATCTGACCGCCTATCTGAACGCGATCCGCAGCACGAAGGCGGGGGAGGAGATTGCGGCCCGCGGCGGCGATGTCCTGAAGGAGAACACGGCGGACGCAGATGCAGATGTAGAGGATGCGGTCGACCCTCGCTGGACGGCGCTGCTCGATTTGAAAAACAGGCTGGGCAATTCGGGGCAGGCCTGAGCAGGAGCAGCCCCATATGCAGGTAAGAACCGGATTGTGGAATTTTGGGCGCGGCATGCGCAGGTTCAACTAGGCGGTAGACTGATAGGTCGCCAGGAAACTTGAGGAGTCAAAATGGGTCCATTACCGAAGCGAAAAGTGAGCAAGGGGCGAAGGGACCGGCGTCGCGCCCACGATGCGATTGGGACGCCGAAGCTGGTCGAGTGCCCGAATTGCCGGGAAAAGACGTTGCCCCATCGAGTATGCCCGCACTGCGGCTACTACAAGGGGCGACAGATTGTGACTGTAGCAGAGGAAGCGTGAGTTTCCCAGGGAAGGCAAGCAAGGGGATTTGGAGCCTAGAGCCAAATCCCCTTTTTGCTTGCATCCGGTTTTCATCCGGGCCAGCGTAGTTAGGCGAGCGGGGCCGGTTGCAGCTTTGGGCGTCACTCAGTGTTCTATCCGATTGGGCTTCCGGTTACGCTTGGGCGGTGCGGAGGCCGCATAACGAATTTGCCATGTCTAGACCGAATTTGACCGAATATGTTTCAAGAGCGGCTTACCTGTTTCCCGGGCAGGGGAGCCAGGCCGTGGGGATGGCGCGCGATCTGGCGGACGAGTTTCCGGCGGCGCGTGCGGCGTTTGAGGAGGCGGACGATACGCTCGGCTTCAGCTTGAGCCGGCTGTGCTTCGAAGGGCCGGAAGAGGCGTTGACTGACACGATTAATACGCAGCCGGCCCTGATGGCGGCGAGCATTGCCGCGCTGCGGGCGCTGGAAGAAGCGTTGGCAGAGGCGGGCGTGCGGCCGCAGGAGACAACCGAGTACGTGTACGCGGCCGGCCACAGCATGGGCGAGTACACGGCGTTGGCGGCGGCGGGTGCGCTGACGTATGCCGATGGGCTGCGGTTGGTGCGCGAGCGCGGCCGGCTGATGAAAGAGGCCGGCGAAAAGGCCCCGGGCATGATGGCCGCGATCCTCGGCTTGGACGAGGCGCAGGTGAGCGCAGTGTGCGCTGACGTGTCGGCGCGGGGCGGCGTGGTGCAGGTGGCGAACGACAATTGTCCTGGGCAAATTGTCATATCGGGCGACAGGCAGGGTATGGAGGCGGCGATGGCGGCGCTGCAACAGGCCGGCGCGCGCAAGGTCGCTCCGCTGGCGGTGAGCATCGCCGCGCATAGCCCGTTGATGCAGCCCGCCGCCGAAGAACTGGCTGCAGCCATCGCCGCGACGTCCATCGCCGCGCCGCGGGTTCCCATCCTTGCCAATACCACAGCCGAGCCGATCGCCTCGGCGGAGGCGATCCGGGCGGAACTGGTCGCGCAACTGACTGGGGGCGTCAAATGGACGGCGTCGATGCAATATGCGCTGGCGCAAGGCGTGACGGACTTTGTCGAGATCGGTTCCGGCGAGGTGCTGGCCGGGCTGATGAAGCGCATCGACCGCCAGGCCGGACGGCGCAGCGTGAAGGATGTAGCCGCGGTGCGTGAGTTCGCAGACTGGCTGGCGACTCGCCAAGGCTAGGCCGGTTGACAGGAGGAAGTCCGTCTACGGGCGGCGACCGGGCGTTTGCGTCGAGGGTGCGCTATTCGCTATTTGGCCCGCAAGCCGGTATAATGTGGGCATTTGGCAAGGGGAACCTGTATGGATTTTTCGGGCAAAGTAGCGTTAGTCACGGGCAGTAGCAGCGGGATCGGCGCCGCGATCGCCAAGGAATTGGCCGGCGCGGGCGCGTCTGTGGCCGTGCATTACCGGGGTAATGAGGCGGGCGCGCAGGAAGTGGCGAACGCCATTCGCAACGCCGGCGGAACATGCGCCTTGTTCCAGGCGGATGTCAGCGATGTGACCCAGGCCGCGGAGTTGGTCAAGCAAGTGCAAGAGAGCCTGGGCGGGCTGGATATCCTGGTGAACAACGCGGGCACGACGCGCGATACGCTGCTGATGACCATGTCCGAAGAAGCGTGGGACACAGTTATTACGACGAACCTGAAGAGCGTCTATGCCGTCACGCGCGCGGCGCTGCGCGGCATGGTGCGCAAGCGCTGGGGCCGCATCATCAACATCACCAGCGTGGTCGGGTTGACGGGACAGGCGGGCCAGGCCAACTACGCGGCCAGCAAGGCCGGCATCGTGGGCTTCACCAAGAGCTTGGCGCGTGAAGTCGCCAGCCGCAATATCACGGTGAATGCGGTCGCCCCCGGCTTTATCCCGACGGCGTTGACCGGTCTGCTAACCGACGAGCAGCGCGATGCGATCATCCACAGCACGCCGATGGGCCGCATGGGTGAGCCGGAAGAAGTGGCGTGGGCCGTGGCATTTCTGGCGGCGGAGCGCTCGAGCTTCATCACCGGCCAAGTCATGACGGTTGACGGCGGATTGGTAATGATGTAGGATGCCGGTTGCACATGGGCGCCGGTCGACGAGCCATCTCTAGCCAGAATCCTCTGTAATGCCAGAACAGCCAGATTGCGAGATGACCAATGGCGGCGCCGGTTCTGAACCCCCGAAAGACAGGAGGCCGGACAGGACGGGAGACGCCGATCGCCACAATTTGATCCACCAGCGCCGGCGAGCGCGCCGGCTTGCGATCCAGGCGTTGTTTGAAATCGACAGTGCGGGACATGCGCCCGGTTTCGTGGTCGATGAGCGGTTGGCGTATACCAATCCAGGGGAACAAGGGGCGCAGCATTTGCGTTGGCTTGTCAGCGGCGTAGTCCGCAATCGAAGCCGGCTGGACGATTTGATCGCCAAGTACGCCCCCGAATGGCCGGTGGATCAACTGGCGATCATCGACCGCAACATTCTGCGCCTGGCCCTCTTCGAGATTGGCAGCCAAGAGTCGGACACCCCGCCCAAGGTCGTGATCAACGAAGCCGTTGAACTCGCCAAACTTTTCGGCAGCGACAGCAGCCCGCGGTTCGTGAATGGCGTTTTAGGCTCTGCGCTCGCGGAGGCAGGCAGAAAAACCTTCTGAGTGAGTGATGGATAGCTTATTTGGCATCGGCATCATGGAGTTGTTTTTCATCGCCCTGATCGCGCTGATCGTATTGGGGCCGGAACGCATGCCCGGCGCGATCCGCGAGGTGATGAAGACGATCCGCTATGTGCGCAATCTGTCGAACGAACTGACTTCTCAGTTTAGCGAGGAGTTCAAGGACCTCGATGATCTGAATCCGCAGAAGATCATGAAAGAGATCGCCGGCGACTTGGACGAGGAAGAGACGCCCAAGAAGGCTGCCGCGGCCAAGCCAGGGGCGGCGAAAACGGCGACAAAGCCTGCCGGGGTAAAGCCTGTTGCGCCCAAATCGGCGGCTAAACCTGCTGCGAAGCCCGCAACTGCGGCCAAGCCGGCATCGAAACCGGCTGAGGACAAACCGTCCGAGAGCAAGACAGCCGAGACGAAGGAAGGCGAACAAGCCGACGCCAAAGCGGCGTCTGCTGCGAAAGAGCCGGACGCAGCAGCGGATGCGTCGGAACTTGCTCCACCCGAGGAGGCTGTCGCCAAGAGCGACGGCGAGACGCAGCCCGAAAATACGATCCTGCCGCAGAGCAGGGCGGACGAAGCGTCTCCGCCCGCCATAGACGCAGACGAAACCGTCTCCGCAAGCGCGGACGACGAAGAACCCTTGAAGGCGGAAACGGAGTCCGCTTCCGAACCGCCTGCGGGCGCAGAGAGCGCTACGGATGATGGCGCTGCGGCGGAGTTGAAGCCGGCGCCGGCAGCCAAGCGTGCGGCTCTCAGTGTGAACGGTAAGAACGCCGATCCTAAAGGTGAAGGATGAGCCGGCAAGCCTCGACGGTTGACCCCTCATACGACTCGGTTGAAGCCAGCAGCATGACGTTGATGGAGCACCTCAAGGAGCTCCGGCTGCGTCTGATGTGGATGAGCGGCGCGCTGATCGTCGGCACGTTGGTGGCGATGATCTTTACGTGGCAGGTGGTCGAGATTATCAACCGGCCGCTGGGCGGTGAGATTCCGCAGGTCATCGGCCCGACCGACGCCATCTCTGTCTTCTTCAAGGTGGCGCTGGCGACGGGCGCAGCGCTGGCGATGCCGGTGATCATGTATCAACTGATTGCATTTGTGGCGCCGGGTCTCTATCCGCATGAGCGGCGCAACCTGCTCATCATCCTGCCGGGCATCATGGTCCTGTTCGTGACGGGCATAGTGTTCGCCTACTTCATCATGCTGCCCCCGGCGATCGGCTTCCTTCAGCGCTTCGGCGGTGAGCAGTTGCGCACTGACTGGACGGCCCCCTTGTACATCGGCTTCGTCACGCGGGTGACGTTTTGGATTGGGGCGGCTTTCCAGATGCCGCTTGTGATCGCGTTTCTAGCGCGCGCCGGCATTACGAGCGGGCCGTCGCTGATGCACTATTGGCGACACTCGATCGTCGTCGTCTCCATCGCCGCGGCCATCATCACTCCTACCATCGATCCCATCAACATGACGATTGTGATGATGCCGCTGATCGGGCTTTATTTCCTCAGCGTGGGGATCGCTTATCTGGTATACCGGCCACGTGTGCCGCGAGATTTCTCGCAAGAGTCGTTCATAAAGGACGATGAGTAGCTCTTAGCCGGGGGAGGGAGCGCAATGGGGGAGCGCTTCGCACTGATGGCGCGCAAGCAGGATGTGCGCAGCCGCATCGAACGGTTGCGCCGCCAGTTGGAGCACGAGCGTAGCCTGGGCGAGAGGGCGAACCGTCGGCGCATGCGGACGCTGGAGAACCAGTTGGAACGGTTGATGGCCGAGGAGTACAACTTGCGCGTGGCAATTGACCAGAACCGCTAGGGCCGCCTGCGCACGGGACAACAGCAGAACAGTGTGATGACCTTCCGGGAAGCCGGTAACTTCCCGGAAGGCGTTTTTTTACGGAAAATCAGTCGCCGGGCTTTGTCTCCGCTGCGGCCTGGGCGGCCATCTTGGCCTTTTCCTCGGCAATCAACAGGCGCCGAAGAACTTTGCCGACCTGGGTCTTGGGCAGCTCGTCGCGGAATTCGACGGCGGTTGGCACTTTGTAGGGGGCGAGATTCTCCCTGCAAAAGGCGCGGATCTCCTCTTCGGTCGCCGTCTGGCCCGGTTTCAGCACGACGTAGGCTTTGACCGTCTCCCCGCGCTTGGGATGTGGCACGCCCGCCACCGCGGCTTCCATCACCTTGTCATACATGAAGAGCACTTCTTCGACCTCACGCGGCACGATGTTGTAGCCGCTGGCGACGATCAGGTCCTTCTTGCGGTCGACGATGTAGAAATAGCCGTCATTGTCCATGCGGGCGATGTCGCCGGAGTGGAGGCCGCCGGTCTTGTCGATGGCGACTTCCGTGTCTCGGTCGGCGTTCCAGTATCCGGTCATGACTTGCGGCCCGTAGATGACCAGCTCGCCTTCTTCGCCGGGGGGCA
>Ga0334887_1002591_pt1 | contig 19794 bp, 20 predicted proteins | sample GraSluR1_MG_10_FD_207217 | JGI IMG/M metagenome (GOLD analysis project Ga0334887, IMG submission 207217) | Sludge microbial communities from methane-producing bioreactor in Wageningen University, Netherlands - Granular Sludge_18_07-R1 | ecosystem: Engineered > Bioreactor > Anaerobic >...
AGATCACCTTGCACTGTATCTGCAATGGTTTCTGCGATCATTTTGGTATTTCCAGAATATGAGTAGTAAACAACCAGAAATTTCCCCATACCCATCACCTCTTTTTTTCGCTCCGTATGTCTTAGCAAAATCTTCTAAGCTGTGATCCCTTTTCCTTTTGATCCAAACCGATTAATGATTGGTTCCCCGAAAATGCGGTGCATTCATAAGGCAGCGAAGAAAGATCTTAATCATCTCGGGATCGAACTGAGTCCCTGCGTGGTTTTGGATTTCTATAACGGCTTCTTGTGTGCTCAGTCCTTTTCGATAGGGCCGATCCGAAGTCATCGCATCGAAAGAATCGGCGATGGCGATCATTCGAGAGACAATTGGGATTTCTTCTTTCATCAGATGATCCGGATACCCTTTCCCATCCCACGTTTCATGATGGTGTAACACAATATGGCTAATATCCTTCAGAATTTCAGAAGAGGCTAGAACCTCAGCGCCCCATCGCGGGTGGTTTTGAATGGTCTCCCATTCTGTGGGATCAAGAGAAGCAGATTTGATTAAAATCCGTTCCGGAACAAGAATTTTCCCGATATCGTGAACCAATCCAGCCCAATATGCCCGTGATGCTTCTTCAGGTCCCATCTTCATTTCTCTGGCCATATCCGATACCCATTTTGCGACTTGTTCTGAATGGCCTCTGGTGTAGGGATCATGAATTTCTAAAATTTTGATCATCGAAAGAATGATCTGTTTTTGAAACTGCTCGCGAGATGCGATAAAATCTCGAATCGTAATGTATGAAGCTGCAAGATTGGTGAACGAGCTGAGCATACGAATGCTTTCTGGAACAAATGCTTTCTCAGAATGATTGGGAATGTCAAGGATTATGATCCCTAAGGGTTTTTTCCCCAGGAGTATCGAGGATACCAGAGAGGAAGAAACTCCCATATCTATCCCTCTTCTCCCCACTTTTTCATGATGAATGTGAAAAGGCCAATCGTCATTAGCATGAACAATCTTTGGTTGCTCGACAGGTGTTTTGCTCCGTAAGGTGAGCTTATGTCCGTCAAGTGATCTCATGACGGGGTTTGTCGTTATACAGACGCTGTATCCATCCTCCGTTATGGTTGCGATCGTCCCTGTTTCGGCTGGTTCGATGACATTGATCATAGTGGTTAGGAGTTCTTGGAAGAAAAGAGCATCGTCTTCCAAAGCCTTTTTTGTTAGGATAAAGGTGAGTTGGAAAATCGATTCAAGCCCGTTGGCCAGTTTTCCAATCTCAAGATAGGCGCTTTCAAGCTCTTCGTTATTGGCTGTAAGCTCCTGATTGGTTGCTTCCAATTCCTGATTGTACGCATCAATCTTTTGCGCGTCACTCGTGATTCGGAGCATGGATGCTTCTATGGATTGCGCCATAAGATTAAAAGAGTTTGCCAGAATCCCAATTTCGTCGGAAGAGTTCGGTGTTAGTTGTTCTTTAAAGGAATCCAAAATCATGATGTGTTCCATTTTCTCGGGGATTACTTTTGGTACGCTTTCTCCAAATCTCCCGACGATAGTCGATAAAGCTTTGATGGGTTTGCTTATGAAAACACCGGCCCATATACTGAACAGAATCACAATGCCAACGATGCCTAAGAAAAAGGCGCCGATAAACCAAGACAATCGAAAAAGGTCAGCGAATAATTCCTCTTCAGAAACGGTTATTCCCAAAGTCCATTTGGGACTAAAAGGGATTGGCTCGTAGAAAATAAGCATAGCCTTCCCGGTGGGTTGGATGATCCGCTCATATTGACCGGCTTCCCCCATCATCATCTTACACCCAGCAACATCCAGCCCAGTATAGCCAAATGCTTCCGCTTGCAAAAGGTTTAAATTCATCCTCAGGCTTTCATCAGGATGAGCGATCACTGTACCTGTTCCGTCCACAATCCACCCAAACCCTGATTGGTGAAAGCGAATCTCAGATGCGATGTCGGTTAGGGTTGTCAGAAGTACGGTGAACCCGATCATACCGATCGTATCCCCATGGAGATCTTTTACACCGACAACAATCGGAACAACCAAATTCCCGCTTCCCACAGAGATTCGCGGATTTGCTATCGAGTAGGGTTTTCCCTGTTTGATAATCGCGTCGTAATAATCCCTGTCTGATAGGTTTACGCTCGTAGTCCCGTCTGTTCGGGCAACAGTGTCTCCAAGAGTGTTAGCCAGAAACCCGGTTTCGTAAACACTAATCCGTTCGTCACGAAAAAAACGCAATTCATCACTCATGCTGGTTAATGAACGGGCCACGTGGCGTTCTGCAACGGCATGAATTTCCCCCAAACGCGCCAATAGCCATTGACCAATCTCGGCTGCTCTTGATTCAACCAAACTACTCGCGCTACTTGTGATATTTTGAATGATAAAATGGGAATACCAATGATGCAAAGATACACCAGAGATTGCGATTAACAGCAGAATAGGCAGCAAAAACAATAAGAGAATTTTCGCCCGAATGGTTTTTACCCGGAAAAGGGTCCTTTTTCGCCATGTCATCATCAAGCACCTCATCATATGGAATAAGCATGGAGATGATGGTTCGAAATCGATCGCAATCGTGTTCTTTTATAGAGATACCAATCAGCGAACAAATGACCTAATGTACGGATTCCCGATGCGAAGAGTCGATCGTTTGCGACGGCGACTAAACCATCGAATGATTGATTATACCACAATGCGGGCTTGAGTTTGGAATAACTTTCAATGGATCCAAATGCAGGCTGTTGTCCATTGGATTGCATGCTCTTCAAGTCTTGATTTTCTGCAACAGACATGGTATAATTCAGTTACCGTACGAATCAAAAGGGGACACATGAAAAAAACAACAATGGTTATCAGCAAGAGTTATCCTATATTTTGGCATCATCATGATCGTTCACCCGCGCTGTTTTGCGGTTGATTGTTCGTGGAACCAACCGAAAACCGGCGCATAAGGGCGCCGGTTTTCTTTTTGGGGGTGAAGATGAAGCGAGATTGGATTAGTCAATCCATTACAGTTGCTCGCGTGTTCCAGCAGGCCCGAAATCTGTTTGGAAGATGCGGGTATCAGGAAATCGCGCTGCCTGCTTTGGAGAAGGATCAAACTAATATGAAAGAAGGGTTGAGAACGCTGGTGAATGGCGAACTCTTTCTGGCCCATCCCGATCCTACCTCTCAGATTCTCTCCCATCTGAAGGGACAGCACGCGTTGAACGTATTCTACTGTTCCGAAGTCCTTAGCCTCCACGGAAGAAGCCGATGGCAGATCGGTGTGGAACGAATGGGGGATGAGAAGATCAGCGGAACGGTTGAACTGTTGCGCATGCTGATCCAGTTCTTGGAATCATTATGGATTCAGGATTTTTTTATCGATATTGGTTCGATCAAATTATGGGAAAACCATATGGCCGACATCCCCGAGCATCGCCAAGAGATCTGGCGATCGATTCGCCAAAGGAATTTTGGAATGATCGAAGAACTTCCAATCTCAGCGAAAAAGAAACAAGAACTTTGGCGGCTTCTCAATACCCGGTCCCAGTCATCAGATGACGAAGAAATGGCAGACCTTTTATCCCAGATTCAAGACAAACGGATCTTTGTGGATATGGGGACAATTCGCTTTCTGCCTTATTATCACGAACTTGTATTTGAGGTCTATGTTCCTTCTTTTGGCGCGCCTTTGGGCGGGGGCGGTCGATACAGGGTCAACGGAGGGCTGGGATTCGGATTCGCCCTGGATGCGGAAATCCTTTCTCAGTTTCAAAACAGCGCGTCAAGCCAAACGGAGGCAGGGTCATGGGATTAAAAATCGCGATACCAGAAGGAAGGCTTTTGCCTTTATGTACGAAAGCCTTGGAAGCCATTGGGATTGAAGTGCCCAAAAAAAGCGGAAGAAAACTGTCTTTGCAAAAGAACGGGATTTCCTTTCTCTTCAGCAAATCCTTCGATGTGCCTCTTTATGTCGAACATGGGATCGATTTGGGCATTGCGGGAGGGGATGTGGTTTTGGAACGAGGGTGTGATCTCTTTGTTCCCCTCGAGCTGGATTTTGGAAGGTGCAGGCTGAGTCTGATCACCCATGAACATCGAACCATCACGATGGATGATATGGAAGGATATCGGATCGGGACAAAATACCCGAAGCTGACTCAAGCGTATTTCGCTCAAAGAGGGATTTCCATTAAAGTACTCCCTTTTTCCGGTGCCATAGAATTGGGTCTGGTGCTGGGTATATGCGATGCAATCGTCGATATTGTGGATAGCGGACGAACCATTCAAGAAAATGGGCTAACAGAATCAGAAGTGCTGATGAATGTTGGAGCCATGCTTATGGTCAACAGAATTGCCCAAAAAAAGCATTTTGATCGGATCAACGAGATTGTGATCCAGCTGAATGAAGAGAAAGAGAAAACCAAGAGAGGAGGGGTCACCGATGGATTCTCTTGAGGCTCAGGTTCGAACAGTCTTGAATGATCTGAATGCCCGAGGCATTCATGCGCTTCATGAGTATGGAAAGAAATGGGATGGGTACCAAGGTCCTCTTGAGTTGTCTTCGATAGAATGGGAGAAGCGGAATGCTCTATCGGACTTGGACCGAAAAACCGTCCGGGAGATCATGGACCGGATCAAACGATATCATCAACGACAGATGCCCCAGGATGATCGGTATTTCGAAGGCGATTCCCTCTACGGGCTGATCCATCGGCCGATTCGAAGGGTGGGGATCTACATCCCCGGAGGAATGCCACTGCCTTCAACCCTTATCATGACCGGGATTCCGGCAAAAATTGCGGGTGTTTCTGAGATTGCAGTGTGCACACCGCCCAATTCCCAAGGAACCATTCATCCGATGATTCTCGAAATTGCCCATCATTTGGGAATCGCCGAGATGTACAAAATCGGAGGCATTCAAGCCATTGGGGCAATGGCCTTCGGAATTGGAATGGAAAAGGTCGATAAGATATTTGGCCCCGGAAATCGGTTTGTCAACGAAGCCAAACGGCAGGTGTATGGGCATGTCGGTATCGACAGTTTGGCCGGTCCCTCAGAAATCTGTGTCATTGCTGATCATACGGCTCCTTCTGACTGGATTCGGGAGGACCTTCTTTCACAGAAGGAACACGGAGCTGACGCGAAAGCTTGGCTATTGACGGACAGTTTTGCGCTTGCAGAAGAGTTTGCGCAAGAAGAAGAAATCGAAGTCCGTCTGTTGCCGGATATTCGTGCGTGTGTGCAGCAGGCCAACATGATTGCCCCCGAACACTTGCAAATTGTCACTGAAGATCCAGAGCAATGGGTTGACTTTATCCAACACGCAGGGGCAATCTATTTGGGTCAATATACACCGGTTCCTGCGGCTGACTATTTTCTGGGTTCGAACCATGTTTTACCGACAGGTGGATGCGCTCGGTTCAGTTCGATGCTTACGGTTCGGGATTTTTGCAAATCTTCCGCGTTGGCGCGACTGTCCCAAGCGGATTTTTTTGCCCATCGCGCTCTTGGAATCCACATGGCGAGCGAAGAAGGACTGGAGCACCACCGCAAATCCTTGGAAATTCGAGAGAAGGAGGTACAATCAACATGATGGATCCAAATCCAAAAACGCAGCGGATCACGGGAGAGACGTCCGTGACCATTCTGCCCCTTCATACCCCCGAACAGACACCCACGATCCTTGTGGACGATCCCGTTCTGAAGCATATGCTGAAAACGCTGCTGTTTTACATGGAAAAACCCTGCCACCTGGAAGCCAGCGGTGATTTGCTTCATCATCTCTGGGAGGATATTGGAATAACGCTCGGGATGTGGCTTTCCGAGCAAGTCGATCGAAACGCGATTGCTCGGTTTGGCCAAGCGCTAATCCCGATGGACGATGCCTTGGTCCTGAGCGTGGTGGATATATCCCGGCCATGGTTGAGTTGGGACCTTTCCGGAGACATCCCTGAATCGGGTTTTGAACCCGGGTTGGCTCGAGAGCTATGCATGGGATTGGCTCGTTCGTTGTCTGCCACAATCCACGTTCGGAAGATCAACGGAGATCATACTCATCACCTGATGGAAGCGGCGTTCAAGTCTCTCGGGAAAGCGTTTGCGATGGCTTTTCAAGAACAGGATCGGGTTATGAGCACAAAAGGGCTTGTTTGATGGAACGATTGGGAATCATCAACCTTGGCGTGGGTAATTTGTCAAATGTGCAGCAAGTAAGCGGAGGAACGATCATAGATAGGCCGAGCGATGTGAGCGCTTTTGATCGATTGATCCTACCGGGTGTGGGATCATTCACGTCAGCCATGCCCGCGTTGACCGCTTATCGTGGTGCATTGCTTCAAGCGGCCCAAAATGGTGTTCCTTTGTTGGGCATTTGCCTCGGATTTCAGCTTTTCTTCGAAAAGAGCGCGGAAGGCATCGGGGAAGGTTTGGGGTTGTGCTCTGGGAAAGCTGTTGCTTTTCCTCCCGGGTTATCGCCTCATATAGGCTGGAATGAAGTGGAATGGGTCCAGTCCATCCCCTTGATTGAAGCCATTCCCAACCATTCCTTTTTCTTCTTTGTCCACGGATTCTATGTGGTTCCAACGGGTGATTCGATCATTCTATCGACCACTACCCACCAGAATCGGGATGCATCCATCTCTTTCTGTTCGGCAATAGTAGAAAACAACTTGATCGGGGTCCAGTTTCATCCCGAGAAATCATCCTCTTTTGGAATCCGTTTTCTGGATCAATTCCGGAGATGGATCCCATGATTCTTTTACCCGCGATCGACCTCATGAAAGGCCAGGCCGTTCGGTTGGTCCAAGGAGATCGGACTCGAAGAAAAACCTATGGCTGGGCTCTCGATGTCGCATACCGATACGCGGAAGTTGTGGATGAGATTCATATCGTAGATCTCGATGGGGCTTTTACGGGAGAACCGAAGAACCTGGACACCGTCAGTGAGATCATCCAAAAGACCCATCTCACAGTGCAGCTGGGGGGAGGCTTTCGTTCCAACGATTCCATTCAAAAAGCCATCGATCGGGGTGTGAATCGTGTTTTGATCGGAACCCAAGCGGTAGAGCCCCGTACGGTTTTTCAAATGGAACAAGCGTTTCCCGGGAAGATTGCGGTGAGTATCGATCTGCGAGGAGGCAGAATGATGCTCGAAGGGTGGGAACAGCCCTCCGATGTCCCATGGAAGGATCTGTTTCATTCGCTTCAAGGGGTAATTTCTTGGTTTGTCATGACCAACGTGGATTTGGATGGAACCTTATCGGGAAGCAAACCGTTCCAACCCTTCTGGAATCAAGAAAAGGTGATCTATGCAGGCGGGGTAAGCAATTTGGACGACCTGGATCGTTTGAGATCAATGGGATACTACGGAGCCATCAGCGGAAAAGCGATCATCGAAGGACACCTGAATCTGAAAGAAGCGGTCGCTTTCTTGCGGCAGGGAGGATAATGATGCTTGCAAAAAGAATCATAGCGGCGTTGGATATTCGGGATGGACGAGTGGTTAAAGGCATTCGATTTGAAAGGATTCAGGATGTAGGTGATCCATTGACCCAAGCCATGATTTACGAAGAACAAGGGGCGGATGAAATTGTTTTTTTGGATATTGCTGCCAGTCAAGAAAACCGGAATCATCGGAGCGAACTGATGGCCCAGGTTGGAAGAAGATTGCGCATTCCATTCACCGTTGGTGGAGGAATCACCAGTGTCAGAGAAATGGTTCAACTGGTCCAATCGGGAGCGGATAAGGTTTTTGTCAATACAGCAGCTGTGGATGACCCGAATCTCATCCGGGAAGGGGCATTGGTGATCGGGAGCGCCAATCTCGTTGTCGCAATCGATGCAAGGCAAATCGGCGACCAATGGAAAGTCATGATTCGGGGTGGGCATTCTGAAACTCGTTGGCAGTTGCTGGATTGGTGCCAATATGTCCAGGATGCGGGAGCTGGCGAGATTCTCTTGACCTCCATGGGTCACGATGGAACCAAAAAAGGCTATGATCTCGCCATGCTCACAGCGGTAACCAATACAGTCACGATCCCGGTCGTCGCTTCGGGGGGTGCTGGGCGAATCGAAGACTTCGAAGCCCTGTTTCAACAAACCAACGCCTCGGGGGCATTGGCTGCATCGATTTTTCATTATGGAACCATCGGAATTCATCATTTGAAGGAAGAGCTCCATAGGAGGGGGATTCATGTTCGAATGGACAAAAACAATCCAATGGGATGAAAAAGGTTTGATCCCTGTGATCATTCAATCGGAAAGCGGAGCAGTCCTGACCTTGGCCTGGGTTACCATGCAGGCGCTTAGGCTGTGCCTTCAGACGGGGTTTGTCCATCTATGGTCTCGATCCAAAGGCAGGATTCGCAAAAAAGGCGAAGTGAGTGGCCACACCCAACGGATCGTAGATCTTCGACTTGACTGCGATCAGGATGCCCTTTTGATGATTGTGCGCCCGAATGGGCCTGGGTGCCATACAGGCGAACAGACTTGTTTCTTTCGTTCCGTGCATCAAATCACTACCGATTCATGCCCAGAGCCTATGGACGATTCATTGGTCCTTCTGAAGGATCTGGAGGCAATCATCCAACACCGAAAAGAAGAACGGCCCGAAGGGAGCTATACCGCGCGATTATTCGAAGAGGGAAGAGAGAAGATCTATCAAAAGTTTGGAGAAGAAGCAGTCGAAGTGCTTGTTTCTCAATCGAAAGAACATACCGTCTATGAGATCGCCGATCTGATCTATCACTTGATGGTTGTGATGGCTTACGAAGAGATCGCATGGTCCGATGTGATGGCGGAACTTGCCAAAAGGAGAACCCCATGAAGGTCCCGGTACATATCCACCAGTTGCGTCCTTATGAATCGACCGAAGAACCGGGGTTGACTCAGATGAGTAAGAACGAGTCACCATTCAATCTTCCTAAAGCGTTGAAACAGTCATGGATTCAGTCGCTCATGGATCACCCCTTTAACCGATATCCCGAATTGGACCATCACACGCTGAGAAGCAAACTGGCCCAACACCATCGGGTTTCCGTCGATCAGATCGTGATCGGGAATGGAAGCGATCAGCTGATTCATGAGTCCATCCGTCTATTCTCGGGTGATTCCGTGGTTACTTTCCCGCCGACTTTTTCAATGTATCGCTTTTACTCATCTTTGGAGAGCCTAAAAACCTGGGCTTTTCCCTTAGGAACTGACTTTCATATTCCGCTCCCTCAGGAGGTTCCTCAGACTGATTGGCGCCAATGCAGGGTGGTGTTCATTTGTTCACCCAACAATCCCACGGGAAACTGTCAGCCTATAGATAGGATCGAAGCGTGGCTGCAGATCGGGACAGCGGTGGTGGTTGACGAAGCGTATGTCGACTTTTGTGACCAGGATCTTACGGAGTTGGCCAAGAGGTATCCAAATCTGATCCGGCTTCGCACCTTCTCCAAGGGGATGGGAATGGCCAACCTCCGATTGGGGTATGCGATCGTTTCACAGTCCATAGGCAGGTTGTGGAATGGGACCAAACCGCCTTTTTGCTTGAATGGAATCACTGCGATCTTTGGAGCAAAGGCCATGGAGTCGTATGAACATTTTGCTTGGGCGCATAAAGAGATTCGGACGGAACGGCAAAGGATGTATGACCGTTTTTCTCATTGCTGCTATCCATCCGATGCAAACTTTCTCCTCTTTCGAACAGGGGGATTTCATTTTCTCAAAAAAAGAGGGATCCTTGTCCGCCCTCTATCAGGGAGCCTGGAGGATCATATTCGGGTAACGATATGCGCGCCAGAAGACAACAACAAGTTCCAAGAGGCGTACCGAACATGGTTGGAAGAAAGGGGCCTTTGATAATGAACATAAAGGAGAAGGAAGTCAAACCAAACCCTGAGAAACGGATTGTTTACCCATATCCTGGCCATCATCGGTTCTTACCCATTTTGGCTGGCTTATGTGTTACATTAATCTTCGGATTCTCTTTCCTCTTTTCCAAAACGGCATTACAGTCTCTAACGCCTTTTCAGCTCTTGGCTTCACGATTCACCATAGCAGCATTATGCATAACCCTTCTGGTCCGCTTAAAGGTTGTTCGGATCCAGTTGAAAGGAAAACCCATCGCTTCCCTTCTAATCTTGTCGATTGTTCAACCAATTCTGTATTTTCTTTTTGAAGCCTGGGGGTTGCAGAACGCTGGGGCATCGGAAGCGGGAATTATGTTATCGCTGATTCCAATAATCGTAACGGTTTTGGCCGCGGTTTTTCTCAAAGAACGCCCATCGAAACTCCAGTTTTTTTTCATCATTCTTTCAACGGGAGGGGTATGCTACATCGTGATTATGGGTGGGCTTCTGAATCAGTCTCCTGATCAACCCCTTTTCTCAGGAACCTTGCTCGGATACCTCTTTCTTTTAGGAGCGGTAACGTCGGCCGGGTTTTATAACATTTTGTCGCGCAAGAATTCTATTCGATTTCGACCAATGGAAATTACTTTCGTGATGATGTGGGTGGGTATGGTGGCATTCATAGGCATGGCCGGAATTGAGTTGATCGTTACAAACGGCCTGGATCAGTTGGTAGCGGGTTTGTCGAACCCGATAACGCTTATCTCGATCCTGTATTTGGGGTCGTTGTCTTCCGTCATGGCCTTCTTTCTCCTCAACTATATGCTTTCAAGGTTAGAAGCATCCCGAAGCGCCATATTCGGGAATATTACAACCATAATCTCCATTTTGGCAGGCGTGTTGTTCTTGGGAGAACAGCTTTATTCGTTTCACCTGATCGGTTCGATCCTGATTCTGATGGGTGTTTGGGGTACACAGGTTTTCAGAAAAAAGAGAGCAGATATGAAGTGAAACCCCCCATGTTGGTTTCTTTTCGTTCCTTTCACCTATCTTCTGACAGTTCCTCGGAGCCTTCCAAAACCCGTCCGGTCTCTCCATTCGGCAACTGCTGCACATCTCGGAGGCGTCGTTCGATGGCTCGAGATCGCACTTCTGCTTGTTCGATCACATTCCCGGCCTCCGCCAATTTCTTTTTGGTTTTCTCCAACACATCGCCAAACTTCCCAAACTCCGTTTTAACCGCGCCCAGCAGCTCCCATACTTCGCTGGTCCGTTTCTGGATCGCCAAGGTTCGAAACCCCATCTGGAGGCTGTTCAAGAAGGCCGAGATTGTTGTGGGTCCGACGATTGAAACTCGGTACTCCCGCTGAATGATTTCAAACATACCCATCCGCAGCACTTCCGCATAAAGTCCCTCAAAAGGAAGGTACAAGAGCCCAAAATCGGTCGTATAGGGTGGTTCCACATACTTTTCGCTTATGTCTTTTGCGAATTTTTTGATGTTTGCCATTAATTGCTTTTTCGATTGGTCAATGGCAGGCAGATTCCCTTGTTCATAAGCCTCAATCAGCTTGAGGTAATCCTCTGTGGGGAATTTAGCATCGATTGGCAAGCGCAGATCGCTTCGGGTTTCGTCATTGCCCGGCATACGGATGGCAAATTCCACGCGTTCTCGGCTGTTTGGACGGGTTGCCACGTTTTTTTCATATTGATTGGGCGCCAAAAACTGCTCCAGGAGATTCTCCAATTGGTATTCACCCAATACCCCCCGGGTTTTTACATTGCTCAGCACTTTCTTCAGATCGCCCACGCCCGCGGCCAGAGTCTGCATCTCTCCAAGCCCTTTGTGAACCTGTTCCAGGCGATCGCTCACTTGCTTAAAGGATTCGCCCAATCGTGTTTCCAACGTTTGGTGGAGTTTTTCATCCACTGTTTTCCTCATCTCTTCGAGTTTGGCGTCATTCTGCTGCTGCAGCTCACGGATCTTGGTTTCCATCACTTCTCGAACCGAATCCAACCGACGCTCGGTGGTATTCATCATCTGTTCCTGTTTGACGGAGAGATCCCCAAACTTTTCTCTCTGCAGTTGGTTGAAGGCTTTGACATTTTCTGAAAACTGTCCCTCAAATGATCGCAACGATTCGATCAGACTTTGCCGATTGGCTCGATCCATCTCGACAATTTGGCCACTCATCTTCATGAGTTTATCAGAGACCGACTGGCCCAATCCTTCAAGAGTTTTCGCCAACTCCATCCGGCTTTGCTGTTCTTTCTGATCGAAGGCACTCCGGCTCCGTTCTCCTTCGTCACGAATCAGTTTTTCGGTTCGCTCTACCGATCGTTCCATCTGTGAATCCATTCCATTCCGGTCTTTTGCCCGAAAAAAAAGCATACCGAGTAAAATAATCTGAACTGTGCCTAAGATTACTGGGATTAAAATCACAAGATCCAAAAAAACCCACCTCCTATGTGCATCTTCCAAAGGAGCCTTTATCCTGCTCAATGGCTCGATGGTCATCGCACTCAGGTCGACAAATGCGTCTATGCCCCGATTATCTCTTTGGTTGTATCAATCAATTGGATTATACCATGCTTGTCATATGTCAGGCTCTTCCTTCTTGGCATTTCGAAGCAAGGGATTGATGACCCTAAAACTCCCGTTTTCCAACGGATCGATCAATCAAGGCTCTTCGTCTTGACTTTGTTTCGACTTGTGTGATAGGATAAGCAAAATCATCCAAACGCTTGTTTTTTTGATGCAATGAGACGGATTTAAAGAATCAGGGCGCAGATGGCCCCATAGTTCCAAAACAAGCAAACCGTATTCTCGGAAAGCAGGTGTATTACTTATGGTTTTCAAAATCCTTCAAGAAAATGGCCATGCCATCGCAGTCATTCAAAACGATACGGTTTTGATCCATGATATTCAATCTGCATTGGACATTATGGCAACAATCCGTTATGAAACGGATTGCGAGAGAATCATTATGGATCGATCCGCTTTGTGTGACGCTTTTTTCGACCTTAAGACTCGAATGGCAGGAGAGATTCTCCAAAAATTCATACAATACCGAATGAAAATCGCCATTATTGGGGATTTTTCCCAATTTACCAGCAAAAGCCTTCAATCGTTCATCCTTGAAAGCAATCGAGGAACCGATATTTTTTTCCTACCGGATCAGGCGCAGGCCATTCAAAAACTGAGTCTTACGCGATAAGTAAGGATCGGAAGAGAAACCTTTAAGCATGGTGAGCTTTTTGATCGAACCGCTTTTATTTCATCCATCAAATATCCTGATGATCCATGAATTGATTGGAACAGAGGAATCTTGATCGAAATCATACAGAATGAGATTGAGGTGTTCGATGTGATTTCTTCTTTCGGTCAACGGTTTGGAAAAAATCCGATTCTTATGCTTCCGATGATCGTCTTATTTCTGATTGGATGCGCACTTGGAGCATCTACCAACCAAGAGGGCGATGGGTCGCTCATACCAGAGGGACAGGTGTATTATGTAAGCCCGACAGGAGATGACGCAAATCCGGGAACACGTGAGCAACCTTGGGCTCATCCGGGAAATGCCAGTCGACTTCTGGAACCCGGCGACACGCTGATGGTTATGGGCGGAACCTATGTCTTGGGTCAATTCGATCAAGATATTCTCATCCCCCCAAGCGGGGCGGAGGGAAAATGGATCCGAATCATTGGCGAGGAGGGCAATCGCCCGATACTGGCTGGAGAAAACAACCTGTATGCTGCAGTAATCCTGGATGGCGTTCGGTTTGTTCACATAGAAAACATAGAGATCACCAGTTATCAAAACAGCCCTTTCCGAGATGGGATTTGTGGGGTAGGCGAACCGCTCGAGTCGATCATATTGAAGCATCTGCATATACACCATATTGACGAGTTCGGGATTAACTTGCGAGATATCGATGGCCTTTTGGTTGAGGATTGCATCATTGAGTATTGCGGATTTGGGTCTATAGGGGGACCAACAGGGCGTTTAGGTGGCTGGAGGAATATCGAGATCACACGATGTCAACTTTCCTACAGCGGTCATTACTATCGGGGGATCATGAACAACCCCGCTCTGCCTTACGACCGTCCCGACGGCTTCGGAATCGAGCCATCCGAAGGGCCAATCAAAATCAGCTATACCCAGGTTCTTCACAACAGAGGCGACGGAATCGACTCGAAAGCCCGCAACACCTTCATCCACCACTGTGTCGTCGGGAACAACTATGCCAATGGAATCAAACTGTGGGGTGGTCCAAGCCGGATCGAAAACACCCTGATCTACGGGACTGGGGATGGCGATCTCGATTCGCCCTGGCCCGCGATCGTGATCGAAGAGTCTTTTGGCGAGAATGGAAGATTCACCTTAACCAACATAACTGTGCATGATCATTCCCAGAGACGGTGCTACATGACGCAAATTCAATATGACTCCGCAATCCCCATTGAACTGGAAATCGTCAATTGCATCTTCTCTCATGGGTATGGCGCATTGTACATTGGACCCAGCGCTACGTTGATTGCAAAACACAACATTTTCTTCAGGCCCAATCACTTGGTTCAGGTGATTGCAAACGGAACGGAATACACGGTTGATCAAATCCATGAAGGTCTTCTGGGAGAAGAGAACCGATCCGTGGATCCCCTTTTCGAGAACTCAGTATGGGGAGCCCATTACCCTTCGTTTCAATTGAAACGCGAAAGCCCCGGTGTGGATACAGGGACTATGGAGGGCGCCCCCAAAGACGATCTGATCGGTATATTGAGACCTCAGGGGGAGGGAGTGGATCGCGGTTGTTACGAAAGCCATTAACTAGGAAACGCGGCCACCCAGCAGGATTTATTCGATACAGTGCAATTAGCAAGAAAAAGGAGGGAAATGTATGATCAAAGCGGTGATATTCGACCTGGATGGGGTTGTAACCGATACCGCAGAATACCACTATCTCGGTTGGAAACAATTGGCCGACGAAGAGGGATTCGCTTTCAATAGAGAAATCAATGAACAACTCCGAGGTGTGTCGAGAATTGACTCGATGCAGATCATTTTGCGCCACAATCGTCGCAATTTATCGGATGAAGAGATCGAAATCTTGACCGATCGAAAGAATCGGTATTACCAGCAATTGCTTACTCAGATTTCCCCTTCGGATTATCTACCCGGCGCAAAAGAACTCGTCATGGATCTCAGGAAAAGAGGAATCATAACCACCATCGCATCCGCGAGCAAAAATGCAAAACCTGTTATTGAAAGCCTCAAGGGCAAGGATTTATTCGATTACATCGCGGACGGATATAGCGTTTCCCGATCAAAACCCGCTCCTGACCTTTTTTTGCACGTGGCGAAGCATTTTGAGTTGAACCCCATCGAATGTGTTGTGATTGAAGATGCCGAAGCAGGTATTGAAGCGGCTTTAGCGGGAGGAATGTACACAGTGGGCGTAGGACCTGCCGAAAGGGTAGGCAAGGCCCACTTGCGATACGACCACACGTCCGATTTTAATATCGATCAGATTCTTGCTTTGGGAGAATTGGAATCTTTTGGTTCCGAAGGATGACGGACAATACATACAGATCGAGGAAACGCAATATCCATGGGCTCCATAAGAGCAATCGAGCAATCGATCGGTCCGTCTTTTTCGACAGTCCCTTCCCATTTCTCACCCGGAGATAGATTGAACTGGTTTTGCCACCAAACAGTCTGGTTTCTCTGATTCCATACGGTCATATTGGGCCCGTTGCGTTCATAAGAAACCCCCAAATGAGTTGAACAGCATTCTTGGTCACGAATCCGGAATTGCACATCGAGCGGGTATGAAGAATCGAAGACAAGGATGAAATCCTTGGTATAGCGGACAAGGATACCGGAATATTCTTCCCACGTTCCATTGCGGAATACTTCATAAATCACAGGTTTTCCGAGATTTCGTTCCAACAGGGGATCATACGAATTCCACACATAGTCGACAACACTGGTTCCTGCATCGGTAATATATTTCTGATTCTGTCCAACCACGGATGTCTTTGACACAAGCCGCCCCATAAAAAGGGTGAGACTTTGGACAATTGCATCCCGAAAGGCGGCAAAGAAGTTCCGGGTTCTGTTTCGAAGAATAACAATGAATGGTTGTTTGACCATCAGGTATTGTGTTTTTCTCTTGCCTTGCTCGTTCGATGTGAGGTCCTCGATCGGTCTGAATACGCCAAAAAGCGTGGGAAACTCGCTTTTATACAGGATAAAACCGGATTCGAGATGACCTCCATTGGAATAGGGCCGATCGTACAAAGTGGTATAACCCGTCGCCTCCAGATGGAGTTTTCCAAAGAGGCTCTTACCATTTTGGAAAAGGGTGATCGTATGGGTTCCATGAAGGGCTTTGATGCATCGATCCTTTACACTGCTTTTAAAAAGACTGATTACAAGCGTAGTACAGAAAATGATAACAATGGTCCAGCCAAAAATGTCCATATTCACCCCAATTCATGGTTAATCTTCTCGGATTGAATACCCCACTCCGCGGATTGTTCGGATGAGTTCTTTCCCGCAGGCGAGCTTTTTCCGCAGGTAGTTGATGTATACTTCGACCGCATTCTGATTCCCGTCGTACTCGATACCCCATACCCCTTCGAGGAGTTCTTCTTTGGATACGACCTGGTTCTTCCTTTGCACCAGATACCATAACAGATGGAATTCTGTTCGGGTCAAGCATACGGGCTGTCCCTTTTCCCAGGCCTGCCAGCCTTTTGGATCAATTACGAGTTGATCGGCAACGGTTGTTTTCTCTGAAAGAGCGATTCCTTTTCGACGCAGCAGCGCTCGAATTCTTGCTTTCAGCTCGCCGAGATCGAATGGTTTGGTCACATAGTCATCGGCCCCGGATACAAGCCCTTCCACTTTGTTTCGCGTTTGATCCAATGCGGTAAGCATAATGATCCCAACACTATTGTTGGTTTCCCGGATCATTCGGGCGACTTCGACCCCATCCAGATTTGGGAGCATAACGTCCAAAAGCACCACATCTGGAGCAAAAGGCTCCAAAAGATCCAAAGCTTCGAAGCCCTCCCGAGCAACTTTTGTCTCAAATCCTTCATGGTTTAGCTCCAGTTGAAGAAGCCGAGCGATCTTCGGTTCATCTTCCACAATCAGGATCTTCTTTTGGAGCATTTTACCGCTCCGGGCCCGCGATCACTGTCAAAGGAAAGACTTCTTCTTCATACCCGTTTCTCGAGCAGGTCTTAAAAACTTTGATCCATCCTTCACCGATATTTTCTGCTCGGACTTGCAGCCATAGCTCGTAGGTATATCGATCAATCAACCGCCATTTTGTTTTGGCGATCAACTCGAATCCTTCCGCTTCAAAGTGAATGTCATCATCGAAAGAGGGCAGAGTACACCGGTTGTGTGTCTGACCCAAGAGAACCCGTACATAGAATTCGCTCCCTTGAGCGACCGTTGTTGATTCCACTTCAAACTCGAAATCGCATGCAAACCCAAAAATGGCCGATAGAATCAGAATCCCCAAAATGATCGTTTTTGCCTTGTTTGGATGGTTCATGATCCTTCCTCCTTATCGAATCGGCTGTTCTTCGGATCGGGATTATCGCTCTCCCAATCCCTTGGCTTCGCTTGTTTTGTCTTTTGCTGCGACTTTGAATAGGCCCAAGAATCTTTCCGGCAGGCTTGAATGCATAATCCGCAGTTGATGCATTCTTCATTGACCTGCAACTGATCGTTAATGGCCCGTGTAGGGCAATGTTTCGCGCAAAGATTGCAATGAACACACCCATTCTGCTCTCGAAATCGGAATGGTCGAAACCGACTGGCGAGAGCAAGCAAAGCTCCGTATGGACATAAGAATCGACAAAACGGCCGGAAAGTCACAACAGAAAGGCCGAGAAAGGCAAAGCTCAATCCCCAATTCAATCCCCAGTCGTCCCAGCGGAAAAGAGATTGGAAGGGGGTTAGGCTATCATTTACGCTGGCTCCACCGACCATTCGAATGACTTGAAAGGCGAGCAAGCCATATTTGACCCAAATCAATCCCGTTTCGATCGATCTCGGGATCTTGAGCTTTGCTTTGGCGATATATACCAATTCACTCAATGCCCCAAACGGGCAAACGGTGCTGCAAAAAACTCTTCCAAAGAAGACGGAAATCACGACAGGAATAATGAACAGAATCAAAAAAGCCGTATCCCACTTGCCAAAGATATTCTGAACCGCCGTGGTTGGACAGAGATATCCGCCCCAAACAAATCCGATAATAACTACAGATCCGAAAAGTAGTGCCTTTCGCAGCCGTTGGAATTGTTTGCCATCTTTGATCTTTAGGAGCAGGATCGTCGTAAGGGCAAAAAAGATCAGATGGGTCCCGATCTTTCCCAATAGATCATGTTCCCAAAAGGCCTTCCCTACCATCGCCAGCTCCTCTTGTGGATCCATGGTTTGGATGGGGCTGAATTCAAGATCGGATGGAGGGCCAAAAGCAATTGTTGTTCCGACCATGATGATTATCATGAGTCCGATCATCAACATACGTGTTTGGAATCTATGTATCTTCATCGAACACCCCCGGATATAGTTTCATCAAGAATCATATCATCGATTTCTTGGAGTAGGCTTAGAGTTTATTGGTCTCCGGATGGAAAGAAATCGGCAGGGGATGCTGCCGATTTCTTTGGTTTCTACGGATCCGATTGTCTTTAGCAGTTAATGACAGTCATCACAGTCGCAATCCTCATCTCCCCCTTTTTGGAATGGCCCTCGATCGTCCACACCGAAGACTCTTTGACCGCCACCGCCGCCCATGACGTCTCGGGCAACTGCCAAAATGGAATCCATGCGTTCCTGGGGGATAAACTGGGCGTGGTAGGTTAAGCCATACCGAAGGGCTTGATTGTGCATCGCCCTGATTTGGTTCTCAGCAGCCATTGTTCGGTGCTCGAAGACTTCAAGGAACTCTTCGTCTTGACCAAAGGCCAACCCAGCAGCTCTGTGGAGTAAATCCATATCAAGGATCATCATAACCACTTCAATCGCATCTTGTGGGGAGCGAAATCCTTTTTCGAGATAATCCTCATACATAGCTTTGATTTCCGGATTGGTAAAGGTGCCAATGGTCAAATCTTGGATTGGGTCTTCGAGATTGTAGGGTCGGAACAGTTCGTCATAGGTTGATTCTAGATGTTTGGCTTTACTTCGAGAGAAGTTGTAAAAGGTTGGGATCCCCCACTTCTGTGAAAATTGCATATACAGATCATGAGCCATCTTTTCTTCTTCCCGTCGAAGTTGAGCGGACTGGATTTCTTGGTAACTCAAAGAACTGGCAACTAAAACGATTCCCACAAAAGCCATTAGTACTACCATCATGCTTTTTTTCATACGATCATCTCCTTAAGGATTGGTTTGGATGATCCTATTGTACGATCCGATCCTTAAAGATCGCTTAGACTTTCGTGGGTTTTGATGATTGGTTGAGGGGAATTTTCAGCAGTCGGTATGATTTGATTCAGGTGGGGTATTTACCAATTCATCAAGTTCTTCATTTCTTTGATCCTTCTGATCGGTTTGGACCGGTTGGAGCGGAATATGGACAGTGAAGGTGGTTCCTTTTCCTGGACTGCTATGCACAGCAATAGAACCATTCAGCAGTTCAAGTTGTTTTTTTGCGATGGGTAAACCCAAGCCGGATCCTCCCTGTTTTCTTGTGAGAGAGGAATCTCCCAAAAAAAAGGGCTCATAGATATGTTCAAGGGTTTTACGGTCCATCCCTATACCAGTATCCAAGATATGCACGACCAATGTTGAACAAGCGTCCAGTTGGTGAACTACCTTTGCCATAATCGTTACGTTCCCTCTGTCTGTAAATTTGATCGCATCATCCAGTATCCTCGATAGGATGGATTCAATTCGTTTTTGATCAGCAAACACCTCAA
>Ga0334887_1002594_pt1 | contig 19774 bp, 16 predicted proteins | sample GraSluR1_MG_10_FD_207217 | JGI IMG/M metagenome (GOLD analysis project Ga0334887, IMG submission 207217) | Sludge microbial communities from methane-producing bioreactor in Wageningen University, Netherlands - Granular Sludge_18_07-R1 | ecosystem: Engineered > Bioreactor > Anaerobic >...
CAGTTCTTCGTTGACGATTTTGACGACCTGCTGGGCAGGCGTGAGGCTTTCCATGACCTCGCGGCCGATTGCTCGTTCGCGAAGACGTGCGACGAAGTCCTTGACGACTTTGTAGTTGACGTCCGCTTCAAGCAGGGCGAGGCGCACCTCACGCATGGCCGCGTTGACGTCGGCCTCGCTCAGTTTGCCCTGTCGCGCCAGCTTGTCGAAGACGCCTTGTAGTTTGTCGGTAAGACTCTCAAACACGTGCCCGCCGTCCTCTACGGATGACATGAACGCCTGCGCGCTGCGCCGGCTGGAAACCCCGCGCGCGTGCGCGGTAGACGCACGCGACTTGTAATTGTACTTGGAGATGTCTTTGGGGTCAAATGAAGGGGCGGCAAAATGAAACGGGGCGCCGACAGACTCGGCGCCCCGCTGGCGGGCGAGCGTCTCGGTTGTGAAGCCGGCCTATGGCGCCGGCAGGTAGAGCGTTGAGCCGATGACGATAGTGTCGGACGTCAGGCAGTTGGCCGCCATGAGTTCGTCTACGGTGGTCCCGCGTGCTTCGGCCAGCCGGGTCAAGTTGTCGCCGACCTGGACTTCGTAGGCGACCCAGTCTTCGGGTACGCCGGCCCCACATGTGATTGCGGGTTGCGGGCCAACCGCTTCAGCCGGCAAGTAAAGCCGCGCCCCGATTAGGATGGTCTCAGATTCGAGGCAGTTGACCGCTATCAGCTCTTCGACGGCGACCTCGCCGCGCTTGGCTAGGAAGGTCAGGTTGTCGCCGGGAACGACTTCGTATTCCACCCAACCGTCGGGTTGTTCGACGGTACAGGCTGCATCGCGCGGTTGGACGTCTATGACGGCAGGGACGGGCGCTTCGGGCGTAGGCGTCTCGGCGGGCGGGGCGACGACGCTGAGCGAGATGCCCTGAACCGTGTCGCTTTGGCCGGGCATGATCTGATAGATCAGATTCACTGTGGCGCCGGGGATCAGATCGCCCTCGATCTCCATTGGCCGGAACTCCTCGACGTTGGCGTCGGGCTGGTAACGGTCCATGACGGTGAGGCCGCCGATCTTGAGCAGGCGCCCCATGCGCCCGTAGAAGACCTGGGTGTCTTCGGCCTGGATGACGGCGCTGTTGTTGTCGGCGCGTTCCGCGGCTTTCTTCACGTCTTCGGCCATTTCCTGTTCTTGCATCTGGCGCACGATCTCGCGACGGTCGGGCGGGGCGAGTTGCAGTTCCTGTTTGCGCATCCACTGTTTGAACGAGTACGTCAGATCGCCCGGCACGGCGGACTGCGCTACGGTCACGAAGGTGGAGACGCTGAGCAGGACGAGCGCGAGTGTGACGATCAGCGGGGCGAGGCGCAGCGTGCGCACGGAGAAGACCGCTTGCAGACCGCCGACCACGCGCTCCAAGATGCTAGGAGCCGGCGGCGGCGCGGCGCGGCGGCGCGGCGGCTCGGCAATGCGCGCGGGCCGGTTGACCTGGGCTGCCAGTTCCTGACGCCGCAGGTCTGCGGCTGCGTTGAGAAAATTCTGTTTGGCGGCGCTGCGTCTAGCCGGCGATGGCAGGGGGACGGGTTCGTGCTGGATCTGCTGCGCGACTTGGATAATGCGCAAGAAATCCGCCAACTCCGTCGTATCCGCATGGGGATACGAGGCGAGGATGGACTCGATAGATTCGCCGGTTTCGAGGCGGGACGCCGCCTCTTCAAACACATCGTCCGGGCTTAGGTTAGGAAACCTGTGGTTACCGTTCATTGTTTGACTCTCGCCCTTGTACCGATCTCTTTATCATGCTGACGCATCTGCCCACGAGAAAGATGCGCTAATTCAAGGATTACTCATGGACGAGCAGTTGGCGCAAGGTGGCGACGGCCCGATGCTGTAAGGCTTTGACTGCGCCTTCCGTCTTGTCCATCATTTCGGCAATTTCGCCGAAGCTGTAGCCCTCCAGGAAACGCAAGCTGATGACGAGCGCCTGTTCATCGGTGAGCCGGCGGATAGCCGACTTGAGGTACTCGGAGTCCAGCGCGATTTCTGCCGCTCTCACCGGGCTGACGCCAGTGTCCGGCATAATCGGCGCGTCGTCGATGGAGATCTGTTTCTGCCGGTCGCGGGTGCGGTAGTGGTCGATGACCAGGTTGTGCGCAATGCGGTAGAGCCACCCCGAAAAGGAACTGTGCCAGGTCTTGTCGTTGTGGATGGCTTCCAGCATCTTCAGGAAGACCTGCGACGTCAGATCCTCGGCGAGGGTCTGGTCGCTGGTGCGCCGGTAGATATAGCTATAGATCTTCATCTCGTAGCGGTCGTAGAGTTCGCTGAGCGCCTCTTCGTCGAGGTTAGATGCACGCTCCAGCAACTCTTCTTCCGAGTAGTCTGTAGGCAATTTCGTTTCGCTAACTCGCTTGTTTCCCGAAGGCCTTCTATCCATGATGACGTTGTATAGAACAAAAGATTACGGCCAACTCATGCCTGCCGGAGCCTAGGTCTGAGTGGCCGCACTGTGGTCGAACTGCATTGAATTGGGCGGGGAAGCGAGTTGATCTTAGGACCAAGATGCCGTGCCTCCCGTAATCGATGGCGGCGTGCCGCCGGGACCAAGGGCGCTGAACGGCCGCGCGCTTACAGGGGCGGATTATCACCCGGGCTGGCGATCTTCTGAGGCTTGACGTTTGCGGCAGCATGGCTTGTCCGCCAATAGACCTCGTAGATGCGCTGGATGGCCGTGATGTTGGTGAAGATGGCCAGGATCCATAAAATCGGCAGCATGCCGCCAATTAGTAGGCCAAAGACAAGCAAGAGCACCCGCTCCGGTCGTTGGAGAATGCCGGCCTTGCATTCGATATTCAGCCCCTCGGCGCGAGCCCGCGTATAGCTAACCATGAGCGAGCCGATCAGAATGACAAAGATGAGAACAAGCTCGGTGCGACTACCCGGCGTCCACATGTAATGATAGGCGAGAGCCAGGAAGGTGATGCTCTCGGAATAGCGGTCCAACGTGCTGTCGATGAAGGCGCCAAACGTGCTGGACTGGTCGGTGGCGCGGGCTAGGCTGCCGTCGAGCATGTCGAAGAAAGCGGCTAGGAGCAGGACGGCGCCGCCCCAGACGAATGAGCCGCGCGCCAATAAGACAGCGCTGACTGCCGTGAAGACGAAGCCGGTATAGGTGAGCATATTCGGGGTAACGCCTATGCCGTGTAGCCAGGCGACCAGCTTGGCGAGGGGTTCGGCGACGAGCCGGCGCCCATATTTCGACAACATCTGTTCGCTCCCGTTCCGGCGGCGATAGTTAAACAAGTTGGTTACGGCGGGTGCGCGCCGAAGCGGCAAGGCGCGCCCTCGACACGGATAGTGTACACGCGGGGGATCGGGAAGTCAAGCCAAACGCGCTGCCCATTACGCCAGGCGGTGACGCAGGGCGCGTTTCTCTGATGATTGTCATCCAGGAAGCATTCGGCTTCCTGGATGACTGTACACCATTCTATGCGTCGTCAATCACGCAGCGTAGAGACTTGGCAGCACCCGCTAGCGATGTAGCGACGGCATGCGGATCACATCTTGCGCACACATGATGTTGATGGGGAGTACCTTCACGTTGTCGGGCGGCGAACCGGCGCGCGTGTCGGCGACAAAAACCATCACGGCTTGGCTGAGTTCGAACGAGTCGCCAAAGACCGACGGATCCACTGTGAGTGATACAGACGACGGGACGGTGGTGGTGGGCGATGTGGCGTTGACGATCCAGGGTACTTCGTGCGGCCAGGTGATGACATCGCTGGCGGATATCGACGCGGGAGCCAGAGTGTTGAGCCGGGCGCTGTTGCCGAACTCGTCGTAGAGCACCATGACGCCGTTGTCGATTTCGCCGCCGGTGATCTTGCCTGAGAGCGGGCCTGCACTTGCCGCGCCCAGTTCCGGCACAGGCAGGATCGCAGCGTGGAAGGTCAGACCAAGCGTGCCGCCGACCTCGATCTCCATTGTGGTGATTTCGTCGACCGGCGGCTCACAAGGGAAGTAGACGAAGCCGGCCGCGCCAGGCCGGAAGAGTAGAGTCGCCGGCTCAACCGTTAACACGACTTCAATGGCGTAGGGCTTGTTGACGACATTGGCGTTGCTCGAGATCTGCACGGTGTGGCGATAGACCCCGATCTGCAGGTTCGTGGCGTCGAAACTGAAGGTGATGTTGGCCGGCGTCGCGCCGAACATCGGGCTAACCGTCAACCAGGGCGGCAGGTTTTGTATGACGAAGTAGTCAGTGCTCTGATTGGTGGTGAGGTTGGTGAGTTGCACCGTTTCAGAGCCGCCGGCTGTGCCGGTGGGAACGGCGGCGGAGACGAGGTTTTTGTCCGTGCCGAACATCGGGCCTTCGATGAAGCCCATCGCGTCGAGGTCGCCGATTCTGAGGGTGTCGTTGTTGGTGGGCAGGAGGTACTCGGTGCGCGAGTCGGCCCCGACGGAGCGGTGCGGGTTGTTGAAGACGACGATGCGCGTGTCGCTGGCGATGACGATCTCGTCGCGTCCGTCGCCGTCGATATCGCCGCCGGCGCCGATTTTGAACCTGTCGTCTTTGCCGCCTTCGATGTTGGCCAGCGAGTCTTCAATTGCGATCAAGGTTTTCTGGTCATCGCCCCATTCGTTAAGCATGATCAAGCGCGGACCGTCATCAGAGGGGTGACTGCGCAGGAAGAGGATCTCTTGGTCGCCGTTGCCGGCCAGATCGGCAAGAAAGACGGCATCCGGCTGCGGCGCAAAGGCCCATCCTTTGATGTTTTTTAGTTCGCCGTCTGACGCACTCCACTCATATACCCTGAGGGCGTCGCTGCCGGGCTTTGTCGTGCGGATTTCGACTATTTCGTCACTGCCGCCGGCCTTGATCTGACCGACGGCGACTTTACGGATGTTGTCGCTGCTCGAGTTCTTGCCGTCGATGCGCAGGAAGCCCTGGTCTACATCGAAGACATCGAAGCGCGTGGTCGAACTTTTACTATCCACCAGCACGATCTCGTCCGAGCCGACGCCGTTGATGTTGCCGCTGGCGGCGAAGCGCCATTCGCGGCCAGGATCCGGATCGATGTATTCGACGTGTTGTTTCCAGTCTCGGCCGGTGGGCTTGCCATTGGAGCCGAGGCTGGCTGCGTTCATGACGATGACGCGGGTGACGCCGGCCGGATCGCGGTACGAAAAGGCGAACTCGTCGCCGGGGATGGCGTTGTCGAAGTTGCCGGCGACGACAATGCCCGGCGCGCCAGCGAAGGTCTCCTCGTAGAGGGTGTCCCAGGGGATGCCGTTGATCTTCTTGTTCGGGTCGGTGGCGCCGGAGGCGATAACCGGGTCAAAGACGGCGATCTTGGTGTTGCCTCCTTCGGAGCCGATAGCGATGATTTCCAGGTCGCCGTCATCGTTGACATCGCCAAGGTCGATCTCGCGCCAGCCGCCCGTTGGGCTGAACCACTGCACGAGCGGGTCGCCCTGGGTGTCGAGTACACGGATGACACCGTTGCGGTCTACGTAGACGATCTCTTTGCTTGGGTCTGCGCTAGGGGCGGCTTGGGCGGGCGCGACATTGAGGATCATGCCCATGAGCGGCCCGGCCAATAGCGCGAGCAGGGCGACGATACCGCGCCATTTGCGCATAGGGAATTGAAGTTGCATAAAGCGGATCTCCTTTGTTGGGTTCGCGTCGCTGGTCTCTGTTATAACGGACGCCGGGTTGGCGATTCGCTGGATTGGCGGTATCCTTGCAGAGTCAGACCAGTGGTCACTATAGTACAGGAATCCGGCAAGGCCCAAAACGGGAGCGTTGTTCCTTGCGCACCGCGCCGAGAGCTCATAAAGCCATCCGCTCGCGGGTATCTGTGGCCTTTTTCATATGCGGCTGCTATCATCTACGACTGTCATCGTCCAATACTGCGTTGTTCAAGAAAGTAGAGGGGGCTACCACATGTCATCACCTATCCGAGTCGCGGTGACGGGCGCAGCCGGCAATATCGGCTATGCGATTGCCTTTCGGATCGCCAACGGCGATCTCTTTGGGCCGAATCAGCCGGTGATCTTGCAGTTGCTCGAGATCTCGCCGGCGCTCAAGGCGCTGGAGGGCGTGGCGATGGAACTGTCGGACTGCGCTTTTCCGCTTCTGGCGGACGTTGTCCTTACGGATGATCCGCTGGCCGCATTCGACGGGGCAAACTGGGCGCTGTTGATCGGCGCGCGGCCACGCGGCAAGGGCATGGAGCGCAAGGACCTGCTGGACGCCAATGGCGCGATCTTCAAGCCGCAGGGCCAGGCGCTCAATGCACGGGCGGCGGCGGATATCCGTGTGCTGGTGGTGGGCAACCCGGCCAACACCAACGCACTGATCGCCATGAGTAACGCGCCGGATATCCCCAACGAACGGTTCACGGCGATGACGCGGTTGGACCACAATCGCGCCGTGTCGCAACTGGCGCTCAAAGCGAACGCGCCGGTGACCGCTGTGAAGAAGGTGACGATCTGGGGCAACCACAGCTCGACGCAATATCCGGACGCGTATCATGCCGAGGTCAGCGGCCGGCCCGCGCCTGAGGTGATCGGTGATGATGGGTGGATCCGTGAGACATTCATCCCGACGGTGCAGAAGCGCGGCGCTGCCGTGATCGAAGCGCGCGGGCAGAGTAGCGCCGCCAGTGCGGCCAACGCAGCCATCAACCATGTGCAGACGTGGGTGCACGGCACGCTGCCAGGCGACTGGGTGAGCATGGGGATTCCGAGCACGGGCGACTACGATGCGCCTAAGGGCGTAATTTTCAGCTATCCGGTTACGGTGCAGAACGGCGAATATACGGTCGTGCAAGGGTTGCCTTTGAGCGAGTTTGATCGGGCCATGATTGCGGCGACAGGCGACGAACTGCTGGAAGAACGGGCGGCGATAGCAGAAATATTGGTCTGACGCCGGCCTGCAAAAAGCGATGCATTATGGAACCGGCGCTCCCGCGGGAGCGCCGGCGGCGTTTCTGATGGGTAATACGTCGGAAAAGGCCTTTAGGTTCCGGCGCGCCTGGATGTCGCCTAGATGTCGTCGCGCAGTTGCGAGGTGGTTAGGCGCGCGTGGCGCATAAGAGCCTGCTGGCTGCCCAACGCTTCGGGCGGCAAGGGGTGGCCGTCGAGCTTGGGCTGTCGCTGCCGGTAACGACCGTCGGGCAACATTTCCCAAGCCTGTCGGTCGTCTTCAATTGAGGTCTGGAGAATGTGGTAAATTTGCGCCTGAAGACGAGGGTCCTCGATGGGGACGATGGCTTCGACGCGGTTGGAGAGGTTGCGCTTCATCCAGTCGGCGCTGCCGATGAAGTAACGAGGGCTGCCGTTGTTCTCGAAATACCAGACGCGGGGATGTTCGAGGAAACGGCCGATGATGCTGATGACGCGGATATTCTCGCTGACGCCGGGTAGGCCGGGACGTACGCGGCAGTTGCCGCGCACGATCAGGTCGATCTGCACGCCGGCCTGGCTAGCCTCGTAGAGCTTGCGCGTGAGGGCAGGGTCTTCCATGCCGTTCATTTTGCCGATCACGCGTGCGGGCCGGCCGCGCAGTGCGTTGGCGATCTCGGCGTCGAGCAGTTCCAGGAATTTCTGGCGCATGTTTACAGGCGCCACGAGGAGCTTGCGGTATTCGATCTGCCGGCTGTAGCCGGTGAGGTAATTGAAGACGTCCATGATGTCGGCGCCAATATCGGGCCGGCAACTGAGGAGGCCCAGATCGGTGTAGAGCGCGGCGGTTTTGGGATTGTAGTTGCCTGTGCCGATGTGATAGTAGGCGCGGAGACCGTCCTCCTCTTCGCGGATGACAAGCGACAGCTTGGAATGGGTCTTTAGCCCGACCAAGCCGTAGGCAACGTGACAGCCGGCGTTTTCCAACGCGCGCGCCCACTCGATGTTTTGGGCTTCGTCGAAACGCGCTTTGACTTCGACTAGGACGGCGACTTGTTTTCCGCGTTCGGCGGCCTGGATGAGCGCCGCCACAACCGGTGAATCTGCGCTGGTGCGGTAGAGCGTCTGCTTGATGGCGAGCACCTGTGGGTCGCGGGCGGCGGCTTCGATGAACTGCTGCGTGCTGGCGCCGAAGCTATGATAAGGGTGGTGGACGAGGAGGTCGCCTTGACGGATGATGGAGAATATTTCGCTGGCGCGCGACGTGCGGTCAAGGCCGGCAAGACGGGGGGGTGTGAGCGGCGTCCACGGCTCATATTTGAGGTGGGGCAGGTTGATGTCGGCCAACATGAAAAGATCGGCAAGGCGGAGCGGCCCGCGCACGGGGTAGATGTCATCCATCTCCAGCCCCAACTCGTTGCGCAGGAGCCCGAGCATGTCTTCGGGCATGTTCTCGTCGATTTCGAGACGCACGACTGCAGCGAAGCGCTGTTCGCGCAGTTCCTCATTGATCATTTCCAGGAGGTCATCGGCCTCCTCCTCGTTACGGGCGATGTCGGCGTTGCGCGTGACGCGGAACGGATAGGCGGCTAGGACATCCATGCTTGGGAACAGGGCGTCCAAGTTGTGTATCATGATCTGTTCGAGCGGCACGAAATGGAGCGGGTTGTCGAGGACGACCCAGCGCGGGCGGTTTTTTGGCACTTTGACGCGGGCGAAGCGCTTCTCGTCGCTGACCGGATCGCGTAGGAGGACGCCTAGGCTCAGGCTCAAGTTGCTGATGAAGGGAAAAGGATGGCCTGGGTCAACGGCGAGCGGCGTAAGGATGGGATAGACCTCGCGCAGGAAGTAGGCGCGCAGGCGCTGTTGTTGCTCGAAGTCCAGTTCGTCGTAGTTGAGGACGCGGACGCCGTGCTCGGCCAGGTTGGGCAAGATATCGCGCAAGAAGCAGTCGCTCTGGGTCTCCATCATGGGACGAACCGCCTGAGCGATCAGCCCAAGCTGGAATTCCGGCGTCCAGCCGTGTAAGGTGAGGTTGGCGACGCCGGCGGCTTGTTGGCGCTTGAGGCCGCCGACGCGTTTGCGGAAGAACTCGTCCAGGTTGCTGGCAGTGATGGCGAGGAACTTGACCCGTTCGAGCAGCGGCGTGCGTGCGTCGAGCGCCTCTTGCAGCACGCGCCAGTTGAAGTCAAGCCAGCTCAACTCGCGGTTGTAGACCATATCGGAGTTGCTCAACTCGTCCAGCGAGAGCGTAGCGATGTCGATATCAGGGACGTAAGCATGTTCCTTGGGCTGGATGACTTCGGGTTCGGGCGCGGCCTCGTAGAGGTCGACGCGTCCATTCTTGTTGTCCTGGGCAGGCGCGGCGGCGCGGCTGTCGATCCGGACGGCGGTATCGCGATCGATTTGGCTCTGCGTTGACATAAGTTGCTCGCTTTGGCAATATCCTGAGGGGCCTAATCAACACTGATCTCCTCGGCGTTGAGGATGTTGCCACATTGTACGGGTTTTGCGAGCGTTTGTCTAGCGCTTTTTGTGTGGATTCTTGGGAACGTCCGCGGTTGTGTCGGCACATTCCTTACGCCGGGGGGACGGAAACGCCGCTCATGCGCTTGTTCGCGTATGCGGGCTATGCGATATAGAATAATACTTGCGCGGCTGATGGGGCAATGTCTTAGAGGCTGCTGCAAGCTTGCCGGAAGGTTGCCGCCCAAGTGTATAGCGGCCGATATCGTTGCCGAAGACGCCGTAAAGGAGAGAGGCATGTCGGAGATTATCGGGATCATCATGGCATTCGTGCCTGTTATTTTGGTGCTGTCGCTTGCCAACCTTGCCGAACGCTTACGGAGAGACGGGCAGCCGTATGGGGCGCCTGCGCTTTTCGCCTATGCGCTCGTCACGGCGCTATACGGCATGGGGCTGCTCGTCGGACTCGGCTTCCAGTTGGCGGGTGCACTAGTTACGCAGCAGCCTGGGCTTGCGCAGGAGGCGACTGGCGCCTTGGGCGAATTGGACTTGCTGAACTCGCTGCCGCTGTTGGCGGCGGGTATCTGGCTGCCTTCGTTGACGGGACTGATATTGCTGTTGCCGCCTGTTAGGCGAGCACTGGCTCGTGTGTTGCCCATCGATGCGGAAAGCCCCGTGCACGCTGTGGCGCTCTCGTTCTCCATGTTGGTATTCATCAACTTAATGGTTACGCTGGGGGTGGGTCTGGACACCTTGACCGGCGTACTAGCAGAAGGGGACGGCTTGGGGCAAAACGACGGCGCCACCGTCGCTATGCTGTGGGTACAGCAGATTCTGATGGCATTAACGGCTGCGGTGGGCGTCGGCTGGCTCACGCGGCGCAGTTGGATGGCGGCGGCGCGACGGCTGGGCGTGGTGCGGCCGAGCGCACAGGACTGGATTACGGGAATTGGCGCCGGCCTGCTGCTCGTACCTGTGGTAATTGTGCTGGAGTATCTTGCATCGCTAGCCGGCATTGTTGCGGACCCCGATGTAGAAAAACTGACGGAACAACTGTTGGGGCCGCTGTTTCGGTCTCCATTTGGCATTCTGACGTTGGGCGTCGCCGCAGCTCTGGGCGAGGAGCCGCTCTTTCGCGGCGCGGCGCAGCCGCGTTTCGGTCTAATTCTGACGGCGGCGCTGTTTGCGCTGGTGCACAGCAACTACGGCATCACATTGTCGACGGCGATCGTCTTTCTGCTTGGTTTGGTGTTGGGGCTGATTCGGATACAGCGTAACACCACGACAGCCATGCTTGCCCATGCGGTGTATAATATTTCATTAGGGCTGCTCGCCTATTTTAGCCTTTCGTTCCTAAACACTTAGGGACTACAAGCGTCGCGGGCGACTTGCCGGTAAGGGCGTCGGCCCGCGAGTGCAGCTAGATTGGGGTTCGTTAGTCATGATGCCTGCATGGCGTCGCAATCTTTACGTGTTGTTCTTCGTGCAGTTATTGTCCACCGCCGGTTTTAGCCTCGTCTTTCCGTTTCTACCACTGTATGTGAAAGAAATCGGCATCGCCACCCGCGGCTCCATCGAGTTTTGGGTGGGCTTGGTATTTTCTTCGCAGGCGGTGACGATGATGATTGCCTCACCGATCTGGGGCGGGCTGGCAGATCGTTATGGGCGGAAATTGATGTTGGTGCGTGCGACTATCGGCGGCGCCATCTTGATCGGACTTATGGGCTTTGCCCAGAATGCGGAGCAACTGGTCATTCTACGGACAGTCCAGGGCGCGATCACAGGCGTGGTCGCGGCGGCCAGCGCGCTCGTGGCCGCCTCCGCGCCGCGCGAGCGGTCGGGCGAGGCGCTCGGCATGATGCAGATGGCGCGGTCGACCGGCGTGGCTGTGGGGCCGATCATCGGCGGCATACTGGGCGACGCTTTCGGCTTTCGCGAGAGCTTTTGGATCACGGGGATCATGCTGGGGCTTTCGGGCATTTGTACCATGATCTGGGTGCATGAGGAGTTTGCCCCGCCGGAACGGACTAAGCGGCCGGGGCTGTTGAGCGGCTACAAGAAATTGCTGAAGGCGCCCGGCATGAACGGGCTGTATGAGTTAAGCTTTTTGCGCAGTCTTGGCCAATCGATGATCGGACCGATCGCCGCGTTGTTTGTCGTCGAACTGATGGGAACTGAGACGGGGGCGGCATCGGTAACCGGGATCGTGATGGGCGGCGCGGCCTTCACCGCAGCCATCAGTTCGGTATGGTTGGGGAACCTGGGTGACCGCATCGGTCACGGCCGCGTGCTGATCGCCTCTGCGTCTGCGTCTGTGCTTCTGTACCTGCCGCAGCCGTTCGTGACGACTACGTGGCAGCTAGTTGTACTGCAAGCGTTGAGCGGGTTTGCGGTAGGCGGCATGATTCCGTCGGTTGCAGCGCTGATGAATTTGTGGGCGCCGAGCGGGAACCAAGGCGCTACCTACGGGCTGGATACCAGCGTTAACGCAGCGGCGCGCAGCATCTCACCGATGCTGGCCGCCGCTACCGCTTACTGGATCGGTCTGCGCGGCGTCTTCGGCATGACGGCCGTTGTGTACGCGAGCGTCGCTTTGATGGCGGTCCATGTGCTGCACATGGCGAACCGCCGCGAAAGCAGCGTGCCCGTTCGCCCGTCTCTGGCTAAGGGCGGCGACTAGCGGACGGCAGCGAGGGCTTTGGCCATGCGTTCGAGCGCTTGCTCTAGGCTTGCCCGCGGACATCCGAAGTTGAGTCGCACAAAGCCTTCTCCGCCTGGGCCGAACCAGGCGCCGTCGTTGAGGGCTACGCGTGCCTTTTTGAGGAAGAAGTCGTAGGGGTTGCCGTCGATGCCCGCATGGCGGCAGTCCAACCAAGCCAAGAAGGTGGCCTCGGGGATGGTAGTCGCGAGAGAGGGCAGGTTCTGCGCAGCGAATTGCAGGATAAAGTCCCGGTTCGCCGTCAGATAGCGTTGTAGTTCCTCAAGCCAATCTGCACATTGCGAATAGGCGGCCTGCGCCGCGACAAGCCCCAAGACGTTGACGTGGGGAACGATGCCCGCGGCGGTGCGCTGGAAGCGTTTGCGCAGTTCGGCGTCTGGGATGACGGCCATGCTGCAACCGAGGCCGGGCAGGTTGTACGTCTTGCTGGGGGCCATGAGCGTGATGGTGCGCGCCGCGATGTCAGGGTCGAGCGCGGCGATGGGGATATGCTGCGCGCCGTCGAGCAGCAGGTCGCAGTGGATCTCGTCAGAGCAGATGATGAGGTCGTGGCTCAGGCAGTGCTCCGCAAGGGTTTCCAACTCTGTCCGATTGAAGGCGCGCCCGACCGGGTTGTGCGGATTGCACAGGATGTGCAGCCGTGTATCTGCGGTGATCGCCCTCTCGATGGCGGCGAAATCCATTTCGTAATATAGCGTATCCAGGCCATTCTGCAGGCCGGTGGAGACAGCAAGCGGCGCGTTACGCAGTGACCTGTCTTGGAGATCGACTGCGCTGAGGAACGGGTGATAGACGGGCGTGCAGACGAGAACGCCGTCACCCGGCGCGCCAACTGTGCGCGTGGCAATATTGATGCCGGAGACGAGACCGGGCAGGAAGACGATGGCTTCGGGGGGGACATTCCAGCCGTACTGCTCCGCCAAATGGGCGCAGAAGACGGCGCGCAATTCGGCGGGGTCGCCGCCATAGCCGAAGACGGCATGGTCGACGCGGGCATGGAGCGCTTCGATCACCGGCGGGGGACAGCGAAAGTCCATATCCGCCACCCAAAGGGGCAGCACGTCAGCGGCGTAGCGCGTCCATTTGCCGCTGTCGCTGTTGCGGCGGTCGAGTGGCGTGTCGAAGTCGAACGTGGTCATGGCGAGCGAATATCCGAATATGCCGGGGCGCGCGACAAAAGGCAATCGTTGCGCGTGCGGCGTTGGGCGGCGAATCGAGACGCAGCTATTTGCGTTTGCCGGTCTGACGGCGTCGCGGTTGGTTGTTCGGTTTGTCCTGCCCCATGGTCGCCATGTCGTCGTAGTTGAGCACAAAGCGACGTTCGGGGTCCGTGCGATAGGTGGCGCGTGCCATAGTCGTGGTGGCGACGGGAGCGGTGACGAAAAAGAGGAATATTAAGACCACCATCAACGGGAAATCGTCCGGAAAATGGATGCCGGCGCTGACTAGAATCGTGCTGACGCCGAGGGTTGACGCCTTGGCGGCGGAGTGCATCCTGGCGTAGACATCCGGCAGGCGGACGATGCCCACGGCGCTGATGATGGTGAAGATCACGCCGATGGCGGCGATAATGATGACGATGGTTTCTTGAAGCGTCATGCTGAACATCTCTCCGGTTACAACTTACAAAGGCCGAGTGCGTCTGACGCGGTCCTAGTCGTCCCCGATGCGAAAGGCGCGTTCGGAGTACTCTGAACGCCAGCCGCTTTCCGCCGAACGTTCTAGATAGCGCGCCATGACGGTCGTTCCCAAGAAGCCGAGAACGGCAGTGATAAGGGCGACGCTAAGCAGTGCGCGCGCTTCATCGAGCATGGCAAAGAGGACGATGATGCCGGCCGCGTGCACGGCAATAGTGTCGAAGGCCACGGTGCGGTTTGGCAGGCTGGGGCCGATGAAGAGACGAATGAAACAGATCACCAGCGAGACTGCCATCAGCAGGATGAGAATGCCTAGGGCCGAATGGAAAGGCGTCATGTCAAACTCCGCGGGTAGTGCGCAAGATTAAGCGCTCAAAGCCTGCATGGATCGAATTGCGAAACGCCTCCGGGTCGCCGACTGTGAGGTTATGGACGAAGAGCACTTGTTGGCCTTTATCGTTGTGTCCCAGGTCTACGCTAAGCGTGCCCGGCGTTAGGGTGATAGCGCTGGCAAGCATGGTGATTTCGAGACCTGTGGAGACGGTAAGCGGTACGGCGACGATGCCGGGATCCAGCTTGAGGCGCGGCTGGATGACGAGCCAGGCGATGTTGATGCTGCTCAGGATGATCTGCACGATCAGAAAGGCGATGAAGAAGGAGCCCCAGAAGTGGATGCGTCCATAGCTGCGGTCGAATAGGGCGAGCACGAGGACGCCGATCACATAGAAGACCACGTGATCCCAGAAGTTGTCGAAAATGCGAATAAACCAAGGTCCGCTGGTGGCGATCAGCAAGTTGAGCAGCAGGAAGCGGATGACTTGGTTGGTGTCTAAATGCGAGTTGCTATTCGCCATGATTCGCTCCGGCAAAGGTGATCTCGTCGGTGGGGGCCACAGCCTGGATATAGCCCTCGCGGTCCATGACCTGTTGCGCGGCCACGGTGAACCCTCGGAACACGGGTGCAGCGAAGATGCCTATGCCCAAGCTGAGGACGACCAACGCGGTGATCGGCGCCAGGGTAAGGAGCTTTGAGCGCGGCCGGCTGAGCGGCGTCGTCGGGTAGATCGGTTCCGTCGGCTGGCCCCAGAACGCCTTTTGCCACAGGCGCACCATGCTCATGAGGGTCATGAAGCTTACGATGAGGCTAACGGCGGCAATGGTCCAGTATTGACCTTGAGCTGCGCTCTGCAGCAGGGCCAGCTTGCCGACGAAGCCGCTTGAGGGGGGTAAACCCGCCAGGGACATGGCCGCAATAAAGAACAGGATCGTCAAGGCCGGTCGGCGGCGGCTGAGACCGCCCAACTGCGAACGCAAGAGGCTGCCGCTGCCCACCTCCAGCTCGGCGGCGCCGCTCGCCATGAGCAATGCGCTTTTGACGATGATGTTGTGCGCCATCATCGTCATGCCCGCGGCCAGACCGAAGACCGCCAGCGTGGGATTCAGGCTGCCCGCCAAGCCCAGGCCCATTAGCATATACCCGACCTGGCTGATGATGTGGAAACTGAGCACGCGGCGCAGCGTGTAGACGGCCATCGAGCCGAAGACGCCGATGAGCATCGTCAGGCCGGCGATGATGAATATGAAGGGCTGCCACTCGGTCAGATAGCCGGGGAAGATGAGCGGGTAGATGCGGAACAGCGTGTAGATGCCGACCTTGGTTAGCAGCCCGGCGAATAACGCCGTAACCGAAGGGTGCGGAGTGTGGTAGCTGCTGGGCAGCCAGAAGAAGAGCGGGAATAGCCCCGACTTGCTGCCGAAGGCGACGAGAAGCAAGCCTGCGATCAAGGTCTGGACGGAGATGGGCGCGTAGGGCATCCGTTCCGCAACGTGCGCCATGTTCAGAGTGCCCAGCGTGCCGTAGGTTGCACCTGCCGCGGCGAGGAACATGCTCGACGCGACAAGATTGAGGATCACATAGCGAATGCCGCCGTTAATCTGGCTGATCTGCCCGCCGAGGGTCAGCAGGGCAAAGCTTGCCATGAGCAAGACTTCGAAGAAAACGTACAGGTTGAAGAGGTCTCCCGCCAGGAACGCGCCGTTTACGCCCATCAGTAAGAACATAACCAGGGGGAAGTAATTCATGCGGGCGCGCTGGTCGAGGGTGCCCATGGCATAGAACACCGTGGCGAGAGTAAGCAGGCCGGCGAAGCTGAGCATGATGGCGGTGAGCCCGTCGGCCACTACGGTGATGCCGAAAGGCGCGGGCCAGTTGCCCATTTGAAGAACTAGACGGCTGCCGCCGAGCGTCGCGCGGAGAAGCATTAGGGCGACGACCAGGTTGGCGAGCGCTCCGAGAAGGGTGAGGCGACGCTGCCAGGCGGCGGCGCCGCGGCGTCCCCAACGCACGAAGGGCAGACCTAATGCTGCGGCGAGCAGCGGAATGACTATAGGCGCGGCGAGCCAGTTGGGGCCGATCGTCATGATTTCGCCCCCTTGTTCTTACGGGCGGCTACATCACGGCGGCGTTCGTCGCTGAGGGAGTACTCAAGCCACTCATAGTCGTCGGGATCTTTGTCGAAATCGGGACCGTAATAACCGGCATCGGCGAATGGATCGTTGATGGGAATCACAGAGGTTTCCTCAGCTTTCGCCGTTTGTTGTTCGACGAGGGCGTTGCGCCGGTTGATCAGGACCACAAGAAAAGCGGTGACGCCGAAACTGATGACGATAGCGGTCAGGATCAGCGCTTGCGGCAACGGGTCGACGAACGTGCTGATGTCACCGGCGAAGGTTTCTTTATCTGCGACGACGGGCGGGATGCCACGCGTCATCCGGCTGGCGCTGAAGAGCACAAAGTTGATGCCGTAGCTCAACAGCGTGAAGCCCAAGACCAGTTTGATCGGGTCGCGGCGCAAAAGGAGATAGGTTCCAGTGGCAAAGAGCATGCCGACGAGAAGGGCGAGGACTATGCTAATCATCGAAGGGCTCCTCGTCGCGTTTGCTGAGGCCCAACAGGAAAGAAGTCATGACCGACACCACGACCAAGAAGACGCCTAGATCGAACAGCACCGGCGTGCCCTGTTCAATGTGGAGCGCTCCCAATTCGGCGAAAATCCAGACACTCTGGAAGAATGTACCGTTGATGAGGCCGAGCAGAGCCGCGCCAGCAGCGCAGAGCAGTCCGATGCCAGCCAGGGGCTGTAGGTGCTGACCGACGCGGGCGCGCACTGCTTCGTCGCCCTGGCTCAGGATCTGGAGTTGGAAGGCTGCTGCGGCGACCAGGCCGGCGATGAAACCGCCGCCAGGCGCGTTATGGCCGCGCAGGAACAGGAAGATCGCCACCACGAATAGGATCGGGGTGAGAACGCGATCGAGAAGTCGGAGGTAAAGTTCCGGCATGTGCGCTACTCCTTCTTCGCCGGCTTTTGGTCGGAGTCGAGATGTGAGGGCCGGACGTAGAGACGGACGGAGCGCAAGAGCGCGTAGCCGCCCACGGCCGCTATTGCAAGCACCGTGATCTCACCCAGGGTGTCAAAGCCGCGGAAGTCGACCAAGATAACGTTGACGATGTTAGCGCCGTGCGCCAGCGGCGCCGAGTTGAGCATGAAATAGTCGGCGATTCTGGGCGAGAACGGTTCGCCGATTGTGAAGAGCACCAGGAAGAAGCCGAGCGCTCCGGCCCCGATGGATACGGCAAGGTTGCGAAGCCGTGTCCTGAACCGGATGGGCGGCAGTGTTGCGGGAGGAATGCGATAGAAGACGAGCACCAGGAGAACCACTGTCAGGATGTCTACGAGCAGTTGCGTTAGGGCGAGGTCAGGGGCGCTGAAAAAGACAAAGAAGACAGTGACGGTGAGGCCGACTACGCCAATGCTGACGATTGCATTCAGGCGCGTTCTGGCGCGCACAGTGACGATTGCGGCGACGACAGCCAGAGTAGCCAGGATGACTTCTGCGGCGCTGGCCGAGTTAGTCCAGTCAATGGGCAGATCGCGCGCCCAATCCGTGCGCAAAAGAGCATAGCTGAGAGCAGCGACGGCGGCAAGCAAGACGACGCTGGCTTGCGAGGCGAGCGTACCGCCTTGAACAAGGCGCGTAGACAGCCCAGCTAAGTCATAGATGCTATAGATCGTCTTGTCGAAGACGTAGATGCCATTTAAATTCTTCGGGGCGCGGCTAAGGATGGCGCGCAGGCGGTCGCGCAAGACAAAGATGAGTGCGCCGACGGCAATTGCCGCCAGACTGGTCATCAACACGGGCGTGAATCCGTGCCAGAGTTTGAGGTGCGCCTCGACGACGCGGCCGCCTATCGAGGAGGCAGCGGGGGCTAACAGGCTCTTGTCCACCCAGGGCAGAGCAAAGGGCGCCAGTGTACCAAGCATAACCAAAGCAGCCGGCCCCAACACGAACGAAAACGACGGCGCGTGATGGACATGGGCGGGGTCCTGGGCGGACGGTTCCTTGCGCAGAAAGACTTCCCACAGGAGGGTGAAGCTGTAGCCGACGAAGAAGGCGCCGGCGACTGCCGCCGCCGCCAGGACTATCCAGCCGAGAAGGCCGCCGCCATGCTCTGCGAAATGAAAGAAGGTCTCGAGCAGTGTTTCTTTGGCGATAAAGCCGAAAAGCGGCGGGATGCCGGCCATCGAGAGGAGGGACAAGAGCGCGGTCACGCCGACGGCGGGCATGGAGGAGAGCAATCCGCTGAGCCGGCGCAGGTCGCGTGTGCCGGTGGCATGGTCGATGATGCCGGCGATCAGGAACAGCGGGCCTTTATAAAGCGCATGGGCAAGGATGCCGACAGCCACGCCGATATAGGCGTATTCCGAGTCAAAAGCGAGCAAAAAGACCAGGATGCCCAACTGGCTGACGGTAGCGTAGGCGAGCAGGGCCTTGATGTCGAAGTAACGGATGGCGCTGATCGCACCTAGGAGCATAGTGGCGCCGCCGATGATCAACAGGCTCCAGAACCAGACCGGGCTTTCGTTCAGCGCCGGATGCATCCGCGCCAGCAGATAGACGCCGGCCTTGACCATCGTAGCGGAATGCAGATAGGCGCTGGCGGGCGTAGGCGCAGACATAGCGCCGGGCAGCCAGAAGTGGAATGGGAACTGGGCCGATTTGGTGAATGCGCCAAGCAGAATCAATACGATCGCGGTAGAAAAGGCGGGGCTAGCCGCCAGGTCCGGCGCGGTCAGAATGCCGCTGATGTTGTAGGTTCCGGCGTTTTCGCCAAGGATGATCATGCCGAAGAGCATGGCGAGGCCGCCTGCAGCGGTGACGAGGAAGGCGCGACGACCGCCTGCAACCGCGTTCGGGTCTTCGTCGTTGAACGCGATCAGCAAATAGCTGGTGATGCTAGTGCCTTCCCAGAAGACGAAAAGAGTCAGCAGGTTGTCCGACCACACGATGCCCAGCATGCTCGCCATGAACAGGTAGAGCAGGCTATAGAAGTAGCCCTGTCGCGGGTTGTCCTCGAAATAGTAGCCGGTATAGAGCGCAACGGCTGTGCCGATGCCGGCGATTACTAGCCCGAAGAGAAGGGCCAATCCGTCGAGTAGGAAGGCCAGTTCTAGGCCGAACTGCGGAATCCAGCCATAGACAGCAGTCACATGACGGCCTTCGCTGACTGCGCCGATCTGGGTGAGCAGCCAGGCAGTGATGACGGCGGGCGGAATGGCGGCGATCCAGCCGAAGTGGCGGAAGCGGTGCGGACGAACCGACCAAATGAGGGGGCTGACGGCGATGAGGGCAAGGATACTGAGTAGGAGTGGTGAAAAAGATAGCATCGTAGCCTGTCTGGCTCTGTTAGGCGGACGGCAATGATGTCCGAATATGCGGCTGGCTATTCAATATCGATGTTGGACACTTCGGCTACGACTTCGGACGAAGCTTCGAGCTTCTCGAAAGGCGTCATGCGGTTAAGTGCAACAGTCATATCATCAATCGCGCCGGCCGGCATGCTACCGCCGGTCCAGCGCGCCATAAAGCATACATCAGGCGGCAAAAGTAAGCAACAATTTCGGTAATGTGTCTTGATTGGTTGAAATTGAGAGTGGGGCTGACCTGCTGGTAAGGTAGGGTTGCAGAGACCAAACCGAACCGAGCAAGGAGAGCCCCG
>Ga0334887_1002596_pt1 | contig 19753 bp, 13 predicted proteins | sample GraSluR1_MG_10_FD_207217 | JGI IMG/M metagenome (GOLD analysis project Ga0334887, IMG submission 207217) | Sludge microbial communities from methane-producing bioreactor in Wageningen University, Netherlands - Granular Sludge_18_07-R1 | ecosystem: Engineered > Bioreactor > Anaerobic >...
TTGCACAAGCATGGCATGGAAGTTGGCCCTGGCTTCACTTGAACCGATCACCGCCACCATATCCTTGCCCTGTAAGCGAAAGTCAGGCCCAGGATTGACCTGTACTGCACCACTGCGCAGTACCCCCCCCACTACGGACACACCGGTTTGACTGCGGACACGCGCTTCAGCCAGGCTTCTGCCCAGCAGCCCACAGCCTTCCTGTACACTGAACCATTCCAGATCGAAATTCTGTTCTGCGGTGCGCAACTGCGCCAGGGTCTTGTATTGCTGCAGCAGGTGTTCGCCTTGGTCCTTCAGTTGCAAAAATTCCTGGCGGAGTGGTTCGGTGTGCTGGTGTACCTCCTGCACCGGCAGGCCCAGGTGTAAGAGGGCCTGTCGAGTTATTTCCAGACCAGCCTCAAATTCCGGATACACCAGATCCCGTACTTTGAGTTTGTCGAATACCGGCATGAATTCGGTATCAGCCAGGCGCGCCACCACCTGAATGGTTGGATTGTGCAAACGTGCATTGTGGATAATGGCCTGCGCCACTACCACCGCCGGAATGCTGACCACCAGCAGCACAGCCCTGGCTGTGTTGGCAGCCTCCAGCACCACCGCTTGGCTGGCATCGCCAAACACCACCTTGAACCCGGCCTCCTTGGCCATTTCTACCAGGCGTTGATCCAATTCGATAATGACAAAGGGGATGTGCAACCCGTGGAGAATTTTGGCAATCTGCATGCCAATGCGGCCGCCACCGGCAATCACCACATGCTGTGTCAGTTCGTCGCTGGCAAAGTTGAAGCTGCGCATGGGCTCCCTGCGCATGTGTCGTTTCTTGATTTCGTAGAGGCGGCTGGTTTGTCCGGAGAGCAGGGGAGTGAGCATCATGGTGGCCACTGCGGTGGTAAGCACCAGGTTGTACAGTTCTGCACTGATCGAGCCTGTTGACAGACCGATGCGCGCCAACACAAAGGTGAATTCGCCAATCTGGAAGAGACCCAGGCCCACGGCAATGGGAATGACATTGCCATAGTGGAACAGGCAGGCGATGGCGGCAAAAATAGCGACCTTGCCCATGGTCACCAGAAGAACCAGCAAGGTCACCATCCAAAGATGATCCACCAAAAAACGGGGATTCAGCAGCATACCCACCGAGGCGAAGAAGAGCAGGCCAAACACGTCGCGCAGTGGAATGACATCGCTGAGCGCCTGGTGACCATAGTCAGACTCAGTGAGCACCATGCCAGCGATAAAGGCGCCAAAGGCAAAGGACAGCCCAACCAGATAGGTAGCGTAGCCAACACCCAGGCCAATGGCAATCACGGCCAGTAAAAACAGTTCTCGCGAACCTAGGGCTGCAATGTGCCTGAGTAGTACTGGCAGCATTTTGGCGCCGAAAAACAGCATGCAGGCCAGAAAAAGTACTGTCTTGAGCAGGGCATAGCCCAGGGCAGGCAACCCGGCTGCCGGGTCGTTCATCATGGGCAGAAGAATCATCATCGGCACGACAGCCAGGTCCTGCACAATGAGCATGCCGATCATCACCTTACTGGAAAGGGTGCCCATCCAGCCCTGGTTCATCAGGGTTTTCAAAAGCACCATGGTGCTGGAGAGAGAGATCAGCGCGCCAAACCATACCGAGGCAGTCAAATCCCAACCCAGCAGGCGACCAATGCCCATGCCCAGCAGCATGGTCAGGAGGATTTGCAGGGGTGTGCCCACAAAGGCGATCACCTTCACTGGCTTCAAGTCTTTATAGGAAAATTCGAGCCCCAGGGCAAAGAGGAGCAGGGCCACGCCTATTTCTGCCAGCAGTTCAATTTCGTGAATTTCTTGGATGATGATGCCGCCGGTATGTGGGCCCAGAAGAATACCGGCCAGGATGTAGCCAAGAATAAGCGGCTGATGCAGCCGCTGCATGATAAGGCCACAGAAAAATGCGGTGATAACCAGAATGATGATGTCGGCGGCAATGCCCATGAAATACGTGCCCTGAAAGAAAAGAACCCGCGTGATGCGCGGGTGCATGTTGACAGGTGGCTCAAATCGACGTAAAAGTGGCAGATTGTGCATGCTCCGACCGTAATAGGCCGGAGCATTGTCTTTGGACACAATACCTCAATTTGGCCCAGCAATGCCAGAAATTTGCACAACTCTGGCTGGCAGGACCGCCGTTTTTTGAATGCTAGCCTGTTTGGGCCCATGCAGTGAATAGGAGTGGAATAATGGGTTTGGAACTGATTATCACCTACTTGGTTGTTGGTCTCATTGCCGGTGTGCTGGCAGGCCTGCTGGGTGTGGGTGGGGGCGTGGTGATCGTGCCCATGCTGGTTTTTTGCTTCACCCGCCAGAGCGTACAGTTTGAAGTGATGATGCACCTGGCCCTGGGCACCTCCCTGGCCAGTATCATTTTCACCTCCATCTCCAGCTTCATGGCTCATCATCGCCGGGGCGCGGTGGATTGGGAAATTGTTCGCCGCATTGTGCTGGGTATTCTTTTAGGCACCTTTTTGGGTGGCTTTGTTGCAGCCAGGTTGTCCACTGGTTTTCTCAAGGTGTTTTTCTGTATCTTCCTCTACATCGTGGCCACCCAGATGATCCTCAACAAAAAACCCAAGCCAACCAGGGAGTTGCCTGGTCGCGGCGGCATGTTTGGCATGGGGTCGCTCATTGGTGTGGTTTCCAGCCTGGTGGGTATTGGCGGTGGCTCACTTTCCGTGCCCTTTATGCTCTTTTGCAATGTCAGCGCGCACCGCGCCGTGGGCACCTCGGCTGCCATTGGTCTACCCATTGCCATTGCCGGTGCCTTGAGCTATCTGATCAACGGCATTGGCGTTGCAGACCGTCCGCCACTGAGCTGGGGCTATATCTATCTTCCTGCCTTCATTGGTATTGTGTGTGCCAGCGTGCTGACTGCACCCCTGGGAGCCAAACTGGCCCATGCCCTGCCTGTGGATAAACTCAAGCGTCTCTTTGCCATTTTCCTCTACATCGTGGCTACCCGCATGCTCTGGTCGCTCTTGCATTGATGGCCCACAGTTGTGGTCTGCACACCATTGAACAACAATGGAGAGCTGTTGGGTGGGGCTGGAGCATGTACAACCAACAGCTCTCCGTGGTCGCCTTAGATAACACCATGGAGAAAAAGACTGTTTTCAGGTCTTGTTAAGATCAGCCAACAAGATCAGTCACAAGACCGCCAAGTTGCCTGTAACAACTCGGCTGCAGCAAGCTGGCATCCTTCAATTTAATATCCTTCTGCCCATTTTCTCCGTGTTCTCTCCTTGTTGAAACGTAGTGTGGCTTGCATACGTGAACCTTCTTTGCTTCCTCCAGGCCGCATGCAGGCCGCAAGTACTGTATAGAGACAGTATAATCCACGGATGCTTTGCCCAAGTTTCCACATCCTGCACAGCCAGTTTCTTTGCACTAAGATCATGGAGTTAAAAAGCAAGCCAGGCACAGGAGAGGAAAAAAGACAAAAAACATGATGCAAGTGGTGGCAGGCCTGGGAATGCAGGTAATGCTGTTGTCTGCTTGCCAGGGTAAACAGCCGCAGCCTGATATGGACCTGTGTACTGAAGCTGGCAAAGGAGCGTTTTTTAAAGTCTTGCCTGTTTCAGCATGTGTTCTTGCTGATTTTTTACAGCAATCAATGTATTTCTGTTGTTTTTTAGGTAGATTTCACCATTTTTTATAGTGAATGCTAGGTGCTAGCTTGCCTAGAATGAAAAACAATCTATTGTATGTGGGAAATCCGCTCATGCGGTAAGATTTTGGTGAATCAATAAATAGTGCTAAGAGGTGTACCATGAAAACACGGAAAAAGGTAATTCTGACTTCTGTCCTGGCAGCCACTTTTGTTTTAGCAGGCGGCTACGCTGCTGCGGAAGAAACCACCACCTGGAAACAGGCAGGGAGCGAAATAAAGGAAGCTGGTTCCCAGGTTAAAGATGCTGCAGGCGCAGTAGTCGATGCCACGGTTGATTCCAGCAAAAAGGCTTGGGACAAGGTGAGCACTACCACTGGTGATGCCGTGAATGCTGTTCAGGAAAAGAGTTCAGCCGCATGGGAAAAGACCAAGGAAGAGGCCAGGGAAGCAAAGGAAAACATCAAGGATGCTGGTCAGGAAGCCAAGGTAAAGAGTGAAAGGGCCGTAGAAAAGACCAAAGAAGCTGGCCAGGAAGCCAAGGCAAAGACTGAAAGGGCCGTAGAAAAGGCTGAGGTTAAACACCAGAAAGCTGTAGAAAAGGCCGAAGCTAAAAGCAAGGAAGCCGTAGAAAAGACCAAAGAAGCCGGCCAGGAGGCCAAGGCCAAAACTGAAGATGCGGTAGAGAAGGTCGAAGCCAAGACTGAAAAGGCCGTAGAAAAGGCTGAAGCTCAAAGCAAGGAAGCTGTAGAAAAGACCAAAGAAGCCGGCCAGGAGGCCAAGGCCAAAGCTGAAGATGCAGTCGAGAAGGCCGAGGCCAAGACTGAAGATGCGGTAGAGAAGGCCGAGGCTGAGAGCAAGAAAGCTGCAGAAGAAACCAAGGAAGCGGTAGACAAGGTCAGGGCTGAGGTCCACGAAGCCACTGCCCCCAAATGATCGGCGCAGAGGAGCGGATGATCACCGCCCTTGTTTTTATATAGTACCTGTCATCTCCTTGGGTGAATCGCTTGAGGAGATGGAAAAAATCGAGGCCTGAAGCGCATTGCGTTTCAGGCCTTTTTTCATACATGGGCTCAAGGGCGCTGCGACAGGTTCGTGGAGCAAAATCTTACCCGCAGCCAAGCCGCAGCGATTATAAAAACGCCTACAGAATGTGGCTGCTGTGCGCTTCCGGTAGGATCACCTCGGTGTTGCCCAACAGTTCGGCAAAACCCTGCATGATGCTCTCTTCACCGTGCACCAAAAAGGTGCGTGCAGGAGCGGCTTGTGCATGCCAGGTGAGCAGTTCCTGTTGATCGGCATGGGCGGAGAAACCATTGATGGTGTGGATGCTGGCATTGACCGCGATCTCTTCCTGGAAAATACGTACTTCATCTGCGCCGTCGATAATGGTGCGGGCCAGGGTGCCCTGGGCGGCAAATCCGACAAAGACCACAGCAGCTTCGGGCTTCCACAGGTTGTTGCGCAGGTGGTGGCGAATGCGGCCACCAGTGGCCATGCCCGAACCAGCGATAATCACCACGCCATCCATATTTTTCAAAGCCATGGAATCGGCTGCCTCGCGCGAATAGTGTAAACTAGGCAGGGAAAAGGGATCGCGGCCAGTCATTAGCACCTGCCAGGTTTCCTCGTCAAAACACTCGGGATGCCTGCGAAAAATTTCAGTGGCTGAAATGGCCATGGGCGAATCCAGATATACCCTGAGGTTGACAGGCAAAGCACCCTGTTCCACACCCTCGCGCAGGTAATAGAGAATTTCCTGGCTGCGTTCCAAGGCAAAACTGGGGATGAGTACGTTACCGTGGCGGGCAACGGTGGTGTTGATGGCTGTAAAGAGTTCGTCAATCGATTGCTTGAGATCCTTGTGCCGACGGTTGCCATAGGTGGTTTCCATCACCACCACGTCGGCATGGGGAGCCCGGGCCGGGTCGGGCATAATGGCCCGGTCGCTGGAGCCGAGGTCACCGGAAAAAAGCACGCTGCGCTTTTGGCCATTTTCTTCCAGCTGCAGCAAAATACAGGCCGAACCCAGGATGTGCCCGGCATCGTAAAAGGTGACAGCAATGCCCGGGGCAAGCTGGTGCGGTTTTTCCCAGCGAGCAATATCCACAAAAAAATCGAACACATTGAGCGCATCCACCGTGGTGTAGAGTGGTTCTACCGGTGGACCCGGATTTTTCCGTTTGGCTGCCTTGTAGTTCTGGTACTTGGCATCTTCCTCCTGAATCTTGGCCGAATCCAGCAAAACCAGTCTAGTCAGTTCCCTGGTGGCTGAGGTGCACAGAACCCGGCCGGCAAACCCCTGTTTGACCAAAAGGGGAATACGACCACAGTGATCCAGATGCGCATGGGTGAGCAAAAGAAAATCGATGCTGGCCGGGTCAAAACCAAAGTCATTGGCATTTTCTTCAGCAAGGGCCCGGCTGCCCTGGTACAGGCCACAGTCGATGAGGATATTTTTGCCATTGCATGTCACCATGTGGCAGGAGCCGGTAACGCTTCTGGCTGCACCATGAAATGATATCTGCATAGATTTTCTCTCGATCTTGATAAAGAATTGGATACGGACCGGCCTTTGTGTCAACAGCGCCTAGCTGTGTTTGAAGACCGGCACTTCCCGGGGCAGGGGCACAATGGTTTCCACCAGACCGGCGAAACCACCTGCGTCGTCGTACCAGGGATACTGATGCACCAATTTGCGCTGTCCCTGTTTTTCCTTGTAATATATGTTGGCGCTCTGTTCGTTCAGCATGCGTCTAAGCTGAGCATTGGCCGTTTCCGGATGACAGTCGAACAGGCTTTTCCCTAAAAGATCCATACCGCCCCAGCGGCTGTAGTACTCTGCGGCCAGGCGATTCATGGCAATGATGATGCCCTGTTGGTCGCATACGCTGACCGCCAGGGGATAGTGGTGTATCCAGTCAAAGGATGGATTGTTTGTCTCTTGCTGCATGGGGTATTGTGGCGCACGCGTGGCCATGTGTAACTTATTGTTGTTGTGGTGGAAAATGCCGTTTTGCTCGGCTTGGTCGCAGGAAACATCGCGACACAGCCAGAGATGATCCTATACCCGTTTTTTGCACTGGGATCGCATAGTTCTGCTGCACAATGCAGTTAAAAAATACCCAGTTCCTCTGGGGCAAAGGGTAGCCAGCGAAAGAGAAGATGTTCCAGGCGACCGCACCGTTGGAAATGGCGTTCGATTGCCTGGCAGCGTTCGGGATTGTTGTTGCCATACCGCTCGATAATGTATTCGAGTCGTTCGTCCAACGAAACCACAACATGGTGGCGCACCCGCTTATCAGCATAGTGCACCAGTTCCATGGCGCCGAACTGGCCCGCCTCGTAACGCTGCGTTGCAAAGGGCGACAAACGCACATGCTGGGCTACAATGGCCGCCACCTCGGGATAACCCTCTTTATGGCAGATTTCCGCTCCCACCTGGGCATGATCGCAGCGGCTGTGGAGGCAGGGGGTTTTGGCTATATCGTGCAACAAGGCTCCGGCCAGCACTAGTTCCTTGGCTGCTTGCGGATTGTTTGGCTGCATGGCGCAGAGGCCTTCGAGCAGTTGGATGGCCAGGCGTGCAACCACCAGGGAGTGACGGCGTATGTTGCTGAGCATACCGTACTGCTCCATGAGCAGCAGGCATTCGTGCAAACCAGGAATGCGGGGTGGTGCTGCCGTTGCCATCGTGGCCATGGACTCTGTCCTGCTTCGCCTGCTCAGCTCTGCTTACTCCGGCTGCTGAAGCGGTGCACCGCTTCCACCGCGATTTTTACCTGGTCTGGATCGGTTTCCGGGATAACCCCGTGGCCCAGGTTGAAGATATAGCCGCGGGCCGCCTTGCCATCTTCCAGCATGGCTGCGATGCGTGCCTCCAACTCTGTTTTGGGCAGAAAAAGCGCCAGAGGATCAAGGTTGCCCTGCACCGCGTGCGGCCCTACCTGCCGAATGGCGTCGGCCAAAGGGATCCGCCAGTCAATGCCCAACACATCGGCATCCAGACCCGACGTATGGCGCAGCAGGGTGGCGCCGTGGTTGGCAAAGTAGATGAGGGGAATATCGGTGTGCTTACGCAAATCAGCCAGGATGCTCTGCACATAGGGCAGGGCAAAACGTTCGTAGTCGCAGGGGGCAAGTGCTCCGGCCCAGGAATCGAACAGCTGCAGCGCCTGTGCACCTGCCTTGGCCTGGGCAATGAGATAGCTGCTGGTACAGGCAGTGATTTTGTCCAGGATGAGCCGGTAGAGTTCCGGCCTTTGGAACATCATGCTTTTAGTGGCATAGAAGTTCCTGGAGCTGCCGCCCTCAATCACATAGGTGGCCAGGGTAAAGGGTGCTCCGGCAAAGCCGATCAGCGGCACCTTGAGTTCCCGGCGCAACAGGCGAATGGTTTCCAGAACAAAGGGCGTATCCTCGGCCGGATCAGGGATCCTGAGTGCTTCAGCCGCCTGCTGGCTTTGTACTGGTTCGGGAAAAACCGGTCCATGACCTTCATGGAACTCCAGGGTAAGGCCCATGGCCTCCATGGGAACAAGGATATCGGAAAAGAGGATTGCCGCATCAAAATGGAAAATATCCACTGGCTGCAAGGTAACTTCTGTGCATAGGGCCGGATTCTTGCACAGCTCCAAAAAATTGAGCTTACTGCGCACGCGCTGGTAATCGGGTAGATAGCGACCTGCCTGGCGCATGAACCAGACCGGAACATGGCTGGTTTGCTCGCCTCTGCAGGCTTTTAAAAAGGTTGTGTTCATGCCGTACCTGGGAAAAAGGAAAGGAAAATAACTGGTCTAGTCTACCTGAGGGAGATGGGGACGTCAACGACGGGGTTGATAGGAGCAGAAGGGTTCGGCCGCCAAATAATCGCCGGTCATGGCATAGGCCCTGGCCCGGCACCCCCCACATACATTGAGGTATTCGCAGTGGCCACAATTACCCTTGTAGCCTTTGAAATCGCGCATTTCCAGCAAGAGCGGCGCTTGTTCCCATATTTCCCGAAAAGACTGTTCACCAAGATTGCCCGCGGCCCTGGGAAAATAGCTGCAGGGTAAAACATTGCCATCCACATCGATCAGGCAGATGAGCTGCCCGGCCAGGCAGCCCTTGGAGCCACCGGTGGAAAAAGAGAGGCTGCGGCGTTTGAAACTCGTGCCTTCAGCCTTGGCCCGTTGCAGAACCAAACGATAGTACTGCGGCGCACAGGTGGGGCGCATGAGCAGCTCATCTTCTTCTTTCTCCACATCATAGTGCCAGTGGAGCATGGCTTCATACTCATCCGGCGGGATAAGCTCGCTCATGATCTCTTCGCCGCGGCCAGTGGGAACAATCATGAACAAATACCAGGCAGTGGCGCCCAACTTCTTCACCAGGGGATAGAGCTTGGCTGCCTCGTCCTGGTTGCGCTTGGTAAAGGAGGAGTTGACCAGAAAGGGAATGCCGTGCTCCTTAAAGAGTTCGATTGCCTGCATCACCCCGGCAAAGGCGCCGGTTTGGCCGCGGAAGTTATCGTGCACGCTGGCACTGGCTCCATCCAGGCTGAGCGACACCATCTTGATGCCACTGGCCAGCATGTTGCGACATACCTCGTGGCTCACCAGGGAACCATTGGTGGCCAGACACATGCGCAGGCCAAGCTCTGTGCCATGGGCGGCAATATCAAAGACATCGCTGCGTAAAAGCGGCTCGCCACCGGAGAGCACCACCACCGGATCAGCATAGCTGCGGATATCTGCCAGAATGCGCTGGGCCTCGGTAAAGCTAAAATCCGGGTGATCGCGCACCTCCAACTCCGAGGCAGAGCGGCAATGCACACAACCAAAGTTACAGCGGCGGGTGATCTCCCAGGCTATCCATTTGGGAATGAAATCCATAGAATGTCTCTTGTGTTGATAACGAATTATATTGTTGCTCTGGCATCAAAACATCTAAACTTTTTTGAAAGCTGCTCCGCCCAATTTCATGAAGTTTTAAGTATTTAGCACCGACCCACTGTCTTAAAGTTTGAGTCAGTTTGAGTCTTGAAACACCGGAGTAATAATATATGGCAGAAGCAAAGCTTTCAAATCATTTCAGGGGCGACTGTGCAGGTGCGGCCAAACAAGCAAAAAGCTTGTAAGCAACATATGTAGCGTGCAGGGGATTGTCATCTCAAATGAACAGCAGGTGAACAGGCGATGAGTAGATCACCCACTGGGTAGCTGGGCTTTGTCTATGATGCATCATTTTTTTGTTGGGCTTTGCGATGCTCAGCGCCAACCTACGGAACAATAAAAATTTATACGGAAATACGACAGGTTGGTATGGGTTTTTGATAAAGACCAACAGCCAAACTTTATCATGACTTAGTTATGTGGTAGAATTTGATTGCAGCACCCCATTGCTCCCATACACCTCAAGGAGGTTCACTATGCAGCCGATCAAAACAGTTCTCACTCCCATTGATTTTTCCGATAATGCTGCAATGATTTTGAAGGCAGCAGCCTATGTTGCCGGCACCTTTAAGGCAGAATTGCACCTGGTTTTTGTAGTGCAGAATTTCGAGGATTATAGCGGCTTCTTCGTGCCGCCGGTCAATCTGCCCAATCTGGCGGAAGAGTTGTATGCCTCGGCCCAGCAGCAGATGGATGCCTTTGTCAGCGAACACCGACAACACTGCCTTGATGCCGGAGTCACCAGTTTAACCAGCAAGGTACTGGCAGGCGATGTGGGCGAAGAGGTGGTGAAATATGCCACCCAAAAGAACATCCAGCTGATTGTCATGGGCACACACGGCTACAAGGGGCTGGAACGCATCATGTTTGGCAGTGTTGCCGAAAAAGTGGTCAAGAGTGCGCTTTGCGCAGTTATGACCATCAACCCCTACCGGGAAGAAGCCAAACAACCGTGAAGTGACACAACCACCGACAACCGCCAACAACCCACTGCGCTGCTGCCTGCTGATCAGTCCTGCAGCAGGCCAAAGAGGCAGCAGGCCGGATGGTCTGCTGCGCTCGCGCAAATCGCGGGGGCTGCAGCGTCCATGGCGCAGAGCCGCTGGAGAAAAGACATGCCCGGCAGGACACTGAGGCGCAGGCGGCGCAGGGGGGCAGAGCCAGGAGAGGTGCTTGCCGCGTATTCGGCACGGATCAGGTTGTTCCAGGCAGGCGCCTCTTGGGCAAACAGGTGGGCGGCCCGTTGCAGGGCACTATGTATGGCTGCCTGCCCTGTCATGTCGGCCACCGCATGGATTTGGGTGAAGGCCTTGAGCAGACCGGGGCAGCGGCTGAGCAAGACCGGGGCTGCGTCGTAATTTTCCCCTTGAGCCGCACCAGGCAGGAGGAGCTCCGGCAAATCTACGCAGCCTGCTACTCCTGGCTCTTTTTGTTCAGCCAGGCGCTGTTCTGCACGCAGTTGCTCGGCCAACCCCTGTTGCCGGGTAATGTACCATATATGGGCCCAGGGCAGATCCACCTGTGCATACAGCTTGGTCCAGGCCTGCAAACGCTGGCTCTGCCACGGACTTTGATCTGTGCTGTACATGTTTGCCGGCGATATAGTGATGGGAGTGATAGGGGTAGTGGGTGATTCCTGGTCGCCTGCCTCGCCACCAGTGCCATCACTCTCAGCATGGTCATTGATGCCGTCACTGGCATTATCATCAAGATCGTCGTTAAAGGTGGCAACTAGCCTCTGGTGCTGTCTGTCGATGCGACCCAGGGCCGCTGCCAGTGTTTCTTCTTCCTGCTGTGCCTGGTCAGCCAAAACAAGCAACAGCCGCTGGCCCCACAAAAGATCCGCGTTGTTATCTTGCCGCCCCTCCAGCGCACCACTGCGCAACAGCCCGGTCAGGATGGCGGTTTCTTCCTGGCCAGTCTTGTTAACCAGACTTTCTAGAATATACTGCTTGAGTTGCTCGCTGTGCAGGGCCGCGTCGCTGCCACTAATACTACTATCAAGCGATCGAACCAGATGCGCCAGGTGTTGGGCTTTGCTGTCAGACAGGGCAGGGGAAAGCGCCAGCAGCCGGCCTTCCTGCATGAGCCGGCGCAAACCAGCCTCTGCCGGCAGGGAAGCAGGGCTTGCACAAACATGGACAAGGGGTGAAAAAACCGGTACAAGGGGAACAACCCAGCCAGGGCTGGCCGTACCTTCTGGAACAATGCAGGCTGCAGGCAACATATTATCCTCTCATCTATTATGGCGCAAGAAAGCAAGACTCCTCGGGAAAGTTCACAACGCAACACCGTTGCACTGGTGCTCACCGGGCTCACCTATCTGCTCTTTCATCTTCGCTTGGGCACAGATGCTGCCACCACAGTCTCTGCCACCCTGGCACAGATGCTGCTGACTGCGCCCTATGCCATTGGTTTTACGTATCTGCTGCTCTACGTGTACCGCCGCCTGAGTGCAGAGCCTGTGCGCCCGGCCTGGACAAGGGTTCTCCGCATCTTTTTTACCATGGGCATTGTCTTTGCCTTTTTTTTCGCCCTGTATGAGCATGGCGGTGGCAGCCCCTTTGACCCGGAAGCCCCTAGCGCAACAGGCTTTTGGCGGGATGTACTCCAGAAGCTGCGGTAGCGTTTGGCATGAGCAGGGAGCCCGGCCCAAGCACGGTACCAGGGCTGGTGACCGAGTTGCAGCCGGTTTGCACACGGTCGCCCAAAATAGCACCAAATTTCCGCAGGCCGCTATCCATGCGCCGGCCATCCACCGTGACCATCACATTACCGGCAAGAAACCGCAGATTGGCGCACTTGGTGCCAGCACCAAGATTGACCTCAACCCCCAGGATGGAGTCGCCTAAATAGGCAAAGTGACCGGCCTTGGCATCGTCTAAAAAAACAGAATGCTTAACCTCGGTGGCATGGCCCACCACACAGCGCTTGCCAAGAAGGCAGTGACCGCGCAGATAGGCTGCCTGGCGAATTTCTGTGCAATCACCGATCAGGGCAGGTCCCTTGATCAGCGCTCCAGGCTCCACCAGCACGCCCCGGCCAATCTGGATGCCTTCGCCCATGAGCACGGCACCGGCCATAATCACCGAAGCGCCCGTAAGCACGCCGTCTTTACCCTGTACCGCCAGTTCGCCCTTGGCAATGCTGCCGGAGCTGATTTCCCACTGCTCACCAGCAAGAATGCGGCCCTCGTAAACAATGAGATGGCCGGCCAGGGGGATGCCGTTTCCTTTGGGCAACACACAATTTGCACGCTTTACCTGTTGCAGCTGCGCATGCACGTATTCCTTGAGCCCTGCAAGCGCTTGCCAAACCTGGCTGCAACCGGTAAACAACTTGGCATGGCTGCAGCGGTCGAGATCGAAAAACGAAGAAGGGGTGAGCATGGAGCCTCCTTGCTGGCCTGCGTACTATTTTTTCGCTGTACTTGTACTTTGTTTTCTTTATGTTGAGGAAAAGCATCACGATATATTGGCCAGCCTGCAAGCACAAGCAAAAAGCTGATTCAGTATCGCGCACCTGCCTTGACTTCAACTGGACGGTGTTTACCTATGTTTTGATACCCTAAGCACGTTTTCTTTATGACAACGTGTACCAAATGTATGCAAGGAGATGAGTGTGGATTTTGATGATACCAGCTCTCCCGGTTCGGCTGAAATGGGAGAAGCACCGCAGGATCTTGAAATACCCGAAGTTTTGCCATTAATGGCGGTGCGGGATGTGGTGGTGTTCAACTACATGATCATTCCGCTCTTTGTGGGCCGTCCCAGTTCTGTCGAGGCGGTAAACGAGGCACTGGCCAGTCATAAACTGCTCATGCTGGTGACCCAGAAAGACCCGACCAAGGATGACCCGCGCAGTGAAGACCTTTACCAGGTGGGCATGGTGGCCATGATCATGCGCACCCTCAAGTTGCCTGATGGACGGCTCAAGGTATTAGTACAGGCGCTGTCTAAGGCACATATCCGTGCTGTGCAGCAGGAAAAGCCCTTTTACCGGGTGGAAATTGAGCTGATCGATGAGCCAGAGGCCGGAGAAGTCACGGTAAAAATCGAGGCCTTGATGCGTACAGTGCGCGAGCAGATGGAAAAGATCATGTCGCTGCGCGGCCATCTTTCCGCCGACTTGATGATGGTTATCAACAACATCGAAGAACCAGGCCGCCTGGCCGATCTGGTTGGCTCGAACCTGCGCTTGAAGGCAGCGGAATCGCAAAAGATTCTTGAAACCATCGATCCAATCGAGCGCCTGCAGCTGGTGGCGGAACAGCTCAACAAGGAGCTGGAGGTTTCCACTGTGCAGGCCAAGATTCAGTCAGACGCCAAGGAAGAGATGTCGCGCAGCCAGCGGGAATATTTCCTGCGCGAGCAAATTCAGGCCCTACGGCGCGAACTGGGCGACGACGACGGTTATTCGCAGGAAATTGAAGAGCTGACACGGCAGCTGCGCAAAAAAAGAATGCCGAAATACGCCAAAAAAGAGGCGAAAAAACAGCTCAAGCGCCTGGAGATGATGCACCCAGATGCCTCTGAAGCCAATATCATCCGCACCTATATCGACTGGTTCCTCGATCTGCCCTGGCGGCAGTCTTCAGAAGACGTGCTGGATCTCAAGGTGGCAGCCGAGGTGCTGGACGAAGATCACCATGGCCTGGAGGAAATAAAGGATCGCATCCTCGAATTTCTGGCCGTGCGCAAGCTCAACCAGGATACCAAGGGGCCAATCATCTGCTTTGTCGGCCCGCCGGGCGTGGGCAAAACTTCGCTTGGCCAGGCCATTGCCCGGGCCATGGGGCGCAAGTTCTACCGACTCTCCCTGGGGGGCATGCGCGATGAGGCGGAAATCCGCGGTCATCGCCGCACCTATATCGGAGCTATGCCGGGCCGCATTCTGCAGGGGCTCAAGGCGGTGAAGACCAATAACCCTGTGTTTATGCTCGATGAAATCGACAAGGTGGGCGAAGATTACCGGGGCGATCCCTCTTCGGCCCTGTTGGAGGTGTTGGATCCGGAACAGAACAACACCTTTTCCGATCACTACATGAACCTGCCCTTTGATCTGTCTAAGGTCATGTTCATCACCACGGCCAACCGCTCCGACACCATCCCTGGGCCTCTGCTCGACCGCATGGAGGTGATTCAGCTCTCTGGCTACACCCTGGAGGAGAAGATGGCCATTGCCCGCAAGTATCTCTTGCCGCGCCAGATCGAATCTTCGGGCATTCGTCCCAGCCAGGTGCGCCTGGGCGATGATATCCTCCAGCGCATCATCCGGCAATATACGCACGAGGCCGGGGTGCGCAACCTGGAGCGGGCGCTCGGCAAGGTCTGCCGCAAGATCGCCCGACGGGTGGCTGAAGGCGGCAAGGGACCATACTCGGTGTCGGACAAGATGCTGGAAAAATACCTGGGCCCGCCCAAGTATTTGCCAGAAACTGAGGTGGATACCAGCAACCAGCCTGGCCTGGCCATTGGCCTGGCCTGGACCGAGGTGGGCGGCGAACTGCTGCAGATTGAAACCTCGCTCTTGCCGGGTAAGGGCAAGCTGCTGCTCACTGGGCAGTTGGGCGAGGTGATGAAGGAGTCTGCCCAGGCAGCCCTCACTTACTGCCGCAGCCGCGGCGCCTCGCTGGGCCTGGCTGAAGACTATTTCGACAGCGTGGATATCCATGTGCATGTGCCTGCGGGTGCCATTCCCAAGGATGGGCCCTCTGCGGGCATTACCATGACCACGGCACTCTTTTCTGCCATCAGCGGCAAGGCGGTGAAAAGTGGCCTGGCCATGACCGGCGAGGTAACCCTGCGCGGCCGGGTGCTGCCCATTGGCGGCCTCAAAGACAAGGCTCTGGCTGCCCTGCGGGCAGGCATCACCAAGATTTTGATTCCCGCAGACAACCAAAAAGATTTGGTGGAGATTCCCGAAGAGTTGCGCAAAAAAATAACCTTTTACCCTGTGGCACACATGGACGAGGTTATCAGCCATGCCCTGGGCTTGAGCCCACAGCCGCAGTCGCGCAAGAAGCGCTCTGCCCAGTCTGGCGGCAGCCGGGAAAAGGCCGTTTAAATCCAGCAAGGTTCTTGTTGCTATTTGCTGCTCCGACTCCCTGCTTTTTTCATGCAAAGCAGGGAGTCTTTTTTTATATAAAATTCCTGTGCGCACATGCCTCTTGCAAAAATTAAAAATAGTGCAAAAAAACCCCTGATTCGCACTCTGGCTGCGTTTCTTGCGCTTTTGTGCTCTGTTACTGCTGGTCTTGCTCTGTGGTACTGGCACTACTGCCAATCGCCGGCGCAGCTGGCCGCTGAAACAACCGTATTCATTCCCAGGGGAGCTGGTGTGCGGCAGATTGGCACCCTCCTTGCCGCACAGGGTGTGTTGCGCAACGATATCCGCTACCTTACCTACCTGCGCCTCTCTGGCCTGGGTCCAAAATTGAAGGCCGGCGAATACGCCTTTGCCCCGGGTGTAACACCGCCCCAGGTGCTGGGCAAAATTGCCCGGGGCGAGGTGGTGCGCCATCCAGTTACCATTGCCGAGGGCCTGCGTTTAACCCAAATTGCCGCCATTTTTGCCCAGGATGGCTGGGTTGATCCTGCGCGCTTTCTGGCCCTGACGCAAGACACAGCCTTTATTCGCTCCTTGGGCTTGAGTATGGATAAAGATATGGAGATAGACAGCCTGGAGGGCTATCTCTTTCCCGACACCTATCTCATGGTGCGAGACGAAGCTCCTGCTCCCACAGAACCAACAAGATCAACAGGGAAGTCGCAGGAGTTGCAGGCAGGGCAGGGCGCGCGTGAAGAAAAGCTGATTCGCCACATGGTGCAGCGCTTTGAAGAGGTGTGGGCCACTCTGCCCAAAACAGGGCAAGCCGGGCTGAGCAGGCACCAGGTGCTGACCCTGGCTTCGGTGGTGGAAAAGGAAACCGGCCAGGCCCAGGAAAGGCCGCTCATTGCCCGCGTGTTTCTCAACCGGCTGGTACTGGGCATGCGCCTGCAATCCGACCCAACCGTTATCTATGGCCTGGGTGATGCCTTTAGTGGCAAGCTGCGCCGGAAAGATTTACGCACACCAAGTTCGCACAACACCTATGTTATCCCCGGCCTGCCGCCAGGCCCCATTTGCAGTCCGGGCAGGGCAGCCCTGGCAGCGGTGCTTGCACCGGCCCAGTCTAATGCTCTGTACTTTGTTTCCCGAAATGATGGCTCGCATGTGTTCTCCACCACCCTGGCCGAGCACAACCGCGCGGTCAACACCTACCAGCGGCAGGGCAGAAAAGGCCAAACAACCAACACACCAGCACTGCAGGCAAACCCTGCAACAGAACAAAACAATCCTTTGCCGCGCAATCAAGACAGCAGAGCAAATTAAAACGCAGCAAGCGCAGCAGGCCGCGGATTTTGTTCTCGCTCATCTTCCAGGCATCCACTGTTCAAGCTATCTACAAATACAGCACCTGAACTGCCCCTCTGTTCAACATATATGCTTCAAAATCGCATTTGAAGTGCAATAATAAACGAACCGCAACAAACAGGCCCAGGCTCTAACCATTTGAGCACGCCAGGGAACCTGTTATTTTTTGTGATTAGCGCCGGTCCACACCCCCACACCCGCAAAACATCCCATTCTGTGTGGCATGCACTGCCCACGCCTTTTTGGCCAGGCTGTGTATCTTACCTGCCTCATCTGTTGCAAAACATTATTTTTACAAATTCATACCTTGGTACGATAGACAGGGTTTATTTCAAATATTATATTCGCCAAACATGCAAATTAAAGTGCTTTCAATATAGGTACCCAGGGCAACGGGAAGCAAAGCCGGTTGGTTCGGTTTAATTATACAAAAAAGTGAGGACAGTCATGGCTGCACAATCTATCGGTAAGGTTGTTATTGTTTACGGTACGGTAAAAGCTGTTTCTTCTGCAGGGGTAGAACGTGTACTCACACCCAACAGCCCTGTGTATGCCAATGAACGCATTGTTACCGGCACAGATGGCAGTGTTTCGCTCTTGTTTACCGAACAAAATGTTCATCTGGATTTGGGCAGGATGTCGGAAGTGGTGCTCGATGAAGATGTGTATGCCGATGGCAGCGGGCAATACTCAGTTGCCGAGGGCGCGGTTGATGTTGCTGCTATGCAGGCTGCCCTGGAAGCCGGTGATTTCGACCCAACCACTGCCCTGCCTGCACCTGCGGCCGGCGCTGGTGTGGTTGGTGGTGGCCCCCGCGGTGGTGGCCGACATTTGGTAATTTTCACGCCAGATCAGCTGGAGGTAATTCCAGATTCTGGTGCAGAAACAGTTGGCATCAGCCGCGACTTTCTTGATCCGCCCACTGTTGAATACATTGAAGAAGAAATACCGCCTGCACCCGAACCCATTGCTGCAGAGCCTGCCCCGCTGACATTCACTTCTGCAGCTTCCCCAGCGGCACCAACTCCGCCGCCGGACACTGTACCAACCATTGGCACCATCGAGTTTACTCTAGACGAGGCCAACCTGGCCGATGGAAGCGCGCCAAACCCTGGCGCACTGGTCATGCGTGGCACCTTGGCTGATCTGCAGGTGGATTTTGGGCCAGACAGCCCTGGTTCACTCGACTTTGGTGGAGGCAACATCATCCTCATCGATGGTAATGCAGCCAACTCCCTGGCTATTCAAGGTCTCTACGGCACCTTGGTTATTGATGGTACTGGCGCCTGGTCCTACACCCTCACGGGCAACACCGTTGACCATGCCAACCCCAATGCCATAGGTGTTGACGACCAGGTGCAGGAATCTTTTCCCTTTTCTGCCATCGACTCCGATGGTTCGGTAACCCCTGGTGGCAATATCACTGTCAACATCCTGGACGACGGACCAACCATCACCGCCACCGATGCAGCTGGAGAGGGCATGGTGCATGAGGATGCACTTGGTAATACCACCGGCAACCCTAATAACAATTCTGATCTAGATTACTCTACAGGTAACCTTGATGATCCTGCTAGAGATACCGACACTGTCGCTATAGATCTTTCTTCGCTCTACAGCATCCAGGCAGGCGCAGATGGCCTGGGCTCCCTCTCCTACGATATAGTTGGCCTGCCAACAGGAGGTGTGGCCTCTGGTATATATTCCAAGGGTGAACAAATATACTACTATCAGAGTGGCAACAGTATTGTGGGTATGGCAGGCACAGGTGAGGATGCGCGCGAGGTCTTCATCCTGACCTTGGACAGTACCACCCAGACAGCGACCTTCAATCTGAACGACCAGGTGGATCATGATGTGAACGATCCTGCCCAGGCTGGGGATGAGGGCGTTTTGTCCATCACCAATCTTGGTCAGTATATCCAGGTGGTGGTGGTTGATGGTGATGGCGATAGCGCCAGCCTGAATTTGGACGGCAGGTTGACCATCAATATTGAAAACGATATTCCTGTGGTGAGCGTTGAAGCAGCAGCTGAAGGAGCTGCCTCGGTAGTTGGGGAGGTTTTGGAAGACGGTATGTCGATAGAGTCTCCCGATGGTGCAAACCCGCTTGACAGTTCTGAAGGTAACCGTGAGGACGGTGAGCCACTGAGCTCCGATGAGTTTTCAGGCGCCGAAGGTTCGCTCACCCAGCTGTTCACGCCTAGTGTCAGTGTCGGGGCAGACGAGCCTGGCAGTACAGTGAGCACCACGATCAGCCTGTCGGATAACACCACGCAACTTTCGGCTCTTTATTCTCATGGGACTGAGCTGAGCTACAGTGTTGCCGGAGGCACGCTAACTGCGCAAGCTGGTGACGTTGTGGTGTTCACCCTGACAGTAAATCCAGATGGATCCTGGAAGTTTGATTTGCAGGATCAGCTGGATCATGTCGATAACGACCAGAATGATGAGAACTGGGAATTGGTAAGCAACAACGGTGCGAGTATTTCTGGTATAGATTTTTCGTCAATGTTGCAGGCGACGGTAACGGTGACGGATGCAGATGGGGATACGGTTTCTGCGACCACGACCGGAGCCGCTGCTGGATCGTTTATGATCAGGGTTCAGGATGACATTCCTGTCGTGAGCATTGCGGCAGCTGAAGGAGCTGCCTCGGTAGTTGGGGAGGTTTTGGAAGACGGTATGTCGATAGAGTCTCCCGATGGTGCAAACCCGCTTGACAGTTCTGAAGGTAACCGTGAGGACGGTGAGCCACTGAGCT
>Ga0334887_1002599_pt1 | contig 19751 bp, 12 predicted proteins | sample GraSluR1_MG_10_FD_207217 | JGI IMG/M metagenome (GOLD analysis project Ga0334887, IMG submission 207217) | Sludge microbial communities from methane-producing bioreactor in Wageningen University, Netherlands - Granular Sludge_18_07-R1 | ecosystem: Engineered > Bioreactor > Anaerobic >...
ACGTCGGACTTGCCGAGGGCTCCCATCACGATGAGGTCGATATGGTTCTGTTTGGCGTAGCGGACGATTTCAACGTCGGGCGCTCCGCATCTCACCACGTAGGCGTAATCCCTGAAATCCCCCATCCGCCTGCCATAGGTCTCCTGCAGGGTCTTCTCCGCTTCCCGTGCAATCTCATCGTCAAAGAACGCCTGCCCTTCCGTAGCACTTTTCTCCGGGACATGTTCATCCACGATGTTTCTTGCATAAGTGAACGGGGAGTGGGGAACGTGCAGGACGTGCAGCCTGGCACCATACCTTTTCGCCAGGTCGAGGGCATGCAAGAACGCGATATTGGCATCCTCGGAAAAATCCGTACAAAATAGAATATTCTTGTACTCCATCATCGTTGTTCCCTCCCTTTTTCGGATGTTTGCCCCGGAAGTCCGTCAGCAATCCAAACCGCCGTCCCTGATTCGCATGTCCCGGTCTTCAAGCCGTTCGACTGGCATCGAGCCTTCTTCTGTCAGGAAGCCTGATGAAGAAGGTGCTTCCCTTTCCCTGTTTCGTTTCCATCTCGATGACGCCCCCGTGCTCCCGAACAATCTTTTGAGTGATCATCAGGCCCAGACCGGTCCCCTTTGTTCCTTTTGTGCTGAAAAAGGTCCTGAAGATCCTGCTCCTGGTTTCCTCGTCCATACCGCATCCGTTGTCGGCAACCTGATATTCGACTCCCCATCCGTGGACATGCAAACACCGAAGCACGATCCCAGGCGGGGTTCCTGCAGGTTCAAAATCCCTGCACGCATCCAGGGCATTGGATGCGAGGTTCAGAAGACAGCAGTGAATGCCGTCCGGATCGAGCAAAATCGGCTGCAGGCCGGCACTGCATTCCATTTCAAGGGACACTCCGGATTCTCTGCACCGTGGTTGCACGAGATGGAACACTTCTTGGAGCGGCTCGCAGGGGGCGCACAACCTGTAATCGGGTTCCCGATCCTTGGCGTAGTTCAATAGATCGAGGGCAAGGTTCTTGATTTTTTCCACGTTGCTTTTGAGCATCTCCCATCCCTGGCCCTGGTATTGGGTATTGTGGAGTTCCATACCCTTTTCAAGCACGTACATGCCGCCTTTCAGTCCGCCGATAATATTCTTGATGGCGTGAGCCAGGGTTGCAACGGTCTGGCCGATGGCCGCCAGTCTTTCCGCCTCGATCAGTTTCTGTGTTTTCTCAAGCACAAGCTGTTCCAGCCCCTCCGTGTATTCTCGCAGCTTCGCCTTCATCCAGATCCGCTCGTGAACCCTTTTCAGTGCTATGGCAAGTGCCTCGTCATGAATCGGCTTGGTGACAAAGTCGGCCGCTTCGAACTGAAGACTTTTTATGGCGAGTTCAAGGTCCCCGTGCCCGGTAATCATAATGACTTCGGTATCCGGCTTTTCTTCCTTGATCTTTCGCAGCAGGACTATCCCGTCCATCCCGGGCATTTTGATGTCCGTCAGCACGATGGAAGGCGACTCGTTTCTGAAGATATTCAAAGCCTCCTCGCCACTGCCGGCAGTCATCACATCGTACCCGGCATCGGCGAGGGATATCCCCAGGACCTTGCGGATGCCCTCCTCATCATCGACCAGCAGGACCTTGTCCCCCATCAGACCTCACTCAAAACCGGGAACTGCACAATGAACGCAGAACCTTCGTCCTCTTCTGTTTCGACAAGAATCGTTCCTTCGTAGTCCTGCACTATCCCGTAACTTATAGACAGACCCAATCCCGTTCCCTTGCCCACACGCTTGGTCGTGAAGAAAGGTTCGAAAATCTTGTCGAGCACGGACTTCGGGATTCCGACGCCCGTGTCCTTCACTTCGACAAACACCATTCCGTTGCGGGACCACGTCTTCAGATGGATCTTCTTCGAGATGTTCCTGTCCCCTGTCTTGTCGCACTTCGCTTCAATGGCGTCCCTGGCGTTGATCAAAAGATTGATAAACACCTGTTCCAGACGATTCGCATCTCCCAGCATGCAAGGCAGACTGTCCTCGAGTTCCATGTGCACATCGATCTCACGCAATTTCAACTGCTGGCTGAATATCTCGAGTGCTCTCTGCAGGACTTCATTCAACTGCACCGGCTCCTTTTTCACATCCGCCTTGCGCCCGAATTCCCTCAGGTGATTGATTATCTTGGACGCCCGGTCCACATGGCTGTCAATCTCTTCCGCCATGGTCCGGAGGATTTCCTCCTTGATCCGCTCCTCGCGTTTGATCTTCTTCATGATAAAGCTGCTGGCAGTCTTGATGACGGAAAGCGGTTGATTCAATTCGTGCGCGATGCCCGTGGCCATCTCCCCCAGGGTGGCCATCTTGCTTGCCTGGATGAGGTGCTGTTCGGCCATGAGTCGTTTCGTAATATCGCTCGTTGTGATGAACAAGGCCTCTCGCCCGAGGAACTCGGAAGGAGAAACCCTGATATTCACGTATATGCTTCTGCCATCCCTGGTCATCTGGCGAGCGTGATTCATGGTGTCCGACGTTCTTATTTCGAGTGCGAAGTTCTGATGTTCGCTTTCTTCAAACAACCTGAGAAACGAAGTATTGATCAGTTCCTCCTTTGTGTAACCATAGATCGAAGTGACCATGTCATTGCAGTCGAGGATCTTGAGAGACTTTTGATCGAGTACAAAGATTGGATTGGGGATGTTATTGAAGATATACCGGTACTTCTCCTCGGATTTCCTTATTTCCTCCTCCAGGAGTTTTTTCTGAGTAATGTCGACGCTCATCTCCATGACCGCCGTGATCTCCCCTTTGGCATCCCTGATGGGCGAAGTTCGGCATATCCAGGTCGTTATGCTGCCGTCTTTCGTGACCCCGGTTTCTTCACTCAGATGAGACCGCCCGTCCTCAAATGTCATGACCACGGGGCAGACTTCACACCGCTCGATTCTGCCTTTGTAGACCTCGTAGCAGTAATCACCCGGCTGCGGTCTGAACTGCCTGTCGAATTCCCTGTTATGCTTTAAAAGCCTGAGGCTCCTGTCCTGTACGGTGATGTAACACGGTACCTGTTCAAACAATTCCTGGTATTCGTTGCGCTGCCTGTTGAGTTCCTGCTGTTTTTCGCCGATCCGTTTGCCCATCTGGTTAATGGCCAGCGCCAGTTGCCCTATTTCATCATCCCAGTTGGCATCGATATGGTGATCATACTTTCCTTGTGCGATATGGCCCGTCCAGGTAATGAGTTTCTTGATGGGACGGTTGACGAACATGAGCAGGAAGATGCCGATGATGGTCGAAGTAGCCGTAAAACTGATGATGGCCAGCGCGATAATCCGCCTCTCGTATACCTGGATGGCCCTGTCCGTATTCTTGAGGGAAACGACCACATCCAGAGCTCCAAGCACGGTCTTGTCCTGGGGATGGAAGTGGCACACATCGGTACTGCAGCTTGGTTCGTTGTATATCGGACTGATAATGCCCATGAGCCTGTACCCCGCGGAAGACGTGAAGATGCGAGTCCTTGCCATGGTGTCCACTTCCTGGAGGGGAGGTTCCTCCCGGTGACAGATGTCACAGGCATCGGCCTTGATACTGGTAATCACGTCCACTTCATCGGGGATATTCGAATACTTGATCTGCCCCTGCTTGTTGAAGATCCTTATGTGCTCGATTCCCTCCTGCCTGCCGATATTCTTTATGATCTCGTTGATGTCGTCCCTGGAATTCAGCATCATGGCATAATGAGTGCCCAGCTTGATGGTGGTGCCCAACCTGTCGACAGCTTCCACAATGCCCTGTATCGTGTTCTTCTTCTGGTAGTCGATATTGAAATATGCCCACGTAAAGATGCTTACAAAAATGACAAGCCCTACCAGCGGGATCAGCTTGAAGATGAGGCTGTGGGATATATTAAGGATTTTCCTGATCATCTGAAGCCCCGGAAACGGCGTTTGCCATTTTGATCAATCAGCGGAACGGACTTGAAAAGACCCGCTCCCGGTCTGGTCTCGATGGAGGCAAGACCTCCGTTGCAGTTCATGGGTAAAGGCTATGGGTCCATCCTGGAAGAGGGGGAGCGCCAGCGCTGGCATATTGCTCAGTGAGGAGAAGGAATCGATATGTACCTGGACCGCCGCGGACACACCTCATGGCAGTGACAGCATGTATCTTTGGACAGTAGATTCTTAGCGCAAAAGCGAATCCAGGTCAACAGCCAGTAATTGTCCTCAACTTGTGCAGAAAAGGTTCCGTCAGGGCCAGGTTCATGTGGAGATTCAATTCCCGGTCACTGATTCCGAAAGCCAATCCTAGGAGCTGAGGCAGGTAGAGGATGGAAATGTCCAGTTTTTCGCCCCGTTCTCTGGAGATCTTTGACTGGAAGCTTTCCAGGTTCATCTGGCACATGGGACAGACGGTGACGATGCAGTCCGCGCCCCTGGCCGCCGACAGTATGTCTCCCACAAGCCTCAGGGCCACATTCTTCTTGGTCGTCATCAGTCCCGCTCCGCAGCACCTGGCTCCCGCGGACCAGGGATGGACCTGGGCACCCAACGCCTCGATCAGCGGATCCATGGACGCCGGCTGCTGCGGATCGTCAAAATCCCTGTAAGGACGAAGGCACTGGCAGCCGTAGTAGGGAGCCACCTTGAAACCGGAAAGCTTCCTTCGCGCTCTTTCATCGAGATCCTCACAGGAAAAGTCATTGGCAAGGACATCCAGCAGGTGACGGGTTTTCAAGCCCTTTTGATATGTCAATCCTTCTTCGCTGAGAACTTCGTTGATTCTTTGCGCAAGCGCCTCATCCCTGTGCACGTGGTCCCCGACTCTTCGCAGGTTCAGATAACAGGCACTGCACGGCACGACGAAATCGGCCTCGACACCCGTCCGGGATGCCAGGGCGATATTCCGGGCGGGCAGAACCATCGACAACAGGTAACTCGCCGACTCTGCAGCACTGGCTCCACAGCAGCTCCAGTCCTCGATTTCCATCAGTTCCGCTCCCAGCTCGCGCAGAACCGCCCGAGTCGATGTATCATATTCGGCGGCGGTTCCCTCGAGTGAACAGCCGGCATAGTAGAAGTATTTCATGAACGTGCCTCCATCTCACGCACCTTGTCGTAAATCGGGCCAAGTTTGCCTTTGCCCGACATGACCGGAATCCGCGGCTTGATCTTCCCCTTCATAAGAAGCTTGATACCCAGGGGCGTGAAACCTGCCGACACGGCGGGACTCCTGAGGGCCAGGAAGTACCGGGCCATGACTTCCATTTCTCGAACCCGGCCATAGCGGCGCACGGTGTCCAGAAAGGTCCGGTAGAAGAGCGGGCTCGTTCTGTCCCGGAACAAGCCCTCGGCGACGGCAATACGCTTCAACTCCCCCATGGCATCCGTCAGAGGCAGTCCGCGAGGGCATCTAAGCGTGCAATAGTAGCAGCTGGAGCAAATCCAGAACGTGGCGCTGTCGAATATGCAGTCTTTCAATCCCAGCTGGACAAGCCTCCACAAGTGGCGTGGGGTAATATCCATGGACTCTGAGTTAGCGCACGAGCCCGTACATGTACCGCACTGCATGCACGCACTCAGTCTGCCGGCGAGGGTCTGCATGGCGTCCGCACCTCGCGTACCGGGCGGAGAAGCGTTCGTGTTCGGTTCATTTGTGCTCATCTTCGCTTACCCTCCCACTTGTTCGAGGGCGGCATCGATTACCGCCAGGATTTGCTGATCCCGGAATCCCAAAATCACCGAAGCGCCGTTCGGGCACACGGCAGCACAGGAACCGCACCCCTGGCATGCCGGCTGGTCCACCTCGATCCTGTCCTCCTCCTCATTGCGCCACCTCGCTCCATAAGGGCAGGCGGCAATGCACCTCTCGCACAGGGAACAGAGACTTTGGCGCACTTCAGCCACGGTTGACCCGATCGGAAGTTCCCTGCGGCAAAGCAGCCCGAGAGCCCGTTGGGCGGCAGCTTCAGCCATGGCAATGGATTCGGTTATGGATCGTGGCGAATGGGCAAGACCACAAAGAAAGACCCCCTGTCTCATGAAATCCACCGGGCGCCACTTGGATTCCGCTTCCATCAGAAAGCCATCTTCATTGATGCTCAAACCGAATACCTCCGCCTCCCGCGAATGTTCAGCAGGAACAATGCCGGTGCTGAGCACCAGAAGGCCGGGTTCCAGGATGATCTGCCTGCCCAGTACAGTATCCATGACAGAGACCTTCAAGCGCCCGTCGATCACTTCGACCGCGGGTCTGTCTTCCAGATCGTACCGGATGAAGATGACTCCCGCCCGCCTGGCCTGGGTGTAGTAGGTCTCCAGGAACCCGTATGTCATCATGTCCCTGTAGAGAATATAGACGTCCGTATCGGGGTTCCTTTCCTTGAGGTACAGAGCGTTCTTCAAGGCGGATACGCAGCAGACGCGGCTGCAGTAGTTGCGTCCTTCTTCTCTCGAATCCACGCACTGGATCATTGCCACGATACCAAGCCGGGATGGGTCGAGAACTCCTTCCCGAAACATCCCTTCGAGTTCGTGCTGTGTGACAATGGCTTCACTGTCTCCATAGCAGTACGACCGGGGGGCTGCTTCCTTTCCTCCCGTTGCCAGTATGCATACGCCGTGTTCTATGGCTTCCCCTCGCCCGTCTTCCTTTTCCAGCGTGGTCAGAAACCGACCCACCCGACCCTGGGAGTGCACGACCCGGGCGTTCATGTGGACCGTGAGCAGGGGATGCTTCTCGATTCTTGAGAGCGTTCGTTCCAGGAGATCCCGAGGTGAAGATCCTTCGATGGTCCGGTGGAGTGTCCGGAGATTACCGCCGAGTTGAGGCGACCTTTCGACCAGGTCCACGTGGAAGCCGTGATCGGCGATGGCCAGGGCAGCGGTCATGCCCGCGATGCCTCCTCCCACAACCAGCGCCTTCCGGATGACTTCAGTATGCACAGGGGAAAGGGAGTCCACACCCTGCAAGCGAGCAAGCGCCATTTCGATTGCTGTCAGGATATGCCTGCTGACAGACGGCTTGTCGCCGTCCAGCCCCGGAAAGGCCGGAGTGCGGATATCCACCACATCCATAAGCGACGTTGCAAGGCCTGCAGACCTGCTCAACTCTTTCAGTTTCTTCCCATAAACATAGGGTAGACAAGCACCGATCAAGACTCTGTTGCACCGGGTCGATTCGGTCTTTTTACGCAGATCCTCCCAATCGCTTCGGGTGCACAGGCGGTCGAAACGGAAGACTTCGCTCACCAACCCGGCTTTCTGCAGCGTTTCCACAATGCCGCTGAGACCCGCCGCCCGTTCGAGGATCTCTCCACAACTGCAGACCGCCAGGGCGGTCAGAGGCATTTCCCTCGAAACCTCCCTTACCGGATACCGTTCACGCGCAACTTCCGCCAGTTCCCCTCCCTTCGAATGAAGGAGCGCCGATGCACACAGTGATGCGGAACCGGCCTGAATCAACGATTCGGAAATGTCCCTCAGACCTGAAAAGGATCCGCTCACGAATACACCGTCCCTGCTCGTACGTGTAAGGGAGAAGTCGGATACCCGGCAAAACCCCCAGGGGTTGAGCTCAACTCCCGCCACCTCCGCCAGGGCGGAAGTTCCTCGAGGTGCCTTCTGCCCGGTGGCCAGTACCACCATGTCGAACTCCTCCTGGCAGACCGTCCCGGCCGAATCCGAATAGACGATCGACAGCGAACCATTCGACGCTCCTGGTTCAACGGAATGGACGCGGCTCCTTATGAAGTTCACTCCGTGTTCCTGCTGCGCTCGATCCCTGTAGCGCTGAAAGTCTTTTCCGAACGTGCGCATGTCCATGTAGAAGATCGAGGCATCGACGTTACCGCCGTTGTGTTTCTTGGCGAGCAGGGCTTCCTTGATCGAGTACATGCAGCATATGGAGGAGCAGTAGTCGGCGTTCAGATGGAGGTTCCTGGAACCCACGCATTGAAGCCAGGCGATCTTTTCCGCGGGCCGCCCGTCGGCAGGCCGAAGCAGCTTCCCCTGGCTGGGCCCCGTGCCGCTGAGCAGCCTTTCGAACTCGATGCTGGTGACCACGTTGGGCAGCTGCCCATAACCATAGGTGTCCTTGACCAGCCCAGCGTCCGACGATTCAAAACCGGCGGCGAGGATCACCGCACCGACATCCACCCGGCGCTCGGGGATGCTTTCGGTATCCTGGTAATACTGAACAACGATGGAAACCAGTTTCTCGATGTCGAAAGGCTTCATCAAGTAGTCCCTGGCCCCCATCTTTATGGCTTCGACAGCCGTTTCAACGGTTGCATAAGCGGTCATCATCATCACCGGGAGTTCGGGACGCATGTCCCTGGCTGCCTTGAGGACTTGCACTCCGTCCATGCCCGGCATCTTGACATCGAGCAGCATGAGCCCGTATTCCCTTTTCCCCAGCTTCTCAACCGCCTCCACCCCCGATTCGGCCATGTCGACCGAAAACCCTTCATCTTCAAGCCATTCCTTGATGGAGTCCCTTACAACCAGTTCATCGTCCACCACGAGAATTCGGAAGGCCCTGCGGGATTCGAGCTTGAGATCAATCGCCTCCGTGGGGCAGACCTTCTGGCATTCACCGCAACGGATGCACGCCGCTTCATCCACCACATAGTGATTGGGAATATTGTGAGGAACGGGAAGATAAACGGCCTTTCGGAGGGTCAGTCCTGCGTTGAATTCGTCAGGGATCTCGACGGGGCAGACCCGGGCACACTCCCCACACCCCATGCAGCGCTCAGGATCCACCAGGGAAGGCTTGAAACGCAATGTGGCCTGAAACCTGCCCGGCTCCCCTTCCAGAGAGACCAGGTCGGTGGAGAGCATGATATCGATGTTCTCATGGAACAGGCCTTTGCGCAGGCAATACTGGGAGGCAGCATCCCGGTCCACGAGGGGCAGCATTTTGCACATGCCACAGTGGTCGTCGGGAAATTGCCGGTCAAGCTGCCTCAGTGTGCCGCCGATGTGGGGTGCCCTGTCGATCAGAATCACACGGTAGTTCATTTCAGCCAGGTCCAGAGCGGACCGGATGCCGCTGATGCCGGCTCCGACAATCAATGCTGACCCGATTTTTTCTTTCATATCAAAACCTCGCGCTAGTCCTTTCCTCCGGTCACTTCGGAAAACTCCCGTTCACGAAATGCCGAAAGGGGAGGTTCATCATCGGCGCTCCTGCCCGCTTCATAGCCGAACGCCCTCTGTGTGCAGGCCGCGATGGTCCTGAACAGTTCCATAACGGGAATGTTATTGGGACAGGCATTGGAGCACTGGCCGCAGCCGACGCACGCGGTGCTCATGTGCGCAAGACGGGTAAGATGATAAAAGATAGTGTCCGAGGGCATTTTGAGAATGCCTTTGCGCCGGGCCCAGCGAAGATACTGGGCCGGTTCGTGGTCGAACACGTCCGTCAGGAACACACATTCTTTACAGTAGCAGACAGGGCAGGCAACCCGGCAGTTGTAGCAGTTGACGCAGTTGGCCAGATAGGCTGTAAGCTTTTCGAGGTCAGCGGTGGCTTCAGTCGTCTTCTCGAACATCCGGTCACGATACGCGATGCGACGTTCGAGGAGCTCCACAACGGCACTCCTGCGATCCTCGGGTTCGCGGATCTCGGAAAAGTTCAGCTTCGAGAGGAGTTCTTCTCCCCTGGGGGTTCCCGCGTACAGGAACAGGCTGCTTTTCACGTCGACGCCCAGCATACCGATGATGACATCCGCGTTTTCGGGCACCGGGTGCTCACAGGCTTTGCACGCGGGTGAGATATCCAGGCCATCTTCCGTGGATGTCTTGCCCTGGATGGCTGCCGTCAGAAAGTCGACACTGGATCGGGATCCTTTTCCTTCGACATAACGCGCATAATCGGTGTTTCCGAATGCGCCCAGGCAGTCGATACCCAGCAGCAGCACATCATGCATGTTCCCCTGTTTGAGTTTCACCAGCTCGATGAAGGCCCTGATTTCACAGGGTCTGAGCACGGCAGCCACGGTGTCTCCCGCAGGCCTTCTCGACAGCCTGGATACGATTTTGGCGGCATTGATGGGAAACGCCGGTGCCAGTGGATCGGCATATTCAAACCTTTCCGGGTCGGTCACCAGAGCGGGCATCGGCACACCTCCCTTATTCAGATGCTGGGCCACCAAAACCGCGCCGATCTCCGCATCCTCCAGCAGTCTCCCGAAAAGAATCTGCAGTGATGCGACCGGGTCTTGATCCACCACTTCCATCATTGCTCTCTTTGCCATTGCTAGTCTCCAGCCTGTTCAATTGATTGAAATGGGTGTCACAGGATTACATTATTTGTCGTCGCGCTTCGTTCGGCCCCAGGGCTTTGATTTCCAGCACCATGCTTCTCACGGTTTCCGCAAAATCGATCCCCTCGCTGGCGCCGATCCACGTCATTTTGAGTCTTCGCTCGTCGAATCCGAATCTCGGGAGTATTTCCTTGAGCAGTTTGACTCGCCTGCGGGCCTTGAGGTTCCCGTTGATGTAGTGGCAATCCCCCGGGTGACAGCCGCTGATCAGAACGGCATCCGCACCTTCCAGCAGGGACTTGATCACGTACTTCGGGTCTACCATTCCGGTGCACATCATCCTGATCAGCCGCACGTTGTGGGGCTGGATCAACCTTGACGTTCCGGCCAGGTCCGCTGCCGTGTAAGTACACCAGTTGCACACGAAGGCTATGATCGTCGGCTCATACTCTTTCATCTCTTCCTCCGTTGTTCTTATCATTTGCACCGAAGGCACTCTCTGGGGCAAATACCCGCTTTCTTGCGTCCAGCCCATTAAACTACGTCGTCCAGGATGCCCTCGATTTCCGCAAACACCTGTCGTGCAGTGAAGTGCCTGACCCTGGCCGCCCCGCTCGGGCAAAAACCTGCGCAGCTGCCGCATCCCTTGCAGACGGCTTCGTTCACCACGGACACTCCCCTGCGTTCGTCAAAATCGATGGCGGAATAAGCACACAGCTTGATACACGTCCGGCAGCCCGCACAAACGTCCGGGTCGATCCACGACGTAGTGGGGGCGATCTCGACCTTTCCTCTTGCAGCCAGAGCCAGAGCCTGGGCCGCCGCTCCCGATGCATGAGAGACGGTATCAGGAATGTCCTTGGGCCCCTGGCAGGTTCCGGCAAGATAGATACCGTCCGTCGCCGTGTTCATGGGTCCGAGCTTCGGATGCTCCTCGAGAAAGAAGCCGTCTCCTCCCTGGTTGATTCCGAAAATGCGGGCCACCTCGGCGGCATTTGCCCGCGGCTCCATGGCCGTGCACAGAACAACCATGTCCACGGGAATGCGCATCCGTCTGCCGATCAGGGTGTCCTCCGTGACGATGATGAGCCTGCCTTTCTCTTCCGGGGTCTCGGCCGTGTCCGTTATTTCTCCCGGCCGCCCGCGCACGAACGTCACCCCCTCTTCCTGCAGGCGCCGGTAGAACTCCTCGTATCCCTTCCCGAAGCACCGCATATCGATGTAAAAATTGAAAACCTTCGTGTCGTGGCCCACCTTTTCCTTGATAAGGTGCCCGTATTTCAAGGCATACATGCAGCAGACCCTCGAGCAGTATTCGTGGTGGTTCACATCCCGGCTCCCCACGCAATGGATGATTCCCACACTGGATGGTCGGTTTCCGTTCTTCATCAGGATCTGTCCCCCCGTGGGGCCGACGGCATTATTGAGGCGCTCGAACTCAAGGCCGGTGTAGACTTCTTCGAGGCGGCCGTAGCCGTACTGCTTCAACGGCGCTGGGTTCAGGATATCGAAGCCCGTTGCGATGACAATGTTCCCTACCTTGATCTCCTGCGTCACTTCCTGCATACAATGGTCTATGGCATTCCGTTCACAGACCCGCACGCATTCCATACACTCGGAACACAGTCCGCAGTTGAGGCACCGAAGCGCTTCCCGCCTTGCCTCATCCTCTTGCATACCCTGGGATACCTCGTCAAAGCTCAACCTGGCCTCCCTCGCACTCCTGTGTGCCGGCAGCACCCGGTCGCTCCTCCCGATACCCCGCGGGATCTTTCTCCATTCGGGTGTGCGTCCGTCTGATTCGGGGACAGGGGGAAGAGCGCCGTCCAGATCGGCGCCCGTTATAAACATGAATATCGCCTCGGCCGCCCTGCGCCCCGACGCAACCGCTTCGATCACCGTCGCCGGTCCGCTCACCACATCACCTGCTGCGAATACGTCGGGAGCGGTCGTCTGCATGGTTTGCCCCCGAACCACCAAAGTGCTGCGCCGGGTCGCCTCCAGCCCCGCATCCACCAGGTATTGCGTCTCGGCAACCTGTCCAATCGCCGGGATTACTGCGTCACACTGGATAACGAACTCGGATCCCTTTACGGGCACCGGCCTCCTGCGGCCGCTTTCATCGGGCGGCCCAAGCTCCGTCCGGATGCATTTCATGCCGGTCACTTTTCCATTGGACCCCACTATGCCCACCGGAGCAGTCAGGTAGTCCAGATCCACGCCTTCTTCCAGCGCGGCGTCGATCTCTTCGGCAAAGGCAGGCATCTCGCCTCGAGTACGCCGGTAAACGATGGTCACCTTTTCACATCCCAGGCGCAGGGCAGTCCGGGCTGCGTCCACAGCGACGTTGCCCCCGCCCACAATCACCACGCACTTGCCCGGCAGACCACGGTTTCCCAGGTTCGCACTCCTGAGAAACTCCACCGCATCCACCACTCCCGAGAGCGTACTTTCGCCCTCAACGTTGAGTTTCACTCCTCCATGAGCTCCAATGGCCAGAAAGATGGCCTTAAACCCCTGCCGCCTCAAATCGTCCAGTGTGAAATCCGTTCCCAGGCGCTTGCCTTTTTCCACCTGCACTCCCAACCTGAGAATATGATGGATCTCGCGGTCCAGGACATCCGGAGGAAGCCGGTAATCGGGGATGCCCACCCGAAGCATGCCTCCGAGCACGGGCAGAGCCTCGAAGATGGTTACCCGGCAACCCTTGAGCCGGAGAAAGTAGGCTGCTGCAAGCCCGGCCGGCCCTGAACCGATCACCGCCACTCCTTCGGAGCGTTCCTGGATATCGGGCACGGGCAGCTCATCGAGGTCGACCCGGTCTGCCGCAAAGCGCTTGAGATCCCTCACGGCCAGAGACGAATCGACTTCAGCCCTTCTGCACTGAAACTCGCAGGGATGCGGGCAAACCCTGCCGAGCACTCCGGGCAGAGGAAGGCGCTCCATGATGAGCTGAACCGCTTCCCTGTATTTGCCCTGGGAAATGAGCTGAATGTACCCCTGTACGTTGATGCCGGCGGGGCAAGTCGTACCGCACGGCGCACGATCCTTCTTGTCGATGCAGAAAGTTATGGGTACGGCCTGGGGAAAGGAGCGGTAAACCGCCTTGCGGCTGCTGAGAAACTCGTCGAATTCGTTGGGCAGCGAAACAGGACAGGCCTCGGCGCAGAGCCCGCATCCGGTGCAGCGGTCCTGCCGCACATACCGGGGTTTATTGCGAACGGTGACCGTGTAGTTTCCCACATAACCTGTCACGCCCGTCACCTCGCTGTAGGTAAGCAGGTGAATGTTCGGACTCTGACTCACCGCAACAGTCTTTGGAGTGGAGATACATGCGGCGCAGTCGAGTGTGGGAAACGTCTTGTCAAACTGCACCATATGCCCGCCAATGGACGGCTCCTTCTCCACCAGGTAGACTTCATGGCCCGCCCGGGCGATATCAAGCGACGTTTGAATACCTGCGATGCCGGCACCGACCACCATGACATCCGGGTGAACCTTCACCTCCCTCGCATCCAGGCTCTGGTGATGATTGACGCGGTTGACCGCAGCTGCGGCAAGAGCCTTCGCTTTTTCCGTCGCCCTCTGAGGGTCCGCCGTAATCCACGAGCAATGCTCCCTCACGCAGGCCATTTGGAAATAGTACGGATTAAGTCCCGCTCTTCGGCAGGCGGATTGAAAAGTCTTCTCGTGGAGGCGGGGTGAACAGGACGCCACGACCACCCGGTTCAATCCCAGTTCCCGGATATCCTTCTGGATCATTTCCTGCCCGGGGTCCGAGCACATGAACTTGTAGTCCCGTGCCACCACCACGTTCCTGAGGCCGCTCACGAATGCCGCAACCTCCCCTGGAGCAACCTTTCCGGCTATGTTGGTTCCACAATGACAGATGTAAAAGCCTATTCTCTTCGACATCATCGAACCTCGTCTTTGATCGATCATCTTGATTCTTCGGCTGGCGGCCGAGTGAGACATCCGGCCCGCTCCGCGCCGCCCCCGGCTTCACTCACCACGGGCGATCCATTCCTCCTTGTCCTGTTTCGGACCGCACGGGCGCTTTGCCCATGCTTCGCTCATGGCCCTGTCAAACGGACAGGTCAGACAATCGGAAGTGTGGTTGCACAGCTTGAAATTCACCACCCTGGCCTTCATCCAGATGCAACACTCTTCCTCCATAATGAGTCCTCGAATCCCTCGATCTTTCCTGAGACCTCCCGGTCTTTTCGTCGTCATGATGATCCCCGCAGCTCCCCTTTACTGGAACATCGAGAGAAACAGACTCCAATCAGGACGCACGCCCGCGGCTCTGCTCCCAGGGACACCTCGCAGTCGACTCCTGTCCCGATGGAATCGGCCCCTTCGCCGCCGGCAGGTTGATAAGAAGCACTGCCTCAGGCATAGTGCAGCTGTAATCGGCCACTGCAGGCCACTGCACGCCGGATACTCGATACACCCGCAGCAAATGTGGATACGAGAAGTGGTTGCGTTGCTGAATCTGCCATCATCCGTCTTGAGCCGGTATTCTGAGGTTTCGCAACATGCATGCCAGACGGGCGTTCGACGCTCTCCTGGACAATCAGGAACCCGCACAAGTCTGGAACAAGGATCTCGAGTGAAAGGAGCAACGCCGAGTGCAATGTTTAATTTTTATACATAGACCCGGATGTTACGTCGTGAGAGGGGCTTGTTTCCTTTCGAACCGGACTGTTGTATATTTTTCAACGGAGTGTTTAAATTTTATACACTGGGAGAGAAGCGTTTCGTTGGAGAATTTCGAAGAGCTGAGCTGGATTTTCGGGGCCGGGGAGGAACATGCCGGGCCGGGCCGGGAGGCTTTGTGGAAAAGCCGATGAAGATAGCGATCATTGGAGGCGGGAAGCGCTGCCGGGCGTTCCTGGAGATGATCGACGCCAGGCGTTTTCCGCGTCTGCGGGCTCAGATCGTCGCGGTCGCCGATCCGGATGTGAACGCGGTGGGTATTCAACGCGCCGAACAGAAACACATTTTCACTACGACGGACTATCGCGATTTCTATCAGATCCCCGACCTGGACCTTGTTATCGAACTTACGGGGAAAGAGGAACTTCTGGATGATTTTCTGAAGCATTATCCAGTGAAGGTTCGAGTTCTCGAATCAACCATTTCGAGGCTTTTTGGAGACATCATCCGACTCCGGGAAGAGTATCTGTTCAGGGAACGTCAGTTGGAGCTCATCGAGGGCATTGTCGACAGCATCTTTCTCAGCATCCGGGACTGGGTTCTCATACTGCAGCCCGACCTCAGGATCCTGGACGCAAACACTGCTTTCCTGGAAGCCATGGGGCTCAACAAGGAGGACGTGATCGGCAGGACCTGTCATGAAATCACTCACCAGTCCCCTTTGCCGTGCAATGAGTCCGGCCTACTGTGCCCCCTCCAGGTGAGTCTCACCAGTGGCGCCGTCGCCCATGCCATTCACGAACATTGCAGCTGTAAGAGTCGGGTCAGATACTGTGAAGTCACTACGGTTCCACTCAAGAACCGCAAGGGAGATGCCTACCTCATTCTGGAAATCGTCCATGACATCACCGACGAACTCGAGAAGAAGCTCGAACAGAAGACTCGGGCACTGAAACGTAACCTGACGCGTTTGATCCATGAAGACAAACTGATCTCTTTGGGAAAGCTGGTTGCCGGAGCAGTTCATGAAATCAACAACCCTCTTTCTGGCATTCATGCGCTTGCCCGCCTGATGCGAGAGGAACTCAAAGCGGGAGAACTTATCGGGGAAAAGAAAGAGAAATTCGAATACTACCTGCACCTCATCGACAGCGAATCCGCGCGCTGCAGCAGCATTGTGAGCGACCTGCTCTCTTTCGCCAGGCAGCAGAAGGTGCAATGGAAAACCTTTCAACTCAATGACCTGGTTCGCAGGGCGATCGTGCTGGGCAGGCACAGGATCGGGAACCAGAGGATCCGGTTTCAGCTCGACCTGGATGAAAACCTTCCGGAGATGACCGGCGACCCCGGGCAAATTCAGCAGTGCCTTCTGAACCTGCTGTTCAATGCCATCGAGGCGATGCCCCACGGCGGAAGGCTGTCGGTAAGAACCAGTTGGGACTCCGTTAAAGATCAACTTCGACTCATGGTGGAAGACGAAGGGGTGGGCATTCCGCCCGAGTTGTTGTCCCAGGTGTTCGAGCCCTTCTTTTCGACGAAGAACCAGGACAGGGGTGTGGGGCTCGGTCTTTCCGTGGTGTACGGGATCGTGAAGGAACACGACGGCATGATCTATGTCAGGAGCGAGGTGGGACAGGGATCGAAATTCATCATCCGCTTTCCGGCGGGAGGCGGAGACGCTCGATCCGAAGAGGGAGGGTAAAGTGATGTCGAGCCGTATCCGGATCCTGGTGGTCGATGACGAACTGATTGTGCGGGAATCCCTCGTTGCCTGGCTCATAAAAGCGGGCCACGAAGTGGATTCGGCGAGGGACGGTCGTCAGGCCATCGAACGCCTCCGTGAAAAAGAATACGATCTGCTTTTTCTCGATATCAGGATGCCTGACCTGGGGGGACTCGATATCCTGAAGCATGTCAAGACGCATCATCCCCAGGCTCTGACTGTCATGATCACCGCTTATGGATCCATCGAGACAGCGGTGGAAGCCATGAAGCTCGGCGCCAACGACTACATGCTCAAGCCTTTCGAACCCGAACAGCTCACCCTGCTGGTGGAAAAACTCATCCACCACAAGAAGATTCTCGATGAAAACCTCCTGCTGCGCGAGCAGATGGATGACCGGATGCGATGCCAGGATCTCATCGGCTCATCAAACTGCATGAAACGACTCTTCTCCATGATCGATGAAGTGGCTGGGGTGGATTCCCCTGTTTTGCTTCAAGGAGAGACGGGCACCGGAAAGGAACTGGTCGCCAAAGCCATCCACGCGAGGAGTCCCCGCAGGTACGGACCGTTCATACCGATCAACTGCGGAGCATTCTCCGAGTCACTGCTCGAGAGCGAACTGTTCGGGCACGAAGCGGGATCGTTCACCGGGGCAACCCGCACCCGTAAAGGGCGGCTCGAAATGGCCGAAAACGGGACGCTTTTTCTTGATGAAATCGGGGAGATATCTCCCAGGATGCAGGTGGATCTGCTAAGAGTTCTTCAGGAAAAGAAGATATACAGAGTGGGTGGTTCCCGGGAGATTCCCGTGGACTTCAGGCTGATTTCCGCAACCCATCACGACCTGGCCAGAGAAATCGTGCGTGGGGTTTTCAGGCAGGATTTCTACTTTCGTCTCAAGGTGATCGAAATCGAAGTACCTCCTCTTCGCCGGAGAACGGAAGACATTCCTCTGCTGGCATTGCACTTTCTCAAACGCTTCAGGGAGGAAACCAACAGGCAGGTGGCGGGCATCAGCGATGACGCCATCCATCTGCTTCGAAATTACGACTGGCCGGGCAACGTGAGGGAGTTGGAAAACACCATCGAGCGGGCAGTGGTGCTGGCGAAGAAAAGGATCCTGGAAAAAGGGGATTTCGCTTTTCTCTTCCGCGCCGGAGGCCGGGAAATGCCGCTTTCCCTCAAGGAGATGGAAAGAAACCACATCGCTCACATCCTTCGGATGTGCCGCTGGAACATTTCCAGGGCAGCGACAACCCTCGAAATAAACCGCGCAACCCTCCACAACAAGATCAAAAGGTATGGCCTCACACCCGACCGGCAGGAAGCCTGATCATGAAATTCGACCCCCTGCCCACCTCGCTGACGACGCTTATCGTCCCCTTGTGACGGTCGACAATTCCGTAGACGGTTGAAAGGCCGAGCCCCAGGCCTTTTCCTTCCTTCTTGGTCGTAAAGAAAGGATCGAAAATATAAGGCTGGTCTTCAACGGCGATCCCGCAGCCCGTATCCCGCACCTGAATCTCCACCCAGTTTCGGCGCAGATCAAAGCTGCTTTTGACCTGAAGCAGACCACCCTCCGGCATGGCATCAATGGCGTTGAAGATAAGATTGATGACACACTGCTGGAGCTGGTTGAAATCTCCCAACACCGTGGGGAGCCTCTCCTGGAGACAGACCTCGATCCTGATGTTCTGGAGAGTAAGCTTGTGTTCACTCAGCGCGATGCAGCGTTTGAGCAGTTCATTGATGTCGATCTGAACGAATTCAACCCGGGGCATGCGGGAAAACGCCAGCAGATTGGAAACAATCTTGGAACAGCGGCTGAGTTCGCCTTCCATGAGAGAAAGGTAGTTCTGAAACCTGGAGATGGAATCCTGCTGTAACACTCCTTTGGCCAGGATCTTCAGCATGAGGCGGGTGTAGTTGAGGATGCCCGAGATGGGGTTGTTTATTTCGTGGACGACACTTGCAGCAAGCTTGCCCAGGGATATCATCTTGTCCTGGTGAAGCAGCCTTGCCTGGTCCGCCACCTGTTGAGCCAGTTTCCTTATTTCCCGCTGGTCCCTGAAAAAAACGACAATTCCCGCTTCCTCCTCTCCATCGAACATCACGGTGGCTGATACCTGGCAGGGTATCTTCACCTCGGCCCTGCTTACGAGAGTGGTTTCAAAAAGAAACAGCCTGTTGCGCCCACCAAACTCCTCCGAAAAAAGCTTGTTTCTGAACCTGTCCGCTTCACCCTCTGAAAAAAGTTCATCCAGGCTCTTCGTCCGTATGAATTCCTTCTTTGTATACCCGAGCATATCTTCCATGCTCTTGTTGAAAACGATCACTTTTCCGGATTTGTCACAGGCCACAATCCCATCTATGGAGCTTTCGATAAGCATCTCCTGGAAATGAAAGGTCTTGGCCAGCTCCTCGGCGGTTTCCATCCACCTTTCTTCAATGAGAGCGGTGTAGTCCCTCAGTTCGCGCCGGGTGGTGTATCTCTGGGTGGCCCGGCGCAAAGCGACCATCAGAGCTTCATCACCGATAGGTTTTGTGATGAAATCGGAAGCGTCAAGCTGCAGGGCCTTGACGGCAAAATCGATTTCGCTGAATGCTGTGGCTACGATCACCTCCGTATCGGCTTCCATCTCCTTGATTCGCCTGAGCACTTCGATCCCGTCTATTCCAGGCATCCGGATATCCGTAATCACAATATGTGGAGATTCCTTCCTGCAGACTTCTATTCCCGTCTCCCCATCGGGTGCGCTGAATACTCTGAAACCTGCATCTTCTATACTGATGGTCATGACCCTGCGTATGCTGGGGTCGTCATCGATAATGAGAACTTTCCACTCTTGCTGACTCATTTTCTCCGCCCTTCAGACCGGATAACAGGAGAGCACGGCACAACCGGTTCTACAAAAAGCAATGCCCGTGGGAAGAATCCCTTCCACGGGCTCTTGTGTCAACTCGTTTTTCAGTTGAGTTTTCAGTCTTTAATACGGTTATGCACCTTGCACGCGCGAACGGTGTTTTTCATCAACATCGTAATGGTCATCGGGCCCACTCCGCCCGGTACGGGTGTGATGGCGCCGGCAATCTCGACCGCTTCGTCGAATGCCACGTCAC
>Ga0334887_1002601_pt1 | contig 19740 bp, 18 predicted proteins | sample GraSluR1_MG_10_FD_207217 | JGI IMG/M metagenome (GOLD analysis project Ga0334887, IMG submission 207217) | Sludge microbial communities from methane-producing bioreactor in Wageningen University, Netherlands - Granular Sludge_18_07-R1 | ecosystem: Engineered > Bioreactor > Anaerobic >...
ACCGGTTGGCGGCCAGGCGGCATCTCATCGATCACACTGACATCCAGTTCACCGTAGACAGTCAGCGCAAGGCTGCGCGGGATAGGCGTCGCGCTCATGACGAGCAGGTGTGGCTGCCCGCCCTTGTTGCGCAGCGCGCCCCGCTGCTCCACGCCGAAGCGATGCTGCTCGTCCACCACGACAAAACCCAGGTTCGCAAAATCTACCGTCTCCTGGATCAGCGCGGTCGTCCCCACAACCACGTCGATCGCGCCGCTGCGCAACCCCTCCATGATGGCCTCTCGTTCGCGGCCTGTCACGCGACCGGTCAACAATTCTACGACAATAGCGGAACCGTCCGGTTTAGCCGGCTCCCCCAATAGCCTGCCGATGCTGCGGAAGTGCTGCTCTGCCAGGATTTGCGTCGGCGCCAGCAAGGCCGATTGCGCACCGTTCGCCGCCGCGACATACATGGCTGCCGCTGCAACCGCCGTCTTGCCGCTGCCGACGTCGCCCTGAACGAGCCGGGTCATCGGAACGGTGCGCCGCATATCACCCAGCACTTCGCCCAGCACTCGCTCCTGCGCCCCGGTCAACGCGAACGGCAGTGCGCGCGTAAACCGATCCGTCAGCGCCGCATCGCTCTCGATGGCCATAGCCGCCGCTTCGTGCAGGTCGCGGCGACGCTGCATCACGCCCAACTGCACGTAAAAGAACTCCTCGAAAGCCAGCCGGCGCAACGCGCTCGCCAGCGTCTCCTGGCTCTCCGGGAAATGCGCCTGGTGCAGCGCCTCTGCCAGATCGGGCAGTTGGTAGCCGGCTCGAATCTCCTCCGGCAACGGGTCCGTCAGCAGCGATGCATAGCCGTCCAGCGCCAACCGCGTCAACCCCCGCAGCCGCTTGTTTGTAAGTCCCTCGGTCAATCGATAGACCGGCGCGATGCGTCCCGTAGCGACCATCTCCTCGTCCAAGTCCTCGAACTCCGGGCTTTCGAGAGTCTTGTGTCCCATGAACAGGCCAACTTTGCCGCTGAAACGCATCGTTTCGCCCACCCTCAACCGGCTCTGCACATACTTATTCCACCACGTAGCGCGCAGCGTACCGGTGCTGTCTCCCAAAATGCCCTGCACCATCGTTCGTTTCATGCTCACCTTACGCTCACGGATCTCCCATAGATTGGCGATGACCGTCGCCTGTTCACCGGGCGCCAGTTGGGCGATGGTGCGCAGCGTGCTGAAATCCTCATATCGGGTGGGCAAATGCCATAGCAGATCCTCGACGCACGCAATGCCCAGGCGGGCAAGCTGCTCCGCCGTCGCCTTCCCCACGCCCGGCAGGATCTCCGGAGACGCTCGTAAACTGTCCGCGTTGGCTGAGGCGCGAGCATGTCGACGGAGCGCGCGCTCCTCAGCCACAAAAGTGGGTTCCGGCGGCGGCACGTCGATCTCGGCGATTGCCGGGGTGAGTATAGGCTCACCCGCGGACTCCTCCTCATCAGCCGGCATGCGCTCAGATTCAGTCTCATCCAAGATCATCTGCGCTGGGCCAGCGTCCCCTTCCAGACAACGCAGGATAGCAGCCGCGATCTCCGGACGCGAATCCTGGTCGGCCGCATCATATGCCGCCATCAGCCGCACCGCCCAGTCGATCAGGTCAGGCGCGCTTGCCTCACTCGCGGCGTCGGCTTGCCAGCGTTCGGCCATAGCCTGCAACCCGCCGAACACGGCGCGGTTACGCCAACCCTGCTTCTCTTCCAGCTCCAATACGCGTCGTAAGCGCTGCAATGCCGTAGTGGTCACGGGTTAATAGCTTCCTTCGTACACAATCACGCCGATCATGTTCGGTCCGCAATAAGCCGCCAGGCTGGGCGGATAGGTCAAGGTGCGGACCTGCACCTCCGGCGCGATCTCGGCGAGGCGCTCGATCAGTTCGCCCTGCTGCTGCTGATAGGCGTGCTGCATCACCCCAACTCGCTCCACCTGGGCGAACTCGGCCACAAACTCGACCAGCTTCTCCACCGCTTCTTCGCGCGTCTGCACCTTTTCCAAGGGCGAAAGCCGGCCGTCTTCCATCATCAACATCGCTTTGATGCCGAGCATAGCCCCCAGCAGGCTCTGCGACGGCCCCAGGCCCGCGCTGCGCTCAAGGTAGTTGAGACTTTCCGAAAACACCGCCAGATATAGATGCGGCACCGAGCTATTGGTCAGGCGAGCGATCTCGTTGACGTTCGCTCCGGCCTCTGCCGCAACCGCAGCCTGCTCGACGAGCAGCCCAAGACCATAGGAGGTCGATAGGCTGTCGATCACGCGGATCGAGTAGCGCCCCTTCAGCATCTCGGCCGCGCGGCGGGCCTGGCTCCACATCGGGCTGAGTTCGCTGCTCATGTGGATCGACACGATCTGTTCAGATTCGCGACCCAGCCGGCGATAGCATTCCAGAATTGTGTTGACATCCGCCGCATCCACTTCGGGCAAGCGTGTAGATCCGCTCGCCGCTGCGCTTTGTTGCGCCGCGAAGAGATCTTCGGCCGTAAAGCTGGGATCTTCCTCGAATAACGACGAGCCGATCTTGATGCGATGCGCAATCGTCTCGATCTGGTACTTCTCAAGAACATCAGGGGGCAGATAAGCGTTGCTGTCCGTGACGATGCGTACTTTACTCATCAGTTTCCCGACCAGTCTATGGTGCTTTGCTCGCGACTATCACGTTTCAGGATACCTGTCGCGTCGTCATTCAGCCAAATTTCTCCGGAGATTTTCAGGCGCGGCCTAACAATCATCCCGCGTGCCGCAGCGCCGCATAATGTTTTGTCGTTCTTGCCCAACGCTGATTTTTGCGCTGCTAAACCTGTCGTGGTATACTGTCTTAGTTGTGACTCGACTAAAATGTGTGTAGACGCCGCCGGCGTCTGCCAACATTTACGGATACCGGGAGGATGCTCCAATGGCAAAGTGTCAACGCTGCGGTCGCGGCCCCATGTTTGGGAACAATCGCCCGTGGTCCAAAAAGGCGACCCGGCGAACGTGGAATATTAACGTTCAGAAGGTGAAGATCATGCAGGACGGCAAACCCGTCTCCATGCGTCTTTGCACCTCCTGCATTCGCACCCTGGAAAAAGCCTAATCGCGCAAGGCTCTGCCGCGACGTTACAGGGCATTGCCATAGCAATGTGAATGCCGTGCGCCATTTCCATCAGGAGATGGCGCGTTTGTTTTGCCCGCTCTCTATGCAACCGGTCAAGCCGCCAGCGCACGGCGCAGTTGGCCGCACCCCGCGTTGATCTCAATGCCGCGACGCAGCCGCACGGTCGTCGATACGCCCTTCTGCCGCAGAACCTCGGCAAAAGCCTCGGTCTCCGCCGCGCTCGTCGGTTGGTAGGGACTATCCGGCACGGGATTGAGCGGGATTAGGTTTACATGGCAAAGCAGTCCGGCCAGCTTCTCGCCAAGTTCGTGCGCCAGTTCTGGGCTGTCGTTGATCCCTTGCATCAGCGCGTATTCGAACGTTACCCGCCGGTGCGTCTTCTCGATGTAGCGCTGCACAGCCTCCAGCAGCATCTCCACCGGATATCGCCGGTTGATCGGGACCAACCGGCTGCGCAGTTCGTCGTTCGGCGCGTGCAGGCTCACCGCCAGCCCGATCTGCAGTCCCTCATCCGCCATCCGGTCGATCATAGGTACAAGGCCGACCGTGCTTAGCGTGATGGCACGCGCGCCAAGCCCAAAGCCGTCCGCCGCGGCGAGGCGGCGCAGCGCGGCCCATACATTATCATAATTGTGCATTGGCTCGCCCATGCCCATCAGCACGATATTCGTAACCGTGGCCGGCCGTTCAATGTCCGCTTGCGGTTCCGCCTCCGGTGTAGCCAAGAAACGGGCGAAGTCTAGCACCTGCGCCACAATCTCGCCGGCGGTGAGGTTGCGCGCCAGCCCTCCCAAGGCCGTTGCACAGAAGGTGCAGCCCATAGCGCAGCCTGCCTGGCTGCTGATGCAAAGCGTCCTGCGCCGGTCATAGAGCATCAACACCGACTCGATGGTCTGTCCATCCGGCAACCGGTACAGTCGCTTAAGCGTATCCCCGGAGGCAGAGAGCAGTTCGGTCACCCGCTCCAACGGCGCAATGATCGCGCTCGCTTCCAGCCGCTCGCGCAACCTACGCGGCAAGTTGGTCATCGACGCAAAATCGGCGGCGTAGCGCTGGTAGATCCACTCCCAAACCTGGCGAGCTCGATAACCCGGTTCGCCGAGCTGCTCCAAATATTCGGTTAATTCTTCTTGCGAAAACTCCAGCAGCGATACGCGCCCGGCGCCGCCTGCCGGCCTGTCCCGATCTCTTTGCGCCGTCACGCTCTGTTCCCGTCCGCCTGCTCAAATAATGACAGCAGTTCCGGCAGCCCTGCCGCCACAATATCCGGCGGCGGATTCGCCGCCAGATACTCCGCGTGCGTCGTTACGCCAGTCAGCACCCCGGCCGTGGGCATGCCCAGCCGCGCCGCTCCTTCGATATCCGTCTCGTAACGGTCGCCTACCATCAGCGTAGTCTCTGCCGCACCGTCCACGCGCCGGATCGCCTGTTCGTACATGCCCGGATACGGTTTGCCGACATATTCCGGCGCACGCCCGCTGCTTACCGTCAACAGCGCCACGAGGCTTCCCGTACCTGGAACCTGTCCCCGCTCAGTTGGCAACGTAGCGTCGGGATTCGTCGCCACAAAGCGCGCGCCGTTGCGGATCGCCAGCGTCATGCGCGTTAGCACGTCGTAGTTCAGCGCGTAATAGATGCTTGCCACGGCGATCTCGGCCTCGAAGGGGTCATCTACCAACTCAAATCCCTTCGCTTGGAGCGCCCCGCGCAACGACGCCTCGCCCATCATGATAACCTTAGCCCCGTTGGGCGATTGCTGGGCCAGCCAGTTGGCCGTCGCTTCGGCGCTGCCAAGAATGTGCCCTGGGTCCACTGCAATGCCCATCGCCGCCAGCTTCTCGCTAAACGTCTGCGACGTACGGCTCGAATTGTTCGTCACGCACAGCCACTTCCGCCCCGTCGCGTCCAAATACCGCAGGAGTTCCTGAACACCCGGCAGCGCCTGGTCGCCCACATACAACACGCCGTCCATGTCCAACAGCACCGCGCGCACCTTGCGCAGCGTTACCAATTCCTTCGATGAAACCGCCATGAATCTCTCCGTTGCCGTAGTCGTCGCTAAATACCGTCCAAGATTATAGCACAGGGCGCGGATTGGGGACTGCTCCGGAAGCGTGACAGAGAAATACTACTCAGCGCATCGCCGTTTCCACAGGCTCCTCGCCCACCCCGCCCTGACAGCGCCCGGTGATCCCGCACCATTGCCGCGTCGCCAGATCAGCCGACCATTCCAACCCAGTCGCGGCCGCCGCATAGCCGTCCTGTGCCAGACCCGTCGCCCGCGTAAAGCCTGTCTGCGCCAAATCGCGTGCCAAGCCCGCGGTTCGCGCCCACAGCGTCCTCATACCGCCCGCCTCCTGGACGAGAGCCGCATCGTCACGCCCCTGCCAGGGCAGTTGAACGTTCACGTCCGCCACGGCATCGAGCGCGCCGTCCAGACGCGCCACGCCGTCGGCGTGCAGGCCGGCTGCCGGCGAATCAAATCGGCTGCGCAGTTCCACATACGCGTCGCGATAGTCGACCGAAAAGGGTATAAACACCTGCGCTTGCACTGCGCTGTCCAGCACTCTCTCCGGCGCCAACGACGAACGCGCAACGCCCGTCGCCAGCAGCCCATCACCGGATACGATTACGCTGCCTTCCAGCGCCAACGGTTCCCCGTCGAGCTTCAGCCATTCGCCCATACGTCCGGCATCCACCGCATAGCGGCCCGCCAACTCGAAACGCATATCGTCCAGCGCTGCGCCTGTCATGCCCGACACATGCACCGTGGCGCGGTGGCGCAAGGGCAACTCGCCCGCAAACAGGTCGACCGTCTCCGTCGGGTCAAGGAGTTGCGCCAGAAAAACCATTTCACCGTTATACCGCAGCGTCACATGTCCATCGATATAGGCGAAGCGCTCCAGCGGGTCGAGGACGACCAATGCGCGCTGGCCTTCTGGGATCGTTAAACTCAGTTCGCCTGACTGGCCTTCCCCCGCCGATGCGGTCAGCGCTGCACCGGAGGCAAGGTCGAAATACAGATACTTGCGGGACGGATCCAGCGGCGCGCCTGCTAATGACAGCGCTTCCCCGTGCTCGAAGCCAACGCGCGCTTCCGCCGCCGTCTGCGCGGCTGCTCTGCCAAAAAACGGCAGCGACGACAACGGAACCTCTGCCGTGCCCGCGAACGTATCGACCCGGTTGCGCTCGTCCAGTTCAAGGCGCATCTTCGCGTCGGCTAGGCGGATCTCGCCGGCAGGCGTCTCAAAGACGAGGTCATTACGCACCTCGAACCCCGCGGCGTCCGGCAAGGCTTTCAAATTTGCCTGCCTGACGTTGATCCGGAACTCGCCGGAAGGCAGCCACCCCGCCGTCCTATCGCCTAGGTTCACCTCTAGCGTACAGACGCCGGCGACGCACTCGATGCCGGAGTGGGTTGCGCTCACATCCGCTTCCTCCACGGGCGCGGCCCATGCAGAGCCCATCCCGGCATAGATCCAGATCAGACCGGCAAACAGCGTCGCCACAAACGCCCGTAAGAATGTCTTGCTCGGCATCACAGACCTCCCGTCTAGTTCCTGCGCAAAGACGGGCCGTTAATCGCCCGTCACCGGCAGAACGAAGGTCCGGCCCGCACTGTTCCCCGCGCACCGAACCGCAGGCGGATCAGGCGCTCTCTATCCCGCCCGATCCGTCGCCTTCTCGGCCTTCCGCCAGATCGCTCTCTACGTCGAAAGCCGCCGTCGCCACCGCCCAACTGACCAAAAACCAGACGCCGCCGCCTATCAAAAGCGCCACGGCTATATTCGCCGGATGTGGCGGCACATTGCCGCGCACGATCCCGACCAACGTGAGCAGCAGCCCCGCGATCCCGAAGCCAATCCCGATCTGTAGAGCCAATGGCAAGCGCTTCATCGTTCCAAGCCTCCCTGCTGTGTACACGCGCAATCACGCGCGCCCGTCACGCGGCAATCCGAATATCGGTTACGTTAAGTTGCAGCCGCTGGCGTCCCTGCCACTCGTTCGCCTGTAGCTCGTACACAATATCGATCAAGCTCCCCTCCGCCAGCATCCGCGCCCATTCTCCCTCGCGAAAGGCGATGGCATCCAGCACAGGACTCGACGGCCCGTTGTCCACGATCAGCTTGAGGTGCTTGCCGCCGCCAACCGCCCGCGCCTCGCGCACGCGCACCCCGCGCGATAGCAACAGCGGCGCCGGGTTGTCGTGGCCCGTCGGCTCCAGGCGGGCGAACTGCTCAAGCACCCCCCAGTTGATCTCGTCCAGAGAAACCGCCGCATCCACGTATAGCGTAGGCCGCAGTTCGCCTAGATCGCTCAATTCTCGCTCGGCTATGGCGCGCAGTTCCCTCTCAAACGTCGACAGATTGGCCGTCTCCACCGTAAAGCCCGCGGCGCGGCTATGTCCGCCATGCCGCACAAGCAGATGAGAAAGCTCATCCAGCGCCCGGCTGATGTCGAACTCCTCGACGCTACGCGCGCTGCCGCGGCACTCCTCGTCGCCCTCCTCCACCACCACGGCCGGGCGATAATACCGTTCGACGAGCCTGCCCGCCACCAGCCCGACGACGCCGGAGACGATCTCAGGGCTGCGCACCAGCAACAGCGGCGCACTTTGCGCCAACTGCGGCTCCACCTGCTCGGCCGCCAGGTCCTCGGCATCCTCGGTCAGCGATCGCCGTTGCTGGTTGAGCGCCTCCAGTTCCACCGTGAGCGTGTAGGCCTCGGAAGGATCGTCGGTGCGCAACAGACGGTAGGCCAAGTTGGCATGCGCCAACCGTCCCGCTGCGTTGATGCGCGGCCCAAGCCGGAAGGCGATGGCTGTGGCATTCACCGTGCCGGGGCGCAGGTCCGCCTGGTGCATTAGCGCCAGAAGCCCAGGCCGCTCTGTGCGGTTCAGTTGCTGCAGGCCCCGCCGCACAAGCGAACGGTTCTCGCCCAACAGCGGCATCATGTCCGCTACTGTGCCAATGGCAACGTAGTCGAGCAGCGATTGTTCGATTGCTTCCACGTCGGCAGGGGCGACGCGATACCGGTCATGTTGGGCTGCGGCGCGCAGCACGGCCTGCGCCAGACGATAGGCCACGCCCGCGCCCGCCAACTGATCAAAAGTGGACGGACCGTCGCGCCGCCTCGGGTTGATCACCGCGATGGCGGGCGGCAACACCGGCCCAATCGAGTGGTGGTCAGTCACAATCACGTCCATGCCAAGCGACTGGGCATATGCGACCTCGTCCACGCTGCGCATGCCGCAGTCCACGGTCACCATCACCTGCGCCTTTTCGGCGATGTGCGCGATCGCCTCCCGATTCAGCCCATACCCCTCGTCTACGCGGTCGGGGATGTAGGCGCCCGCCTTCGCGCCCGCAGCCTGGAGAGCCGTCGTCATCAGCGCAGTCGCGGAAACGCCGTCCGCGTCGAAATCGCCGTACACGCAGATCGTCTCTTCTTCTGCGATGGCGCGAAGCAGGCGCGTCACCGCACGCGCCATATCCGGCAGCCGGTACGGGTTCTCCTGCACCGCATCCTCGCCTCGCAAAAAGGCAGTAACCTCTTCAGCGCTGCGCAGGCCACGGTTATATAATACTTGCATCAACAACGGATGCTCTGGCGCGCCGGCGAGAAAGGACTGCGGAGCCCCCTCGCGAACTATCCAGTTTCTTCTCGGCGCTGTCATATGACGTCTCGTTTCCGTCGCGCAGTCTGCGGCTGCCCAGGGGGAGCAGCGCCCCAACCTACAGCGCGCAGCCGGCTGCAGGCGTACCATCGATTATAGATGGCGCGTCTGGCGCGGGCAAAACCATCCCCGCGCGCCGCTTGGATCGGCGGGCCGCGTGTGGTAATGTAGGGCCAATGTCATCCATGCTAGACCGTCTCCGCCGACTCCAGAGCTTGCGGGAAGCGCACCCCCGGGACCAAGACGAATCCCCTGCAGAACGCCCGGCTGCGCCTGCCTCAGCGCGCAGCCGTAATCGACACCCCGTTGAGCAAACCTTGCCGGGCGAGGAGATAGCTAACGCGGCCGGGGCCTGCTATGTCACCGCCTACGCCTACCCGCTCGCCTTGCAGCGCGGTTCCGGCCCGCTCGGCGCGCTCCTCGATCTACAGCCGAATACGCTCGCCCCCTTCCACCCCAACTTCGGGCTAGACGGCATCGAAGCGTTCTCCAACGCCGCCTTTATCGACACGGAAACCACAGGGCTTGGCGGTGGAGCCGGCGTCTATTGCTTCATGGTCGGCGTCGGCACATTCGAGACGCTCGACGCGCCGCTCGATCGCGGCCCTCTCCCCCTCGCTGGCGCAGTCGCCACGGCGGAACATGCTTCCGTGGAACATGACGCGCCAACGCACTTCGTCGTGCGCCAATACTTCATGCGCAGCCCTGCCGAGGAGCACGCGCTGCTCACCGCGCTCGCCCGGCAACTCGACAGCCGTGATGTCGCCGTAACCTTCAACGGCCGCTCGTTCGACCTACCGCTCCTGCGCAACCGCATTCGCTACAACCTGCGCTTCCTCCCCGACTTTGCACGGGGCGTGCCTCTTCTGCACGAAAGAGCGCCTCACCTCGACCTGCTCATGCCCGCGCGCCGGCTGTGGAAACGCCGCCTGCAAAGCTGTCGCCTTGCCAACCTCGAACAACAGGTTCTCCAATTCGTGCGCACCGAGGACGATGTGCCGGGGCGCTTGATACCACAGATGTACATTGACTACCTGCGCTCCGGCGATGCCCGCCCCTTGCAGCGCGTCTTCTACCACAACCGTGAGGATATCGTCTCGATGGTCGCCTTGGCAGATCATCTGACGCGCGCTTTCGGCAGCCAAACTGGCGCCGTCCAAAAGGTCGAACTGCCCCCCGCTGACTGGATCGCGCTAGGCATCTCCTATGACAACCAAGGGCGCAACGACCTTGCCGAATCCGCCTATCGCCGCGCCCTCGAGTTCACCGCCGACCCGCACGACCGCGCCGAGCTATTCGCCCGCCTGGCTCGCCTGCTGAAGCGGCAAGGCCGCTGGCAAGAAGCGGCGGACGCCTGGCAGGCTTGGCTTAGTTCCACGCCTGGGGTCGATCCCACCCCGTTCATCGAGTTGGCGAAGTACTGCGAATGGCAGCTCAACGACTACGACCAGGCCGAAATGTGGGCCGCCTGGGCGCTATTCAACTTGAAGCAGCAGGATGCCCGGCTGGCATGGGCGCGCACCATCTCCGAACTTGAACACCGCCTAGACCGCATCCGGCGAAAGAAACGCACAGCCGCCGCCTAGCGCTCGCAGCAGATTGAGAGTTTCGGCGATACCCTCGTCTGGAGGCCTCATTTAGCCCTCCACGCAACCTGCATCCTCACCGTGTTCCTCATCACTCTTCCTCATTGACCGCCGCTTTCCAAGGTGCAAATGCTGTTTCGACGATCAATACAGCGGCGGCTTCTTCGGCGATTCCGGACACAATCCCGCCCAAACCCTCGTCATTGGGGAGTGTGTGCCTTCGCGAACATGAATGGGGTCGAGCCTGGGCGCGCTCATCCCGCCCGTGGTCTTTACCATCTTCGGCTTGCTTATGCTCGGCAGCCGTCTCACGCTGAGCGGCTTCGTGCTTCAGGGCATCGGGATCGTTGCGCTCATTGCAGGCGTGCTGCTCTTGGGTTATGCTCTCCTTCTCTACCGTAAGGCAAAGGCGCCTGCGGCCGGGCCGCAAGCCTAGAGGAGCCACTACGCACGGCTGCTTGACCACACGAGGAGGACAATGGCTGCACCGTCTTTGCATAACCAACTTCGCCGGAGGTTTCCCAACGCATACTGGCAGGGCAACCCCGAGCGCCGCGAGATTGCTCTGACTTTCGACGACGGCCCTGATCCGCAGAACGGCCCGGCGCTTCTAGGTCTTCTCGACGATCTAGGCGTAAAGGCCGCCTTCTTCTTCGTCGGGACGCGCGCCGCCGCCGAGCCTGCTCTGGTCCGTCGGGTCGTGGATGCCGGTCACCAGATCGGCATCCACGGCTACGAACACCAGTCGTTCTTGCTAAAGCGAGAACGGACGCTGCTGCAGGAGTTATCGCAGGTCCAAGACATCATGACCGAGGCAAGCAGGCGCGATCCTTCCGCCTTCAACGCCGTGCGCCCGCCTTTCGGCCATTTCACGCCGGCCATTCTCGCCGCGTTGAACACTGTAGGGTATCTTCCGACCATGTGGACCCTAGCGCCCTTTCACTGGCTGCAGCCCGCCGGCGCCACGATTCGCCAAGTCTTGACCGGTACGACAAACGGCGCGATCCTAATCCTGCACGAACCCTTCCCGGCCCGGCAGTCCTCGACTTGGCGGCAGCCGCCCTGCCCCATCTGATAGCCGGCGGCTATGATTTTGTCACCGTGAACGAACTGTGGTCGAATAGACAACAGGACCAATGAATCAGCCCACAATGGAACGAAACTACCATCTCTATCAGCGCTCCCATTGGATACGCCCGTCCGCCTACCCGCTTGAGCGCACTCCCGACCCTGCCCGCTACCGGCCGGTCGCTCAGTGGACTGGACGTCTGATCCTGCCTGAGCAGTCCGAGCGCGATGTCGACGGCGGCTGTTTGTTTGAAGTTCACCACGCCCCCTCGGCCTTTGCCCACTTCGCCGGACGCATTCTCTGGCTGCGCTTCGAAAACAAGCGCATGATCCAGGCGCGCACTTGGGCTGCCACGCGCAACGTCATCTTCAATCGAGATGCGCAGAAATTGTCGTCTAGCGGGTTGATCCTCGCCGAGCGCGTCAATCGCTGGCGGCTCGTCACCCCGCTGGAATCGCTTGCCGGCAGTCGCCCCGTCGACGACGTGATCGTCCGCCTTCCCGACCCCGTCACCGTGGAAGAGCCGGACAGCGCCCGCCCCAGCCTGCGCATCATGCATGAGCCTGTCCAGATCACAGGTCGCTTTGTCGGGCTCGTCACCTTTATCGCACCCGCGTACGATGGCGACGACCGCTGGCGCGTCCGCCACTTCAACCCGTCCACGCACGCATTCGACGGACAAGAAGAAGTCATCGCCATCCCGCCGGTGTCTGCCAATGAAAACGGGACCGCCCCCTCCACCGCCGCGCAGATCGAATCCTCACCCCTCAACCCTGATGGATGGTACGTCTACGGCGCGCCGGATGCCCAAGGCGTCTTTGTCGTGCAGGCGTGGATGCCGCGTGCGCTGATGCGCCTCAAGCCCCAACGTGTGCTCGCCGCCCGCGAAGAAGCGTGGCAACACATCCGCCACGATGCCTGGTCTGATCTGAAGACAAAAAAGGGAACTGTATCATCGGTCCTTTATGTCCCAGGCGTTGCGAACGCCGAATCAGCCGCCTCAACATGGCGGCAAGGCGATCGCGCTCTGTTGCTCCATGTCTACGCGGGGATCGGAGGAAAGCAAAGAGAACCCGCGGCGCGAGCCCGTCTCTATTTCGGCCATTTCGCCTTCGGAATCGCTGAGGTCGTCCGCGAACCGCTGGCGGATGAGTTGCGTTTTGACATCACCTACTATCAGATCTACACCCACAATGCCGACGGCCTCGTGGCAGGCGCAATGGACTGGTCTCGCTACATGGGTGATCGCCAATTCGGCTGGGCTGGGCTTCGTCCGGTCTGCGATATCCTCATCAAGTTCGAGGGCCTAAACGACCTCTATCCGGTAGACGGCAGGCTCTACTCTGTGCTGGACGCCATCCGCGACAACCTCGAACAGATGGCCGCTCGCTACCGAATCGGAGATGGTCGCGGCGCAACCTATGTCGCGGCAGCCAACAATTGCGCCCAGGATTCCAGCCAGGCGATGTATTCCGCCATCGTCGAAATCCGCGAACTGCTCGAAACCACCACGAACCTGGCTGCCTGGACTGCACAGAATCCTGAGCAGGCCGCGCGATTGCGCAAGCTGCAATCGCTTGGCCAGGAGTTGCGGCGCAAGCTCGTAGGCGGCAATGCCCGCCGCGCCGACTGGCATTACGGCGCCCAAAACCTGGGAATCACCGAGAACCCGCTGCGCAATTTCCTGCGCGGGCTGGCAACGTGGCGTACCGTCCTCCCGCGCAAGACCAGCGACACATTTGCCCAGGTCTTTCTGGACCACGGCGCGTCGCTGTGGACTCTGTGCGCCTACCAGGTGGGCGGGCACAACCCCGACATTGAACCTATCCCCGCCTGGACTTTCTAGGCGGGGCGCAGGCGATCACTGCGACCGCCCTCATACGGGAGAACACCCGGCGCACTGCGCACCCGATGCGCTAACGCTCGGCGGGGATCAGGCCAAGCTCGCGGCCGGCCGCGACGGCCTGTAGGCGGTTCTCCACTTGCAACTTGCCGAAGATGTTCGAGGTATGATTGCGAACCGTGTGCGTCGAAACAACCAGCCGTTGCGCGATCTCCTTGTTTGACAGCCGGTCGGCTAACAAGTGCAGTATCTCCGATTCTCGAGATGTCAACGGCACAGGCAGAGCCTCCTGTGAACCGATTGCCGAATGAGTCGTAGTATCCGCCGGATACGCGCTGAGCAATATCCGCACAAGTTGGGCATATTCGGGCTGCTTCCCCAACTCGCGCAGCATGCCTTGCATTTCTCTGCCCTGCTCAATGAAGGCCCCCACCAGTCCATTGGGGACGGCTTTCTGTACTGCGCGACCCAGCACCGTCCGCATGAGCGCCGTTTCGCCCAGTCGATGCCAGACTACGGCCTGAAGGACATGCGCGTCTACCCAAAGAGTCCAGCGTCGCTCATGTACGGCAAGGTCGATCACTTTGTCCAGACTATTACTCGCCCTATGGAGAGCGTTTTCCGATCCCTCGGCCATAAGGACGAGCGCCCGCACCATGGGAATAAGGTCTGACGAGCTATAAAGATCGCCGCGCGGCCCGCCCATCTCCCAACGCACAGCCGTAGCCATGTCTCCGCAGGTAAGGGCCACATACGCCTCCAGCGCGGCGGCCTGGTCCAATACATAGGAGCGACCAACCAAAAGCGCATGCGCCTTGTACTGCTCGACTAGGCCGCGCCCCTGCTCCGGTCGCCCCTCGATGTCGTAAATCCGCAAAAGAAAAAAGACGCTTGGCCCGGCGAGCCGGCCATTGTGATGGAATGGATTCTTCACGACCTCCAGATAGTAGCGCTCGGCCAGATCAACCTGGCTGCGATGCCGTGCAATGCTGGCAAGACCAAAGGACGTTAGGGTGACTATCAGGGGCAAATCGTACTCGTGTGCGAAGCGCAGACCTTTGATATGCATTTTCTCCGCTTCACCAAGGTTGCACTCGTAGTAGTGGTTCAAGCCGTAAGAATACAGCAAACGACCTCGCGCGATCTCCGGCCAGCCAGTCGCTTCCCCAAACGTCGTGAGCGCGATCTCCGAAGCCAGATCGATGTCTCCCAGTCGCTGTGCCAGCGCGGATAACCAGACGGTGACCATACAGTGAGTATCAGCCAGTTGAGGGCGAATGTCTATCCACGCCTGGCGGATTTTGGCAAGCGCCTCAGGCGCATATGAGTTGGGAGAAAGACTCATGCGCAACGCGAGGATTTCGGCGTCTAGCAACTTCCGGCTCTTTGGGGAAAACGTGTCGCCCAGAGCGTCCAAGTGATCAGACGCGTGCCGGGCCGCGGCAAGGCACGCCGCATTTTCGTGCCGGTAATGGCGTAGCCAACCCAAGCAGACCAACAGAAAAGGACGCCGGTTCAATACGTTGGCCGGTATCCGGTCAAACCATGACTCCAACTCCTGAAACCGCTGCTCGTTCAAAGCCGCAACGCGCTGGGCCTCGATCAGGTCTGCAGCTGCCTCGTAGTCAGGAATGGCGATCAGATGACGAAGGGCGTCATCGACGTGTCCGTGACCTGCCAGCCAGTCAGCCGCAAGATAATTCAGAGCCGCAATCGACTCTTCGTCAGTTCGCTCATGCAGCCGGCTCAACAACATGCTCTGGAACTGGTGATGATAACGGTACCAGAATGCAGGCGAACTCAGTTCAATGACGAACAGATTGGCCCGCGCCAGAAAGTCAATGTGATGCTGGGCGCTCGCCTCGTCTATCTCCGCCACCACGGCGCATAGTCCTGCGCAGAAGCGATCCAGGATCGCCGTGACGATTAGAAAATGCTGGATAGCCGCCGGTTGTAGGTCCAGCACCTCGTCCACAAGATAATCGCCGATGTAGCGATTGCCGGCGCTCTCAAAGTGAGAGGCAAACTCGCCATAATTCGTTTGGCCGCGCAGGGCAAGAGCAGCCAGCCGGATGCCTACAGGCCAACCCTCGAGGCGCTGGTGGAGCATACTAACCAGCGCCTCATCGGGCAAGGTGACTAGCTGTCTCTTGAAGAACGCATTCGTCTCGCCAATCGAAAAACTCAAATCGTGAAGGCGAATCTCAAGCAATTGACCCATCGCACGCCAGCGATTTAACGGGAGCGGCGGATCGACCCTCGTGATCAACACGAGATGAAAGGTCGACGGGCCATACTGGACTAGCCGCGTTATAAAGAAGAATATCGCCGCATCGTCGACAAAGTGCAGATCGTCCAGCACAAGCACAAGCGAACCCGGCAGCGCAGCCAGACTCTCGATCAGTGCATCGGTCAGCACTTCTACTGAGGGCTGAGATTGATTGCGCAGAATCGACCTGACCGTCTCGCATGTCTCGGGGCAATTCGCCTCTACAGCGTCCACTACGCTGGACAGGAAGCGCGGAAGGCTGTTGTCCTCTTCTTCGAGGCTCAGCCAGCTTACCATGCAGGGGTCCTCAGACGTTGCTTCTAGGGGAGACTCTGCCAACCCATCGAGCCACTGACTGACGAGGGTGCTCTTGCCGTATCCGGCAGGCGCTGAGACAAGAGTGATCTTGCCGTCGATCCCGTCGTTGAGACGCTCGATTAGGTGCGGGCGCGGAATGACTGACAGGCCGAGTGCCGGGCGATGTAATTTCGTGCGCAAAGAAATATGGTACATCTTCGTTTCGCCCTCAAAACCCAACAACCGGACTCGCGAAACAGGGTAACGAGTTGTGTTGAGCGATTGTGAAAAAGCCCTATAAAGACAATTCCTCGTCGATGGCGTACCCACTATCCGAAGTCGCACGGCTTGCATCAGACCGGCCCCAGTATCATAGCATCATCAAAGCGCCCATCAAAGCGCCGGGGAAATTGCCTATACGGGACTCATAAATCAGGAACGATGAATCACCGTGAACGCAGTGTAGAGTCTATACCCCACACGAGGCGATGTTTCGCTCCGTCCCACAACAACCGGCGCCCCGGGCGTGTAGGGACCCCGGAACCTATTCAGACACAGCTAGACGAAACTGCGGAAATTGGCTACACTTACGATGGATTGTCAAGGCTCTGTCGTCAGGCCCGAACCCCGTAGACGCTTGCGCGGCCATCCTCGCTGTCATAGCCCAAGCCGGCATCCGGCGCACTAAGGAGCCGAGTATGGAAGTCTGGACTGCACTCATAGGCGGCATTATCATAGGCTGGTTGATCGAATGGCTGATCGACTGGCAGTATTGGCGACGCGGCCTTGACGGCCTGTATGCCGCAGAAGCCGGGTTGCGCGACGCCCTCGAAAAATCCGAGACGGAAAGAGCAGCCGCCCTAGACGTCGCCGCCGCCTACGCCGCACAGCTAGACGATCTGCGCAGCCGCCTCGAGACCCTGACGCGCACAGAGAGCGGCGCCCGCCGCAGCCTTGAGACCGCATTGCGTGAGACCGCACGCTTGAAAGAGCAACTCGCCGCCGCACAAGGCGCCCAACCAGGCGCAACCGGCGGTTCGTCGCCTCAGCGCGACCCGCTTGCCAAGATCGACGGCATCGGTCCAGTCTATGAGCAGTTACTCTTCGATGCCGGCATCTACACCTTTGCCCAACTCGCCGCCATGTCTATCGACGAGTTGCATGCGGCCATCCGGCCGGCTGCCTGGCAGAAACTCGACTTCGACGGATGGATTCGTGCAGCGCAAGACCTGGCCGCACAGCAGGCCAATGCCGGCGGCAGGATGCCCTAAAATGCCCGGCGGACCAGATCGCAGACGGTTGCGGCGCCTCGACGCCGGCAAGCTCGCCGTAACGCTCCTGCTTTCGCTCGTGTTGGCCGGCCTGCTGGCAGCGCAAGCGTGGCCTTTTGCGCCCACCGCCCCCTAACGACTCATGCCTCATATTGATGCTCCGGCAGCCGCCCGCAGACAACTCGCCAGAATTCCGTAATAAGGATGCGCTATGCAGGTCTATTTCGCGATTGCCCTGTCGATTGTCGCTGCTGTGCTCGCCGTTGCACCCTACGTCCCCGCCCTGCGCAGCAGGCTAAGCCAGCCCGAACAACTGGCTCCGCTCGTCCCGCTCTGTCTGCTGCTAGTCGCCATGCTGGCGCCACAGCCGGTTAGTATGTTTTATAAGGCAGCCATCCTGCTTGGCCTTCTGGCGTCAACCCTTGCCGTGCTGTTTCGCCGCCTGCCGGGCATGCCCCTATATGCATCACTTGCCTTCTTATGTATTACCGTTCCGCTTTACGCCGTTGCATTCGCCTCCACGCACCGGCTCAGCCTGCCCACTCCGTTGATTCTACTCGTCATTGTTTGGGCAGCGGGCCTTTACTGGGTTGTCCGCGCTCATCTGCACGAGGAACGCTACGCGCTGATCGGGCTGATCACACTAGCTGGGCTGATGGGCTGGCAGGCGTTGGAGATGCAAGTGCACAACGGCCAAGTCTGGTCGAGCACAGGCCTAGCGGGCGCGCTGCTTATGGGCGTCGCCGGCACGCTCCTGCTCGTCGACCGAGCGCGTAAGCCTATCCGCGGGGCAGCCGTTCTGGTTGCGCTCGTTTTTTTCGTCAGCCAAACCCTCATTGCCTGGTCAGTTTGGGGGCCAGGCATTTCGCTGACCTGATTGGCGGGCGATCCCCAAATCGGATTTTCGGTTTCATCATTTGCGGCGCTAGCCGCCTAGCAGGAGAACGTCATGCAACAACGAGTAGATCGTCTGCGCGCTGCGCTCGCCGAACTTGGCTTGCCCGCCTTGCTGGTGGGGGCGCCTTCTAACCGGCGCTACCTAAGCGGCTTTAGCGGAAGCTACGGTTGGCTCGTCGTCACGAGTTCAGCATCCTTCATCCTGACCGACAGCCGTTACCGCCTGCAGTCGGCCAATGAATCTCCGGACTTCAACCTGTGCGAGATCGTCAATCCCGGCAGAGCGATGCCCGATCTGGTCAAGGAAATCTGCGGCGAGTTGGGCATCGACCGCCTCGGCTTTGAGGCGTCGCACATGTCTGTGGCGGAACACAGCCGCGTGGCAGCCGCCCTTGGCGACGCTGTCGAGCTAGTCCCCACAGAGGGCCTGATCGAAGGATTGCGCGCGCTCAAGGACGCCGCCGAAGTCGCAACCCTGCGCCGGGCGATAGCCATTACCGACGAAGTGTTCGAGGCCGTCGCGCCTCGACTTCGCCCCGATCACACCGAGTCTGAGGCCGCGTGGATGATCGAGAAGGAGATGCGCGAGCGAGGCGCCGGCAGCGCTTCCTTTTCCATCATCGTAGGCGCCGGCCTCAATGCAGCGCATCCCCACCATCACCCTGGTGACGAAACCCTGGGAGAAGGCCGCACAATCGTGATCGACATGGGCGCTCTAGTCGACGGCTACCACGCCGACCTTACCCGCACCATTGTCTTGGGCGAGCCGGACAGCCGCTTCTGGGAGATCTATGACATTGTGCTGGAAGCTGAAAAGAAAGCGATCGCCGGCATTCGCCCGGGCATCCTTGCGCACGAGGTGGACGCGCTCGCCCGCGACCATATCGCCGCCGCCGGCTACGGCGATTGCTTCGGGCATGGGCTAGGCCACGGCGTCGGCCTCGACATCCACGAGGGGCCGTCTATTCGCTGGGTGCAACCAGGCGTCACAAGCCAACCTCTCCAAGCGGGCATGGTCACCACCATCGAGCCGGGCATCTACATCCCCGGCTGGGGCGGCATCCGCATCGAGGATGTCGTGCTGGTCACCGAGAACGGTCACGAAGTGTTGTCCAAAGCGGTGAAATTGCGCTAGCGCCATTTCAGTACTACAGATAATCCGAGACCACAACCACAACAGAGGCCGAGAGCGGTATTTTTGCCCTCGGCCTCATTGCACTAACAGATAAAAGCTACTGGGCGCCGGGCTTCTCAGACTTACTCTTCTGCTCCAGTGCAATGGCGATAAACCAGCCGACAAACGTACCGGCAAGCGCACCGAGCGCAAGCCCCCAAATGAGGTTCTCCTCTGCAGCGCCGACCATCATGCCGAAAATCGCGCCAATAGCCAGCCCTATCCAAATAAAGATCGCATTCTTGCGTTGCATTCTTGCCCTCCGTTTGATTCGCCGATTGGTTCGGGATACAGCATATACGCTATACTAGTTTGACTGCCTCCCCGTAATCAGCGAGCGTTGGCGTGTTTGTCTGCGCTGCTAGTAATGACTACGGGCGCCAGCGGGAAAGGTCGCGGCGCTTACCGAGATATATTGCCCCAATTGGCATGAACTGCTTCAATTCAGATAACCCGACCAGATCGAGGCACGGGCGACGCCGGAGAGGCGCACGCAATGCCTGTAGCCATTTGCCAGGTCATGTCTAGTCCAAT
>Ga0334887_1002603_pt1 | contig 19735 bp, 14 predicted proteins | sample GraSluR1_MG_10_FD_207217 | JGI IMG/M metagenome (GOLD analysis project Ga0334887, IMG submission 207217) | Sludge microbial communities from methane-producing bioreactor in Wageningen University, Netherlands - Granular Sludge_18_07-R1 | ecosystem: Engineered > Bioreactor > Anaerobic >...
AACCCGCAAGGGAGGCAGGTGCCGAAGGTAGGGTCGGTGATTGGGGTGAAGTCGTAACAAGGTAGCCGTAGGGGAACCTGCGGCTGGATCACCTCCTTTCTAAGGAGAACTGTTGGGAGTAGGCGGAGTACCTTATGGGGCGGACCTCAATCCGCCCCATTCTTTTTAGTCTTAATAATGCGGGGATGTAGCTCAGCTGGGAGAGCGCCGGCTTTGCAAGCCGGAGGCCACGGGTTCGAATCCCGTCATCTCCACCAATGGCTTTATAGAGCGATTTTCTTCTTATCGGTTTTCAAACCAAACCTCCAAAAATCTCCAAGTCCGGCGCTCTTATTTTCGCTTCCTCGTAATCAGCGAGGTGAGTCATTTGCCGGAAATTGTCACAATATACCGAAATTTGAGCTACCAAGTTTACTTAAATTGGTTTATTTTGGAAAATTTAGTTAGAAGCACTGAGATTTTAAAGTAGGGAACAAATCAAGTTGCAGGTTGATATCAAATTTTCCGGTTCTACTGCGTCAATGGTATCGGTCTTCCAATGCCAGTTTACCGGCAGACCTTTTTTGTTGAGAGCAATAAAGGTGAGAGCCCGATACCCACGAGCTAAGAAGGGAGTAGCATCAGTAGAAAGCCCGAGATAGGGCCGGATTTCGATCGGTAAGGATAAGTTGTGGGAAACTTCTTTCACCTGTTCAATTAACCTTCGGTCGGAGTTAAAAACCGACCACATTCCTTCTTTAGAGGCAGCTACTAAATGGCCAGCTCCGCAATTATCACAATTTAAGATAAAAGATTCACCAATGATTGAGCGGTATTTTTTCTCAAAAGCAATCGCACCATTCGTGCCCGATTCCTCTGAACCAGTAAAGACCACCCAAAAAGGAATGTTTTCATTGGCTAACTGGCGAGCTACCTCAAGGCAGACAGTGACTCCACTACCGTTATCATTTCCACCTGGCGAGGGCTCCATGAAAAACTCACGATGGATATGACCCACCGAAAGCAGAATAAGATAGGCGGCGGGAATCCAGGATAGGATATATAAAAAGTTCCAGGAAAAGATAAGGTTCATCAAAGCAAAACAACAAATAGCTACCGAAGAAAAGATAGTAAGCTGAACCGAAAGGTAGGGATTGCTAATAAAACGAGGATCGAAAAATATTGAAGGGGTAGCCGAATCAATATGAGAAAAAAGGATGATCGGTGGTTTTTGAATCTTTTTCCCAATAATATTTATCGACTTCTTCCACTTAAACAAAGTTGTCAGAACTGGAAAACTGTTCATTTCAAAATATTCGATAATGGTGAGTAAAACTGAAAGAACCAAAGCAATTGGAGCCGATATATTCATGAGAACTACTGAAAGGATCAAGCCTATCCAGATCAACAAATAAGGCCAGGTATAGGTTGCCAATGAAGGAAACTCATCTTCGATAACTTCGAATCCGAAACTGAGCAGCTGGTTCTTGATCCACCGGGCGCAGCTCTTTTCTTTTGCCGAACAAGCCGGGCGTGCTCCGAGATTTTTTAAAAATTGAAGCGTGATACCAATCGCTCCAGTTTGATTATCCGGTTTTAAATCCATCCTCAACCCCTTCTTCAGTTACTGTCATTTTATATTACCAAGCAAATAAAGTAAAAATTTTTATTTAAAATAATTCTATTCTTATTAAATATAATATTTGATAAATCTAAGCCTACTCCAATACTGCATGACACCCCTCCCAGGAGGGTAATTATGAACGAATAGAGACATAGGCTACACTTTAGTCTATTGACAAAGGTAACAACTTTAAATCAACTTATAACTATATTGATTCAATAGGTGAAAGTCTATTTGTAGATCTTTCAATATCATAGATAGAAAAACTTACCAGCCAAAAGCCATAATAGTCTTTTAATCTCAAAATTTCTCCAGAAAAATACTTTACTGATTCTCATCATATGGTTTTCACCAAAAATCCGTCCCAATGAATCAATTCTTCAAAAAATAGTATGATGAGGATAGACACTTTTACTCAGGGGTGATTAGAAATGATTGCTCACTTTTATAGTACCAGGAAGCAGGGATTTCTTTATGTAATACTCCATTGGTTCGTTAGGTGTTTTAGATCATATTTAATATTTCAAGGCTATCTTATTTATAGAGAAGATTCGATGTTAGTTGTTGGCAATCTTCTTCGTTCAAGGTCCGGTGTATCCATTCATAACGACCATTTTGCTCAGAATGTCAGGGCTTAATCCATTCAGGGATAATACCTATATTGACACAAAAAATTGATTATGTTATTATTTTAACGTTAAAATATCATAATTATAAAATACTTTATTTTTTATAAAAAAATATTTATAATATAAATTTCTTATTTTATGTTTTCTTTTTTCTATTTTTAATTCAAATAAATACTAAAATAAATATTTTTTAATCATAAACTTTATAATAGCATAGAAACCATTTCGTTTTAATTTCTATTAAGAAAAATGAAAGAACTTCTTTGTTTCCATTTAAAAAGGAACATTCTTTGTTAAATAATTAAGTCAGTTTATATTTTTTATAAATTCCATGCTATATAAATATTTAATATTATTAAAATTATATTTTGTACTAAAAGCAATTAACTATATTTTTTTGTAATATTTTCAAAGATATTAATTAAATCGATGATATTAAAAATTCTTTAAAAAAATTGATACTGCTGTAGAATGTTAACAATTAATAAATATTTATCTCCATTTTTTAGCAAAAATAATTTAGAATAAAAAACTTAAAAAAGCACATTTTAATTTTATAAATAATTATCTTAACAAACGATACTTAAATAATATTTCGATAAATTGAATAACATTTATTTGATCTATAACTTAAAAATTTTTCAATAACAACTTTAATTCGTCCTGGCTTATTAATCCCTTCTTTTTAATCTCTTTAAAAGCTTAATTTAATGAAAATGTCAGAAATCTCGTGGTTATGTATATTTTGGTATATTGATGTTTTTAAAAAAGTCCTTCTGAGAAAAGATAAAGGTTACCATTTTAATTCGTCACAGTTTTTATCTTTATTATGACCAAATAAAAGCATTCAATTTTTAAAAATTTTACCTTAGTATCAAAATATTTTTTGAGGTGATTTCTATTAAAAAAAAATGTGGAATTAAAGATGTAGCTAAGGAAGCAGGTGTATCGGCACAAACCGTATCGAATTATTTTCATAGAAGGGAAGTAATAAATCCGAACACCCAATTGAATATTCAAAAAGCCATAAAAAAATTAAACTATACTCCAAATATATTTGCTCGTGGATTAAGGGGGACTAAAACTAGAACCGTAGGAATAACCATTCCCGAAATTGCAAATCCCTTTTACTCTGTAATATTGGATGGTTTGGAAAAAGTTGCTGCTCGTAAAGGATATACACTAATTGTTTCCTGTAATAGTTTTAGTAAAAACAAATTACAAAGAGATTTGGATATCCTCTCAAATCATGTTGATGGAATCATTGTTTGTACCTACATAGTTGATGACGAAAAGATAAAATATTATCTTGATAAAGGCATTCCTATTGTAGCCATTGATATTAAAGTAGAAAATGGATTAGTCCCATCAATAGAAATAGATAATTACCAGACAGTCTTTAATGGGGTTCAGTATTTGATTGATTGTGGACATCGAAATATTTATTTTTTTTCAGAACCTTTATTATTACCTATGTTCCATGATCGATTAAACGGTTATCTTGACTGCTTAACAAAAAATAATCTTACTATCGACCCAGAAAAAATTATCATTGAGGAGGGCTTTAAAACTCAAAAGACTGAAGCGAGCTATCAAATTTTTTCCCGTCTTCTCCCTTCCATGGTTTTTCCTGCTGCACTGATTGCTACCTCCGATCTTATACCTATTGGGGCTATGAAGGCTATTGTTGAAAGAAAAATCAATATACCGGATCAAGTATCCTTAATTGGTTTAGATAACATTTTTCTATCAGAATATTCATCACCACCACTTACCACTATTGACTATCCTAAAAGAGAAATGGGCTATAAGGGTATGGAAATGTTGATCAACTATATTGATGCCAAACCAGTTAAGGAGAATAGGATTCTTCTTAAAACCAAAATTATTGAACGAAATTCGGTTTCAAATGTCAAACCATAATGTTTCTATGAAGCATTTACTAATAACCTGATTCCTGATTTTCGCAATTCAATAATATCCCATTTTCTCAACTATAAAGAGAAACTATATAAAAATTAGCTGGTAGCTTTTTTCTTGAGAAAGAGCTAAAAATTTTTTGGAAATTGGCATAAAAAGCTCAAAGAATAAAGAATTCTTCCTCAAGAAAGATATTTCGAATCTCATCACAGCACCCATAAAAAAAGCTCGCCAAGAGTCAGGGAATCCCTTTTTCTCCAAATAAAAAACCGTGAGCATGATATATAGAATGAAGACGATATCGGCACGAATCAAGAATGCATCATACTATCGAACCTGGAATTACCCAAGCCAGCTTCATAAAAGGCTTGATAATTTTGAAGAAAGCCTTAATATTCAAGCATTTCCTAATAAGGGCGATGATTTTTTTATTCAGAAAGAGTTAAATTCATTAGCAAGAAGAGCTGGGTGCTGGATTTTTGTTTTTAATGCCAAACAAAATAATATGGGCATGCAGGAATTTGCTAGCGAGACAAGGATTTAACACAAACGAACCAAGGTTATTTCCTTGTGTTTTTATAAATCCTAATGAAAATGGATAAAATAGAAAGTGTTTCCTCTTCAAATGAGTAGTTAATTTTCGGAGTGTTTTTGAGAACATAATTACAGTTAGACCTCCCGAGCACTATATTGTTTGAAGAGGGTTGGCAAGCTAAACCAGCTATCAATGAGGATAGTCGGATAATAAAGGCAGTATTTCAAGGCTCTATCGAAGAGTTTGGAGAGTACATCAAGTTCTTTTTCTCAAGATTTTTTCGAATACGAGCTCTCGTCTTCTATACGTCAAAGGAGGCTTCGGAGACATTCATTGGACAGAACTTACTTTCCTGGTAGCGAGAGTAAAACAGCAACAAAGCAAAAGGATTGATGTCATTTCATCATCAAGACAGAGGATGAGAATTCGAAAATCACAACTGTAGTTTTCAGTAAAGCAATCAAAGAATTGGGACAATCCTTCAACCTTGTATTTCCAGGTTCATGTACAAGAAGAACCATCGACGATTTAGTTATGGTGCTTAAATTGAGCTAAAGAAGATACATGAGAAGATTTTCTCAATAAAAACAAGAAGAAATATAATCATAAAGATGTCTTTCGCTGGAATATTCTTTTCACAATGGACATAGTGTTTCTGAAAAAGTTGGTTTAATTTAAACTCTTATAAAAAGAAGAAAAACTTGCGATAGAATCCTTTCATTTCCGTCGTTTTTTGTCTTGATATACATGAAGACGTCTTTCCACATAGTTATGATGTATACGACTATAACTTTCGTTTTGTGTCGACCAGAAAGGAGGGGGTGTTTTTATTCAAAAACACTAAGTTTTTTAGTTTTTTTAGTATTTATTTTGGTACTAAAGTTGAGTTAGTAAATAAAATTTTTTATTTCTCTTACTTAAATTATAAAAAGGGAGGATTTTGATATCATGAGAAAAGTTGGATTTATTGGATTAGGCAATATGGGAAGGGGTATGTGTAAGAATTTGATTCTGAAAGGTAACCAATTAACCGTTTTTGACATCAACCAGGATGCAATGCAATCCTTTAAAGGAAAAGCTGCATTGGCTCATTCTCCTTTGGAAGTTTTAAAAAATAGTGAGGTTATTTTTCTTTCCCTTCCAAACTCTGCTGTAGTTGAAAAAATTATGAATGAATTTCTCAACGAGGGGGTTCAGGGAAAGATTATTGTCGATACCTCAACCAGCTATCCCATGTCGACTCGTTCACTCCATGCCAAGATTAAGGCTGCCGGAGGTGGCCTGGTTGACTCCCCGCTAATCGCTGGTCCTGCTGAGGCTGATAGAGGAGAATTGATTGCTGTCGCAGCTGGAGACAAAGAAGATGTTGATAAAGCTGACGACCTTCTCCGCTGTTACTGTAAACATTACGACTATGTAGGACCATCGGGAAACGGACACTTAATAAAAATCGCTCAAAACTTCGCCGGACTTTCTCAAGCGCTTATTTATGCCCAACTCTACCCAATTATTGCTAAATATGGTATCAATCCACAGGAGCTTTATAAATCCCTTAACAATGAAGTGTTTTCTAACTGGGTTTTCCAGTTTTATAGCGAAAAATATATAAATAAGAATTATCGCATGGACTTTGCTCTTGAGCTCGGACTTAAAGACTTAAACTATATGAAAAAACTGTGCGATGACCTGAATATTCCTGGATTTTTATTAGATGGTGCTATTGACCTCTGCCGAGTTGCCCTCAAAGAAGGAAAGGGCAAGGAGTTAGATTTCAGCCAAGCCGGAAATACTATGTACGAGTACGTAGGATTAGAATAAATCTATAGAACCCAACCGATGTCGACCTCAACTTAAAAAAATTGATTTACACCTTTTTAGTCGACATCGGTTGGGTTGTGATTATATTCTCTTTTTTTTTATATTAAATTTCTATTTCCCCTTTTCTTTCCTAATTTAATCGCCTTCTTTTTTTCCCCTTGGCCTACATCTTGGAATTTATATAATAAGCCCTAATGCCACCTTGTGGAACATAAGAGGATGAAAATCCTTGCTCAGCAATTGATCCTCCTCTTGGCAAAAGGGGGATGAGGGGGAGATTTAAAAAGTCAGAAAAAAATCGAATCCCTCTCAATTTCTCTTTCGGAAAAGTGAGAGAAAATTAATTTACCAATTAAAGTATTCTATTGTTTTTTGATAGTATTATGAAGAATGATAAAATGAAGGAACACGATCTACTTTACAAGGAGGATTCTTGATGACCACCGAAGAACTTTATCAATCCCGGCTTAAACGGTATGTCACCGCCATGAGAAACGGCAAACCAGACATGATCCCTATCCGTCCTTTTGTTGCTGAGTTTGCTTCTCAGTATGCTGGTTATACCGCTCAACAAGCAACTCATGATTATCGCTATGCAGTAAAAGCTTATTTGAAATGTGCTCATGATTTTGATTGGGATGCCATTCCTGCGAATATGATCTACTGTTGGACTGGCCTCGTACAGGCGATAGGCCTTACTTATTATGGTATTCCTGGGATTGATTTACCGCCCCAAGTTGGCTTTCAGTATAAAGAACCCCCCGAAGAAAAAGCTTTCATGCCTCCCGAGGACTATGATTTATTAATAGCTGACCCTACTGGATACTTATTTAATATTTGGCTGCCTCAAGTTTCAAGCGAAATCCAACGCCCTGGCCAACCGATTAGTGAGCGTCATAATCTTGCCCTACTTAAGGGCGGCATGGCCATGACCGAATATTTTAACGTTTTAGGAAATTTGGCCCAATCTCTGCAAACCGAATGCGGAACCGTGTCAGCAATCTGCGGTATTCTCAAGGCTCCTCTTGATATTCTTGCTGACAAATTAAGGGGATATTACGGACTAGCTAATGACCTCTGCTATCAACCAAAAAAGGTATTAGAAGCTTGTGAAGCGATGATGCCTCACCTTCTGCAGGTCGCTCTTGATAGCGCTGATCCAAAAAAACAAGTACCTATTGGTTTCTGGATGCATCGCAGTTGTGTTCCTCTCATTTCTCATGATCATTTTCAAAATATCTTTTGGCCTACTCTCAAACCTATTATCGAAGAAATATGGAAACACGGAAATCAAGTTCTCTTTTACGCTGAAGGAAATTGGGATCATCATTTGGAAACGTTTCGGGAACTACCTGCCGGTAGCATTATCTACCATGTTGACCGGGGAGATATTTTCTTAGCTCATCAGATTTTCGGTGATAAGTTTTGTTTAAGTGGCGGAATTCCCAATGATCTTTTCCATCGAGAACCTGAAGAAGTGAAAGCTTATTGTAAAAAAGTAATCGATGGCGTCGCCCAAGATGGGGGATATATTATGGATGCCGGGGCTATTATCCAAAACGATGCTCGGGTCGACTGCATCCAAGCCCTCACCGAATTTACTCGAGAATACGGGCAGTATTAATGTAAAGGAGTTGCGCAATGGAAAACCACCATTTGAAAACTGGTCGTACCCCTGGAGTCTTTCTCCCTTGGGATGAGGAAAGAAAAAGAATTCCTCAGATTACCGGAGATGAGACGATAGTGCGGGAAGTTTGGGAAAACACCGATCGTCTTGCCTGGACTTTTGTTTGGCATATTCTGGTTTCATTTTAATGCCAATCCATTAACTTTCAATTTTTTTATAATTAAGAGTTTTACAAGAGCTTCTTAACAATAAAAAATCGGCTGAGTTGCTATTTTTTATCTTTTAGTAATTCAACTTTAGTATTATTTTAGTTTTCTTCAAAAAACCTATTTCGATTGTCAAGTTATGTTAAAATGAGTGAAAAAGTGATTAAAATTCATTGAGATTTCGATAATCAAAATGAAAAACTCATCAGTTATACCAATTATCCAAAATTTAATGCAAACTCAAAATCTGGCAGTGTTAGGTACTTCCAATGGAAATACGCCTCATTGTAGTATTGTCAATTTTTCGGCCACCGATGATTTACATTCAATAGTTTTTGCGACATACCGTAATACTCAAAAATATACCAATCTGAAAAAAAATCGTCGTGTTTCTCTCCTCGTTGACAACCGGTCAAACCAGGAAAGCAATCTACATCGAGCTGTTGCAGTAACCGTTTTTGGGAATGCTCGGGAGCTTGCTTTGGATGAAAAGGCGCCCTTCCTTCTTCATCATCTTATCAAACACCCATCACTGGTTGAATTCACCGATTCCCCGAACTGTGCGCTCATTTTAGTCGAAGTTGAAAAGTATTATGTGGTCCAGCAGTTTAAGGTTGTCACCGAGCTCTATCCAAGCTCTTATAGCGCGCCTAACTTCTAAACTTGTTTATTCGACGGTGATCCAATTGGCTTAAGACCGTAATCATTCTAAAATATGGAATCGGGAAATGAGAAACCTCCTCCCGTTCTATCCTGAAAATACCGAAATAAGTGAAAAGTGATTAAAACAAAATGAGAAAGAATGATTTTAACAATTCCTCTCCTTGGAGGGGTGCCGCTTTCGCGGCGGGGAGGGTGTTTTTCTTTTTTAATGGTTACCCTGAGATAATGAGAAAGCTACATAAACAAAATTTTGCTAAATGAGATTGTCACTTCGCTTTGCTCCTCTCAATGACGGATTTAGGTAGGTATTTTCATGCTCATCTGGTGCTGCTAGGCAGCATGAGGGTCTATCCTGAAAATCCACGGGCATGATAAATCAAGCCCCTACCAAAGAATATAAAATGTCGGGGCACAATATATTGTGTATTGTGCCCATTCTTTAATTAATATAGCGACCTGCCATGGCATGTCGAATCCTGAGCTTTCACCCTCACCTTATCCCATCAAGGGAGAAGGAACTATTTCATTCTTTTATTTATTTTTTCCCTCGCCCCTCAGCGGGAGAGGGTCAGGGTGAGCAGCAATAATTTTTTTTCAAATCTCCTCTAAAAAGGGGTTTTGAAAAAATTAAGTATCATAAAGGAAACAAACTAATATCAAATAAAGGAGAATAGCGTTTATGATTGAAAAAGATTTGGCTCGAATCCTTCTCATAACCATGAAAAAGATCCGGATCTTTGAAGAGGAAGCAGTAAAGTTATTTGCTGCTCATGAATTACCGGGCTGGCTTCATAGTTATATCGGGGAAGAGGCTGTCGCTGCAGGCGTTTGTTTGGCGCTAAACCCTAGTGATTATATCGCCAGCACCCATCGAGGCCATGGTCACTGTATTGCCAAAGGAGTGTCTCTTCGGAAAATGATGGCTGAGTTATATGGCAAAGAAACCGGCTACTGCAAGGGAAGAGGGGGATCCATGCACATAGCTGACTTTTCCCTGGGAATGCTGGGTGCCAATGGAATTGTAGGAGGGGGTATTCCCATTGCTACTGGTGCGGCCTTGGGAAGTCAGATGAAAAAAGACGGCAAGGTTACGGTGTGCTTCTTTGGTGATGGAGCCTCGAATCAAGGTGCTTTTCATGAATCCCTCAATTTGGCTTCAGCCTGGAAACTCCCCATTGTATATGTATGTGAAAACAATCTTTATGCTGAAACCACACCACAAGCCGAGCATCAGGCAATCCATAATATTGCCGACCGGGCGGTGGGTTACGGGATGCCGGGAGTAACCACCGATGGCATGGATGTCATTTCAGTTTACAAAAACGCTCAAACGGCCATTGAAAGGGCTCGGTCAGGTAAAGGACCGACCTTATTGGAAGCTAAAACCTATCGATACCGCGGACATTGGGAAGGTGATCCTCAGCCATACCGGACCAAGGCTGATATCGAGGAATGGAAAAAGAAAGACCCCATCGTAAACTTTGAAAGGTTTCTCCTCGACCAAAAATTCATCACTTCCAATGAAATTGAAGCTCTTACCGAGGAGATTGTCAATGAAATTAATGATGCCATTGAATTCGGTCGTACCTCGCCTTATGCCGATCCACAAGCTTGCCTCTCTACACTTTATATACACTGAGAAGGAGAATGAATCATGCGACAAATTACTTATCGTGAAGCCATTCATGAAGTTTTAGATTATGAACTTGAAACCAATCCCGATGTTTTTTTATTGGGAGAAGACATTGGACCTCTGGGCGGGGCATTTAGCGTTACCAAAGGATTATGGGAAAAATTTGGAAATGAGCGAGTCCGTAACACTCCTTTGTCTGAAATAGCAATTGTGGGTGCTGCCACTGGCGCTGCCTCGGTAGGAAAGCGACCGATAGCCGAAATTATGTTCTGCGACTTCCTTTTTGTTGCAGGTGATCAGTTGGTTAACCAAACACCGAAGATGCGATTCATGTTTGGCGACCAATGTCAACTTCCTTTGGTGATTCGAACTACTATTGGTGCCGGTCAGTCCGCAGCAGCCCAACATTCTCAATCCTTAGAGGGGATGTTAGCCCACATCCCAGGTTTTATAACCGTCGTTCCTTCGACCCCCTATGATGTAAAGGGTCTACTTAAAACTGCTATTGAAGACAATAACCCGGTGCTCTTTTACGAACATAAAGGACTATACAATCTCAAAGGTGATGTCCCAAAAGAAATGTATTCTATTCCTTTTGGAGTTGCAGACGTTAAAAGAACCGGGAGTGATGTAACGATTATTGCCACCGCAGAAACAATACACAAGTCATTGCGGGTAGCCGAACGTTTACAAAACGAAGGAGTTAGTATTGAAGTTGTCGATCCCCGCACTCTGGTTCCATTAGATATTGAAACCTTGGTTCATTCAGTAAAAAAAACCCATCGGGCGGTCATTGTTCATGAAGCCCATTTAAGTTATGGGCCAGGTGCTGAAATTGCAGCACGCCTTGCTGATGAAGCTTTCGACTATCTTGATGCTCCGATTAAGCGAGTTGGTGCTAAAGACATCCCGATCCCAATGGCTCCGCATTTGGAAAGTTATGTCATTCCTCAAGAAGACGATATTGAAAAAGCCGTTCGGTCAGTGATTAATTTTTAAAGTCTTCAATTCGGGATATCGGCAACATCGTCCTTTTCCCTTAGTAGGAGAGGAAAAAAAGGAGAAGTTTAGAAAATAGTCGTTCCATTGATACGACCTGGTGTTGGCGCAACTGCTGCCTATATTCTTTTCCTTACGTGGCAGGAATTTATGTTTGCTCTAACTTTCATAACCAGCCAAGACAAAAGAACTCTTCCGGTTGGCATATTCGACTTTGTTGGTCAATATGAAACCAATTGGGGAAACCTTATGGCCGCCTCGGTTCTCATCTGTATTCCGGTTTTTATTCTCTTTCTATTTGTACAAAAGCAATTGGTTGGTGGGCTCACTCAAGGCGCAGTAAAAGGATAAGGTTGTTTTTTCTATGAGGGGAATTTTTCCAAAACGCTTTCAATATTTAATTTTTTTCCCTTCTAAGGAGCATCAGTGCTTGATGGGAGAAAAATAGGGTAACATTAAAAGTCACCACTGGTCCCTTTTTTAGTTGAAGAGTATATATCCACAAGAATCTGTGAATATCTTGGTTTTATCTGTGGAAAAGTCGATTTCCTCAAGTTTTTATCCTCATTTATCATCTATTCAATTTTTCGATAAATAGCTTCCTCATGATATACTATTCAACACCAAGGGAAAAGTTATAACAATAAAGTTATCCACACCTGTTAACAACTTGTGGATAACTTGCCAAGAAGCCTTCCTTTATGGTTTAATAGGGCGAGAGTAAAATTTTAAAAAAAACATTTTATTGTTCTCTTCTTACTCATATAACCCCTTGTCATGCGCTTTTGCAATTTTCTATTGCCCTCATCCAGGGGGTTAGAATTCCTTGTGGATATCCTTGTGAATTACAATTAAATAAGTTGGGGTGGCTTTTTATGAATGATGTATCAAGCACATTAGATGGGTTGTGGATAAAAACCATCTCTTATTTGGAAAAGCAATTATCGGTTCCAGAATATGCAGCTTGGATTGAAACAATTCATCCTATTTCCTTTCGTGACAATGAATTAATTCTTAGTGTTCCTTCCGGCTTGGCACGGGAGAAGGTCGAACAGAAATATTTGGATCTACTTCGCTTTTCTTTTTCAAAAACCGTTGGGAAAGATATTTCAGACTTGAAAGTTATCCTTTCTGTGGATAATTATCCTCCAATTTCTCAAAATCCTACTCCTATTCTTGTTTCTCAATCTAGCGATTGGGAAAAGCCCAACCTTAACCCTCGTTATAGTTTTTCTTCTTTTGTTGTCGGTAATAGTAATAAGTTTGCCCATGCTGCTGCGGTTGCCGTGGCAGAAAGCCCTGCTAAATCGTACAATCCCCTTTTCATCTATGGGGGAGTCGGTTTAGGAAAAACACACTTAATGCACGCAATTGGGCACCAGGTATTAAAAAAAAATCAATCAGCTCGTATTGTCTATTCTTCTTCTGAAAAATTCACCAATGAGTTAATCAATTCCATAAGGGACGATAAGACTGAGGATTTTCGTCAAAAATACCGTAATGTTGACGTTCTTCTTATTGATGATATTCAATTTTTAGCCGGCAAAGAGAGAACTCAAGAAGAATTTTTTCATACTTTTAATACTCTCCATGATGCTTTAAAGCAAATTGTTCTTACCAGCGATCGTCCACCAAAGGAAATACCTACTCTTGAAGATCGATTACGTTCTCGTTTTGAATGGGGATTGTTGGCCGACATCCAACCCCCAGACTTAGAGACGCGTATTGCTATACTCAGGAAAAAGGCGGAAACTGAACATATTGATATCCCTGATGAAGTTATTCTTTTTATTGCTGATCGCATTCCCTCAAACATTAGAGAATTAGAAGGTGCTCTGGTTCGTATTAAGGCTTATTGCACTTTGAATCAAATCAGTCCTAATCCTGAGATAGCTGAGGAAATATTAAAAGATATCCTCCCAAAAACTGTTGCTAAGAAAATCAGTGTGAGCACTATCCAGAGGGTCGTGTCAGAACATTACTCAATAAAACCAGGACTAATGCGAGCTAAGAAGAGAACCAGGGAAGTAGCCTTTCCGAGGCAGATAGCCATGTACATCACCCGCTCCCTGACCAGTTATTCCCTCCCGGCTATTGGAGAAGAGTTTGGTGGGAGAGATCATACAACTGTTCTTCACGCTTATGAAAAAATTAAAACTGACATGGAAAATAATCCACAGCTTTCACAAGAAATTAGTGGAATAATAGAAAAAATACAGCGAGAAGGAAGTTAATCACATTCCTTCCACAATCACTTCACAAAATAAAACCTAATCTTTTATCATTGTTTTTGTCAAAGTTATAGGAAAAAGGAGAGATATCCACAGATTTTTTCTCTACTACTACTCCTTCTATTTTTTTAAATAAATAAAAAGAGTAGTAATAGTAATAAGATTATTGTGGACAATTATCGAACAGGGGGATAAATCCATGAAAGCTACAGTTAGTTTAAAAGACTTAAAGAAGGCGATTGATCATGTTTCGGTTTGTGTTCCCTCTCGCAGTTCTATTCCTGTTTTAACTGGGTTATTAATTGAGGCTGAAAATAAAGAAACGATTAAGATATTATCAAATGACATGGAAATGGGTATTATTGCAAAGTGTCAGGCTCAGGTGGAAGAAAGTACCAGTGTTGTACTCCCTGGTAAATTGTTAATTGGAATAGCGAGGGGAATGGTGGGAGAAACGGTAACAATAAATTCACTGTCAGATAGTATGGTCACTGAGTTAAGGTGTGGCAAGAGTATTTTTAAGTTAACCGGTTACCCACCGGAAAATTTTCCGGTATTTCCTCCTTTTCAAAAAGATAAATATTTTACCGTCAAGAGTGAACAGCTTCGAACCGGTTATAACCGAACAGCTTTTGCGGCATCAAACGATGAAACACGTGGTCCACTCACTGGTGTTCTTATAGAAGGAAAAGAATCATTTTTGTATCTAGCAGCAACCGATGGCCATAGATTGAGTATGCATAAAATAGAAAAAATAAACGATTTAGTGGGAGAAAAGATACGATTTATTGTGCCTTCGAAAGTAGCAGCGGCAATCATGAGAGCGATGGTGGGGGAAAGAGTTGATGTTATTCCTGGTCAAGGGGAAATTATGTTCGATATGGATACGGTAACAATATATAGTCGACTTATTGAGGGAGAATTTCCTGAGTATGAGTCAGTTTTGCCAACCGAGTTTACAACAACTGTAACTATGAATCGAAAAACTTTCCTCGAGGGAATAGAAAGAGCCGCATTAGTTACAACACCAGAAGAAGAAACAATTTATTTACAATTTAACAATAGAAAATTGATGATGACCTGTGAAAGCCAGGGAATGGGAATAGCAAAAGAAGAAATGGAAGTTACTATAGAAGGACAAGCTGTTAACATAGCATTTAATTCACGTTTTTTAATTGATTGTATTCGAGTTGCACCATGGGAAAATATTACCATTGGTATTAATGGTGAAGTGGCACCAGTTTTGATATTTGGTGATAATGACGAATTCCGACATTTAATCATGCCACTAAAAGTTAGAGAAGAAGAATAGGGCATGTTGATTCAAGAATTAAAATGTATTAATTGGAGAAATCTGGAAAAATTAAACTTAAGTTTCTCCAACCACTTAATTATTTTACAGGGAAAAAATGCTCAAGGAAAAACTAATCTCTTGGAAGCGATATATTTTTTATCAAGAGGTCGCTCATTTAGAAGAGCAAAAGACCAGGAGATGGTCACCTGGGGAGAAAGTTATAGTTATCTAGGAGCTAAGGTTGGGGAGGACGGAACCTACTTCTGGAAGGAAGTGTCAATACAACCAGGTCAAAAAAAAGAATGGAAAATAAACGGTCATCCCGGATCAGGAAGGCGAGGTATTTGGTTAGTCGGTTATTTCCCCAGTGACCATGAAATCGTAGCGGGTCCACCACAAAACAGGAGAGAATATATAGACGAGGCAATAGGGTTTATATATTCCGCTCATGCTGCCTTGGTAAAACAGTATGAGGGATTACTATCACGTAGAAATTATTTACTCCGTGAGCGTGCAAGTGACGATTTAATTGAAACCTATACAGAAAAACTCATTCATGTTGGAAAGAAGATTATTAAGGGAAGACTCGAATATTTGAGACTCTACACCCCTTTAATTAAGGAGTTTTATTATCGTTTAGGAATGAACAACCAATCGCTTATACTCAGATACCAACCGTTTGGATATCACTTGGATAACGAGGGGGGAATCCATATGGAAAAAGGCTTCGAAATGGTTAAGGAGGAAGAAAGAGAAAGAGAGATTACTATTATTGGACCGCATCGTGATGAAATAGTTTTTGAGAAGAATGGACGGGAGTTTCGAACCTTTGGATCCCAAGGAGAGAAAAAATCTCTTGCTTTATCAATTAAATTAGCTGAGATGTCTGTGATACAATTAATCAAGAAAAGCAAAGTAATTATGATTTTTGACGATGTTTTTTCTGAGCTTGATCAATCTCACCAAGATCTATTGTTAGAAGAAATCTTAAACCAAGGGCAAGTGTTCATATCCACGACCCAAGAAAATGATGATTGGGCAAGAAAACGAAAAAATCGAGTAACAGTGTTAAATGTTGAAAAAGGAAAAATTATAATGGGGAAATGTAATGAATAACCGAGTGGTTCGTTTTTTCTGGGGAAAACCAACTTTGCTCGGCGAGATTTTAGAGGAATACTTAGAGAAAGAGGGCTTAGTCGAGACAATTAAAATTCACCAACTTATAGAATTATTTGGTGAATTTTTTCCGAATTTAAACCAGCTTTGCCAGTGTGAGGGCTATCGTAATGGTGTTTTATTTTTAAGTATAACCGATCCAATATTCAATCTTGAGGTGCAAAAATTAATACCGGACATTTGCAGAATCTATCAGGAAAAAGGATTAATGGTAAAAAAAGTAAAAATCCGTGGGATAGGGAAAAAATAGAAAAATTAAATTTATTTTCCCTTTATCGAAAAGACGACTGATCTATAATACCAATGATTTATGAGGTGAAAGATTTTGGAAGAACCAAGAAAAAATGATATAAAAAACTATGGAGCAGAGCAGATACAGGTTTTAGAAGGTTTAGAGGCAGTTAGAAAACGACCATCCATGTATATTGGGAATACATCAGTAGAAGGCCTCCACCATCTTGTGTTTGAAGTTGTTGACAATAGCGTGGATGAAGCATTAATGGGATATTGTGATGAGATAATTGTAACAATTCAAAAAGAAGGCAGTGTGATGGTGCAGGATAATGGGAGAGGAATTCCAGTTGGTGTTCATCAAAAGGTTGGCCGTTCAGCAGTAGAGGTAGTCCTCACCAAACTCCATGCTGGAGGGAAGTTTGATCGATACTCCTATAAAATATCCGGCGGTCTCCACGGGGTGGGAGTATCCGTTGTAAATGCTTTATCAGAATGGTTAGAGGTAGAAATCCACCAAAACCAAAAAATTTGGCGACAAAGGTATGAGCGGGGTAAACCGATAAATGATTTGGTCGATGCCGGTCTTACTAACCACACAGGAACGGTAATTCGCTTTCTTCCCGACCCCGAAATATTCCCAGATCGCAATTTTCACTTTGATATTTTAGCTCAAAGGTTAAAAGAACTAGCCTTTCTCAATGAAGGTCTAAAAATTTGTTTAAAAGATGAACGTAACGAAAAAGAAAAAGAGTATTGTTATCACGGTGGAATAAAGTCTCTTGTTAGCTATTTGAACCGAGGTAAAAACGTTGTACATAACGATCCAATTTTTCTTAAAGGTGAAAAGGATGAAGTAAAAGTTGAGGTTGCTTTTCAATATAACGACAGCTACTTGGAAAACCTTATTTCTTTTACCAATAATATTAATACCATAGAAGGTGGTAGTCACGTAAGCGGTTTCAAGTTGGCGATAAATAGATCATTCTCAGAATACATAGAACGTTATCAGCTTATAAAAGAAAAAGAGGAAATGCCGACCGGAAACGACATTCGAGAGGGGCTATGTGCAGTAATTAGTGTTCTTGTCCCTGAACCACAGTTTGAAGGGCAGACTAAAACCAAGCTTGGAAACATAGAGGTTAAAGGTATTGTGGAGGAAGTTACATATAGCTATCTTTCTTCCTTCTTAGAAGAAAATCCTGATGTGGCTAAAGCTATATGCGAAAAAATAATTCAAGCGGCAAGGGCCCGTGAAGCTGCTCGTAAAGCCCGCGAATTAGCTCGAAAAAAGAACAGCATCGACTCATCCAGTCTCCCTGGGAAATTAGCGGATTGTTCAAGTCGGGACCCCAAGGAATCGGAAATATTTATAGTTGAGGGAGATTCGGCAGGAGGCTCAGCAAAACAAGGAAGAGATCGCCGTTTCCAGGCAATTCTACCCCTAAGGGGGAAAATTCTCAACGTTGAGAAGGCAAACCTTCATAAAATTCTTTCCAACGCTGAAATCCGCAACATTGTTGCTGCCTTAGGATGTGGAATTGGATTTGACTTTGTCATTGATAAATTACGCTACTATAAAGTGATAATTATGACCGATGCTGATGTAGATGGTGCCCATATCCGTACTTTATTGTTAACCTTTTTTTACCGATACATGAAGCCACTCATAGAAAATGGAAAAATTTATATTGCCCTTCCACCGCTCTATCGAATAAGGGATAATAAAAAAGATGCTTATGCTTATAGTGATAAAGAATTAGAAAAAATATTAAAAGACTTTAAAAACAAAAAATACGCTATTCAACGCTATAAAGGCTTAGGAGAAATGAATCCAGAACAGCTCTGGGAAACAGCGATGGATCCCAAAACTAGAACTCTCAAGCAGGTTTCTATTGAGGATGGTATTGAAGCTGAGGAAATATTTAGCATTTTAATGGGAGATGCTGTTGATCCACGTCGTGAGTTTATCCGTGAGCATGCTCACGAAGTAGTTAACATAGACATATAATTCAAAGAGATAATCTTGGAGGAATTAAATGCCGGAAGATAAAGGGAATATTATTCCTGTAGACGTAAAAGATGAAATGAAAGATGCTTATTTAAATTATGCCATGAGCGTTATTGTCGGAAGGGCATTGCCTGATGCTCGAGATGGGCTGAAACCCGTACAACGCCGAATTCTGTTTGCAATGAATGAAATGGGTAATAGGCACAATTTACCATACAAAAAAAGCGCTCGAATTGTTGGCGATGTTCTGGGAAAGTATCATCCTCATGGTGATATGGCTATATATGATACCTTAGTTCGAATGGCCCAACCTTTTACCTATCGTTACTCTTTGGTTGATGGGCACGGAAATTTTGGATCGATCGATGGCGATCCACCAGCAGCCATGAGATATACTGAAGTAAGAATGAACCTGATTGCCGAAGAAATGTTGTTGGATATCGAAAAAAACACTGTCGACTTTATATCAAATTTTGATGAGTCAATGCAGGAACCGATAGTTTTACCGGCAAACTTTCCTCAACTTTTAGCCAATGGTGCAACCGGCATAGCAGTTGGAATGGCAACCAACATTCCTCCTCATAACCTTTCGGAGATAATCGATGCCACTATATATCTTATTGATCACCCTCAGTCAACTTGGAGGGAGTTAATGGAATATATTCCCGGACCGGATTTTCCTACTTATGGATTAATAGTTGGAACTGAAGGTATTCATGATTACTTTAGAGAAGGACGAGGAAAATTAATATTGCGGGGAGACGCCCGAATTGAAGATTTAGACCGACATAGAAAAGCAATAATAATACGTGAAATTCCTTATCAAGTCAACAAAGCTTCGTTGGTTGAGGAAATTGCTCGACTCATTATGGACAAAAAAATCACTGATGTTAGTGAAGTTCGTGATGAGTCAGACCGAGACGGTATTAGGGTGGTTCTGGAACTGAAAAAAAATGCCATGAATCCAAACTTTGTTTTGAATTACCTTTATCGTCGAACCGCTCTTCAAACTACCTTTGGAGTTATTCTTTTAGCGCTGATTAATGGACGACCGGAAGTAATGGGCGTGCCTGATGTTCTTCGTCATTTTATCGATTATCGCAAAGAAGTGGTGACTCGGCGTAGTAAGTATGAATTGAAAAATGCCGAAGATAGAATT
>Ga0334887_1002622_pt1 | contig 19622 bp, 14 predicted proteins | sample GraSluR1_MG_10_FD_207217 | JGI IMG/M metagenome (GOLD analysis project Ga0334887, IMG submission 207217) | Sludge microbial communities from methane-producing bioreactor in Wageningen University, Netherlands - Granular Sludge_18_07-R1 | ecosystem: Engineered > Bioreactor > Anaerobic >...
GAAGAAGAAAAAGGCCAGGAAGAGCGCGGGTATGACGCCCAGGACATAGATTGGTTGGATGCGTTTGGGCATGGTGCGCCTTTTTCGCCCGGATCGAACCTAATGAGACACTAGGAGGCGGGGGCGCATCGGGCCGCCCCCGCCATGACGGCAGTCTGCCGCGGTCAACGAAGCATCAGGTCTGTCCATGCGTTGATCCAGCGGTCGCGGTTGGCCTCTATGTCGTCGGGCGGTACGACTGCCGATGTCGCAGGCGTTTGGCCGAACTGAACGAACAACTCCGGAAGCGTCGCGTTGACGTTTGCCGGATAGACGAACATCTGAAGCGGAATGTCCTCTTGGAAGGCCGTATCCAGCATAAAGTCGACGAAGGCTTGGGCCAGTTCTTGGCGAGGGCTGTGCTTCAGGATGCCGACGAACTCGATTTGGCGGAAGGTTTCGCCAGGGGGTGAGATGTTGACGCTGGCGGGTTCGGTGCGGCCGTCGGCGGCGTAGAGCACGTCGGCGGGCGGGCTGGTGCTGTAGCTTACGACCAATGGCCGGTCGCCCGTGCCGCCTGAACCGACCGTAAAGTGATCGAAGTAGGCTTCGCTCCAGCCGCCGGTGATGAGCACGTCGTTGTCGCGCAGCGCCTGCCAGTACTCGAGATAACCGTCTTCGCCGAAGCGGGCGATGGTAGCGAGTAGGAAGGCGAGGCCGGGCGAGGAGGTAGCCGGGTTAGGCGCGACGAGCAAGCCGGCGTATTCCGGATTGATCAGGTCTTGCAGCGTTGCGGGCAGCGGGATGCCGGCGGTCTCGAACCACGCTTTGTCGGCGTTGAGGTTGACGAAGCCGTAGTCCACAGGCAGGAGCCGATAGCTCTCGTCAAGTTCCAGATCGTCCGGGACATGGCTCAGGAGGGGCGACGCATAGGGCGCAAAGACGTCGGCATCGAGTGCGCGGCTAAGGAAGGTGTTGTCGACGCCGAAGAAGAGGTCTGCGAGTGGTGCGTCGGCACTGAGGATGATCTTGTTTAGCGCTTCGCCAGCATCGCCCAGCGTAAGAAACTGGAGTTTGACGCCGTGTTGCGCCTCGAAAGCGGCGACGACTTCCTCGCTTACGTTAAACGAGTCGTGGCTGGCTAGGGTCAGAATTGCGGGTTCTGGCGTGGCGGGCGTCACCGGCTGGCACCCGGCGTTTAGCAGCGCAGCCAAGATGAGTGAGATTAGGATGGTCCTGTACAGCATGTGTCCTCCAATTGAAAAACCTTACCCGGTCAGGTAAGGTCCAGTTAGCGGCGGAGAATATCTGCCTACGCTGGCATTACCCAGATCAGGTCAATGGGTCGGCGGCAGTGACTCCGCCCTCTCAGCCTGGCCTATCCAAGCTCCCCTTTGGTATGTAGGGAGATTATATCATGGGGACGGGCAGATGGAAAACGCGTGAATGGGAACGGGGCATAGACTGCAAAGCTGCGAAGGGCGCTGAGCGCGCAGATAGGAAACCGCGCCGTTCGATACGCGTGGCACTTTGCGGGCGGCTATGCGTCTGCCGCGGCGGATTCTTGGGCGCAACGCGGACAATGGCGCGGGTCGTCCAGTTCGAGGATGTGCTCGGTACAGACAGCGAGGGTCACCTCGACTCGATCGCGGAGAAGTTTGCGTTTGACCTCGGCTTCCAAGGCGAGGCTGCGGCAATCGGTTTCGCGCAACAGAGCCGGTACAGGACAGGAATCACACAGTTTGCGCCGCCAGGGTCTGCGGTTGTGGGGGTTGGCGTCGATTAGGCGGCACTCTTCGCGGTTCTTGCCGCGAAAGTAGTCGCCGTAGAAATAGCGACAGTCAACAGGCGGTGGCATAGTAATTCCGGACTATGACTAAAAAACGACCGCCGGACGCACTCCGACGGTCGCGATTGTAGACGAGGCGCAACGAACGGTCAATTCTCCCAGAAGGGCGGGTCTTCGGATGCCGGGTCGTCCGGCGCATCCCAACCCATGTCGAGAAGGGTGTCGGGGTCGATGAATAGGCGTTGGGCCAACTCATGTTTACGCTTGAGTTGTTCGGGCAACAGACGGCCAAATTCCTGCTCCAGTTGGACCAGCATCTCTAGTTCAGCTTCGAGCAGGTGAAAATCCTCGTGTTCGAGCGGTTCGGCATATGGGCGAGACACGTAGAATTCTGCCAGGTACTGCTCGTAGGCCGGGCAGACGCCGTCATCATCGTCCAAGTCGCTCTCGTAATCGAGCATAGGTTCACCGGATTCGATCTCTTCGTACGGGGTGAGTCCTTGTCCAGGGTCGCGGAATTGCCAATCGGCAAAGGCATTCGACAGCGGCGCTTGCGCTGAAGCACTGCCGAAACGGCGGGTCATGTCCCGAACTGCGGTTCCGGCATCCAGTTGATAGCCAAGGCCGTCCGTCAGGCGGAGCATGCTGTATTCGTGCAACACATAATGCAGGTCATCCGGCGCAATAGGATCCGCGAAAAAGCCGCGCCCGATCAGACGGGCGACAAGTTCCCAAGTCGGCATCGCCGTGCGGGTGCGGCGGTCTTCGGCGACCAGTTCTTCGGCCAACAAGGCCATTTGGATGTTGCGCTGCTCGATGGCCCGCTCGTCGCGGATCTCGCGGAGTTTCAACCGCAGTTCGTAGCAGCCGCGTAACGCGTCTTTGACTAGGATGAGTATGTCATCGCGGTTCTGACCGCCGAGTTCATCGATCCAGTCGACGAACTCCTGGCCCAGGCGCAGAGACCATGTCTTGTGTTCGATGGCGGCCTCGGCGTGGATGGTTGGGCCGCCGAACAATTCGATGGTCAGTACGCGGTCGTCCGGCCGGTAGTGTTGGAAGAACTGGGGAAAGAATACGGTGTGCTCCAGTTCGTCTAGGAGCAGATAGCCGCGCCGGGTTTCTTCACTTGTCAACGGATGGCGAAAGGCGGCGCCAGAGAGAAGGTGAGACAGCCAACCATAACGCCCAGGGGAAACGGGGACAGCTTGGAACAGCTTCTGGATCGCGCGATAAACGGCGCTGCGCGCGCCTTTACCGAGCGGTCTATTGTTGGCTACCTCGGCCAGCAGAGCGTCGACGGAGAGCGGTTGCCGGGAACCGCTCAGCGCTTTCGCAATACAGGCGGCGTAGCTCGGGTAGCGTTCCATGTCAGTCATTATCCAATCCTCGTCACTGCCGATTTGTTGCGTCGAGCCAATTATCGCGTAGGCAATGAGAAATGTCCATTATTACACGTGCGGCTGTGGGCGGCTGACTGGACGTTCGCGAAATATGTTGGCCGCTCACTTGAACCGGAATAGGCGCCGCCGGAATTCGGGTCTGTCGCAACCGCACCCTCACAGGCTAGTTTCGTATTTCCGCCTAGCGGTGCGCGCGGTATCCGGCTGGCTGTAGCAGTGATCGTACAATGCCAACTTCTCGCTTGCGCGCACTATCGGGGGATATGTCATCTGCACAGATGTGCATTCTCCCTGAAAAGTGTACACTACGCAGCCCAATCCGTTTATGTTGTTTTGCTGTCAATTTGTGTAAAATGGTTAACGTTTGCGCTATGCCACCCCTACAATATAACCGGGGCTAACTCTCCATGTCGGAATTCATGCTAGGTCTACGCTGTCTGCGTTGCGGCAAGGAGTACGATGCACGCAGCGATCGCTATGTATGTGACTGCCGGCCCAACTTGGGCAGTGATATGGGATCGCTGGACGTTATCTATGACTACGCTCGTATGCGTTCGACCGTGTCGCCGCCGAGCCTGAGCGCAGATGACGATCGCTCGATGGGGCGTTACTGGCCGTTCCTGCCGATCGACGGTCCTGGAGACCTGCCGCCGCTGCTGGTAGGAGGGACGCCTTTCTTGGCAGCGCCGCGCCTGGGCGATCAGAGCGGCGTACACGCTCTATATATTAAAGACGAGGGCAGGAACCCAACCGGTTCGCTCAAAGATCGCGCGTCGGCGATTGCGACGGCACGCGCCCGGTTGAGTGGGGCGGCGGCGGCTGCGACGGCCAGCACAGGCAATGCCGCGGCGGCGCTTGCCGGGCTATGCGCATCTGCGGGCCAACCGAACGTGATCTTTGTGCCGGAGTCCGCACCGAAGGCTAAACTGGCGCAACTGCTGGTCTATGGCAGCAGGGTCTTGGCTGTGCGCGGCTCGTATGATGAGGCATTCGACCTGTGTACGCTAGCCTGCCGAGAGTTTGGGTGGTACAACCGCAACACGGGATACAATCCGTATATGACGGAGGGCAAAAAAACCGTGGCCTATGAGATCGCCGCGCAATTGGCTGCGCGGCGAGGCGACGGCCGCGCGTTCATCGCGCCGGATGCGGTTTTTGTATCGGCGGGCGACGGATGCATCATCGGCGGCGTGCACAAGGGGTTCTTTGACTTGATGCAATTGGGATGGATCGAACGCATGCCGCGTTTATTTGGCGTACAATCGACCCAAAGCGCAGCGTTGGCCCAGGCCTGGCGCGAGGGTGCGGTTGTGCCGCGTCCGGTGGCGGCGTCAACCCGCGCCGACAGCATCAGCGTCAACGCGCCGCGTGACGCGCTCAAGGCCTTGCGAGCGGTACGCGAGTCTGGCGGAGCATTCGTGACCGTGAGCGATGAGGCTATCCTGGCTGCTATCCCTCCGTTGGCGCGGCTTGGCGCGGTCTTTGCCGAGCCCGCGGGCGCGGCGGCGTATGCCGGGCTAGTGCAGGCCGCGGCCGAGGGGCTGATCGATGGGGACGCGGTGACAGTGGTGATCAACACGGGCAACGGGCTGAAGGACATCGGCGCTGCGATCGAAGCGACGGAGGGAGCGCGCGTCATCGAACCGACCCTGGACGCAGTGCGGCGGGCAGTTGAGGAGCAACGCCTCCCGATAAAAAAGACTCAAGGATAGGATAAGGAAATCAACATGGCGATGAATGTCGTCCCAGGACCTACGTATGCCGAGATGCGGGACCCGCTTCTGTTGCCGCAGGAGTTGCGCATTGCGGCCCAGGCTGCGCTCGGCGACGAGTTGAACCCGCTCAACTTGTTCAATATCAACTGGAAGAACACGGACGCGTCGGCAGAGAAGATCGTTCTGCCGCGAGCGTTGACCGGCGTTGACGCCAATATTGTGGTGTTGAGCGGGCGGAACTATCCGAGCGGAAGCATGAAGGTCGGCCCAGCTTACGTGACGCTGGCCGAAGCCGAGGCGTTGCACGGTTTGCGTCCGGGCGACAAGACCGTTATCGGACCCAGCACCGGCAACTTCGGGATCGGAACGGCCTATATCAGCCGATTGAAGGGCTACCGCGCCATCGTGGTGATGCCCGACAACATGAGCGATGAACGCTATGAGCGCATCCGCCAGTATGGCGGCGACTTGGACTTGACGCCAGGCACAGAGTCGGACGTGATTTTGACACTGGAGCGCACACACCAGGAATACGTGAGCCGGCCTGACGACTTCATTGTGCTTGCCCAGTTTGAACTGCTGCCCAACTATCGCTTCCATCGTTATGTAACCGGCGACGCGGCGGCGCAGGCGGTGCGCGGGATCGGCAACGGGCGCGTGGCCGCGTTCGTATGCGCGCCGGGCAGCGCAGGGACGCTTGCCGCCGGAGATTACCTGAAGACGCTCTGGCCGGATACCTGCATTGTGGCGCTGGAGCCGCGGCAGTGCAGTACGCTGTTCGACGGCGGACAGGGGCAGCACCGCATTGAAGGCATCGGGGACAAAATGGTGACGCTGATCCATAACGTCTTCAATACGGATCTGCTTATGCTGATTCACGATGAGGACACGGTGCGGGGGATGGAGGCGGTGCAGGCGGGAACGGATGTGCTGGTGAAGCGACTCGGCCTGAGTGAAGACGAAGCGATGGGTCTACGCGACAAGCTTGGGCCAAGCTGCATCTGTAACATCGTGGGGGCGATCAAGACGGCCAAGTACCTGGGGCTGGGGCGAGATGATAATGTGGTCACGATCGCTACGGATTCGTATGACCGTTACCCGTCGGTCAGCCGCGCGCTTTATGAACGGATCGGCGGTAGACCGAACGAGGATCAGCTAGAGATGTGGGCCAAGAGCGTCTTTCTGGGGGCGAGCTTGGGCGAGATCATCGATCTGAACCGGGGAGGCCATCACCGACGCTTGCAGGAGATGAAGGAGGAGTTGTGGACCCGCTTCGGCTATGCGCCCGATGCGATCCGCAAGATGGCAAGTCAGGAGTATTGGGATAGCGAATACGAAAAGATCTGGGAAGCCGATCCGCTCATTGAGGAGGTGCGAGGCAAACTGTCGGCGGTTTAGGGGAAGGCGAAGCCGTCAACTGCCTGAACCGATCCGTTCCGGCATATGATACAATATGGATAGGATGCCTCTGCGTGGATGCGCCAGGCAATAGCCGGCGAGATTGCGCTGGGCGCCCGGATGTTGAATCCAAGAACCCTGTTGTGAAGCGCGAAAGGAGTGGCCCATGTATCAGAGAATATTGGTGCCATTGGACGGTTCTAAGCGTGCGGAGACGATTCTGCCGTACGTTGAAGACATGGCCTTGGTGCGCAACTCTGCGATCATTTTGCTGCAAGTGATCGAGCCAGGCGCCACAATGGTTACTCCCTACGACATGGTGCCCTATTATGATGCGGACCTAGCCCAGCAATGGGTGGAGGAAGCCAAGCAATATCTTGGTTCCGTAAGCAACGCATTCAAAGAGAAGGGCCTGAATGTCGAGGCTCTCGTTGAGCAGGGTCCGGTAGTGCGGACTATCCTCGACGTTGCCGAACGCGAAGATGTGGACCTTATCGCGATGGCGAGTCACGGGCGATCTGGCCTGGCGCGCGTCTTCTACGGGAGCGTAGCCGCGGGCATCTTGCACCAGGCGGACCGGCCATTGTTGCTGGTGCGGGCGTGCAATAAGGAGAAGTAGGTAGCCGGTCGTTGCCAGACGACTGGACAGGGATAGCGGGTTACGTGCAGAGGCGCAAGCGCCTCTGCACGTTGCGTTTAGTGCACATAAGGAGGCTGGGCAGGTGAGCTAGGGGAACGGCTCGTCGCGGGTGAAACTTTGCCCGCAGTCTGGCGTAGTGATCTCCAGGGATAGAATCGTAGTGGAAATGGAGAAAATGACCGTGGATTCTAGCGTATCGTGCTTGACCGCTCCATTTGTGGCGTTGTGGCGACTGATTGCGTGGATCATCAACATGGCGGGCCGCCTGCTAGCGGCCATCATCGGCCTGGTCTTGGTGATCGTCGGGATCGTGTTGAGCCTGACGGTCGTCGGCGCGATTGTCGGCATTCCGTTGATCATCTTTGGGCTGCTGCTCATGGTGCGCAGCATATATTGACCGTCGAACAGCCGCGCGATGGAACGGCTGGGCCAGTTGAGGAGGGACAGTCTTGCAAGAATTCGTATTGGTATGGATCGTAACGACGGTGAGCCTGTACATTCTGTCCAAATTACCGACGGGTATCGAGGTCGCCGGCCTTGGAGCGGCTGCAGGCTGGGGTTTGGTTTTGGGGATCCTCAACGCGTTCCTCAAGCCGGTATTGAACTTTTTTACTTGGCCGATCACTTTTTTGACGTTGGGCCTCTTCTCAATCGTGATCAACGGGCTAGTCTTTGCTCTGGCGGCATCGGTCGTACGCGATGTGCGGCTGCGTCACGGCTGCCTGACTGCGATTGTCGGGTCGATTCTATTAGGTTTACTAAACGGGTTGATTCTCACAATCGTGCGCTAGCCCGACCCGGAACCTCTATCTGATCATTTCAGGGCCAGTGGAGATGGTTGGCGGTGAATCCGCCATTCATCTCTCTTTCTCATTATCAGCAGGCGCGCACAACCGGCCTATCGGGTAGAAGATTGATGGAACCCTAACGCGGGTTTCGGACGTATACAATATAGGGTCCTGATCAGCGCCCGGATCGCTGTTTCGCGCGTTGCTTCTACATTTGCGAGATCAGTCCGGCAGGGCTACTATGGGAGGTGACCATCGCCTCCCCCATACCAAATTCGCCGGGGCGTTTCCTGCGTCTGGCGTACCATTGTTCCAGATTATCTGAGACTTCGCGAGGGAAATCATCTATGGATTGCCGAAGAAGTAGACGGACTGATCACCCTGCAACGAGGGGGGCGTCTACACTGAGCCTGTTACTCGTTCTATTAGCCTCTTCGATACTTCTGTCGGGTTGTGTATTGCAGCCGATAGAGGCGCAGGAACCGATCGATCTGACGGGGGAGACTGTGCCGACTCTGGCGATCGCGCCGATCTCTGGGCCGCCCGGGACGACCATCTTTACCTCCGGCGCCGGCTGGGAGCCGTCCGAAACCGTCTACCTGAACCTGGAGACGACGCCGGACGAGGAAGCGATCCAGGCGACGGTAGCGATTGCGACGACGGACGATGATGGTCGCTTCAATGCCAGTTTCATCTATCCGCTGGATCCTGCCTGGGCTGAGCCGGGCGAAGTGACGGTGGCCGCCCGATCAGTTGGGACGGGCAAGGAGGCGACGGCCATCTTCGTCCTAGAGGAGCCGGTCGCTACGCCGACCCCATCGCCGACAGCTACGCCGGCGGGTGCGGCTACAGCTACGGCGACGCCTACCTGGACCGCAACCGCGACCGTGCTCAGCAACGCTCTGAATGTGCGCAGGGGGCCGTCGACAGCGTTCGCCGTGATCGTCGCGGTGAAGCGGGGTACGGTCTTCACCGTACTGGGCCAGAACACCAGCGGCGCATGGCTTTTGGTGCGAACCGACGGCGGCGTCGAGGGGTGGGTTGCGCGGGCGTATACCGACTTCACGGGGAAAGCGCCGATCGTGCCGGCGCCGCGTCCGCCGGTAGTGACAGCCACGCCGACGCCGCGCATCTTCACCGGCTGGCGCGGCGAGTATTACGCCAACGCAACGCTCAGCGGGCAGCCGGTATTGGTGCGTGATGATGCAGCCATCAATTTTGATTGGGGGCTTGGGTCGCCTGCACCGGGCATTCCGGCAGACAACTTCTCGGCGCGGTGGATGCGCACGGTATCGTTGACCGGCGGCACCTATCGCTTCTTTGCCCGCGCCGATGACGGCGTGCGGGTGTGGGTCGACGGCGCGCTGATTATCGACCAATGGCGGCCCTCCAGCGGCCAAACGCATTCGACGGCGATTGGCCTGAGCAGCGGCGCGCACCAGATACGCGTCGAGTATTACGAGGCCAGCCAGTATGCGAGCATCGCGGTCTGGTGGGAAATGAGCGGCGGGTATCCGGATTGGCGCGGTGAGTACTACACCAATCCGAACCTAACCGGTCTGCCGGCAATGGTGCGCAACGATACGGCCATCGACTTTGATTGGGGGCGAGGTTCGCCCGCGCCGGGCATCCCTGTTGATCTGTTCTCGGTGCGTTGGATGCGCCAGCAGCACTTCGATTCCGGCACGTACCGCTTCCACGCAGTCATGGATGACGGCATGCGCGTCTTTGTCGACGATCAGTTGATCATCGACGAGTGGCGCGACGGCAGCGCTCGCGAAGTCACGCGCGACGTATACCTTGGGCATGGAACGCGCACCCTGCGGGTCGAGTATTATGAGCGCACCGATTATGCGGTCGCCAAGTTCTGGTGGGAGCGAGTCAGTACGCCGGAGCCGGACCACTTCCCGGACTGGAAGGGCGAGTATTGGTCGAACCGCCATCTGGAAGGCAGTCCGACTGTGGTGCGCAACGATCGCCACATCGACTTCAATTGGGGTTCGGGGTCTCCGGACTGGCGGATTCCCAATGACGATTTTTCGGCGCGGTGGACGCGACGATACGACTTCTCGCGCGGCATGTATCGCTTCTATGCGCGCGCCGATGACGGGGTGCGCGTCTATGTGAATGACAACCGCATCATCAACGAATGGCACGACAGCCGGGGCGACGTCACGTACACGGCAGATATCTGGCTGGATGGGCGAGAGAGACTCAAGGTCGAGTACTATGAGCGCAGCGGCGGCGCGCGCATCCAGGTGTGGTGGGAGAAGATCGACCATACGCCGACGCCGACTGTGACGGCCACGGCTACGTCGACGCCAACGCCGACGAGAACGCCGGTTGCACCGCCGAACCCCTATGCAGATGTCGTGCCGTCTTCCGGTGCGGCGGGCACGCAGGCGACGGTGAGCGGCGGCGGCTTCCCGGCCAACACGCGCGTGAACCTCTATCTCGGCGGGCTGGCGCGCGCCGCATCGGCAGAAGCGGACGCAGCCCATGTGTACGCGACGACGGTGACGGACCGCACAGGCGGTTATTCCATGACCTTCACCGTGCCGGAGCGCTGGCCGGACGGGAGCCCATTGGAACCGGGGCGGTTGGTTCTCTTGGTGGCGACGTCTTCCTTCGACGTGGAGGCGAGCGCTGTCTTTGAGTACCGGGCGCCAACTCCGACGCAGGTTCCGGATCCATACACGCAGGTCGTGCCGTCTTCGGGCGGCTCGGGCACGCAGGTGACGGTGAGCGGCGGCGGCTTCCCGGCGAACCGCAATGTCTTTGTCCATCTGGCGGGCTTGGTGAGTGCCAGCGCGTTCGACGCCTCTGCGCCGCATGTCTATGCATCGGGCCGGACGGACGGCAACGGCAATTACAGCATGGCGTTTAGCATGCCTGAGACGTGGCCGGACGGACGCAAGATCGAGACGGGCAAGTTGATGGTCGTCGTGGCTACCGGAGACATGGGCAGCCAGGCCAGCGCGACATTCGATTACTTCGTGGAAGCGTACACGCCTTCAATCGATATCCGCCCCGGCCAGGCAGAGCCCGGCACGAATATGACGGTGAGCGGCGGCGGCTTCCCGGCGATGACGACGGTTAACCTGTACCTGGGCGCGCTCGACCGCCAGATCGGCGGTGAGGGCGAATATGTCTATGCCACGACGGTGACCGACCGCAACGGCAACTACAGCATGGCCTTCAGGGCGCCCATGACCTGGCCCGACGGCTCGCCGGTCACAGATGACCGTCTGGTGGCGCTGGCGGCGACCCGCGACTTCAGCGTGCAGATCAGCGCAACGTTCCGCTATACACCGGCGCCGGCGCCGACCGGTACGCTGCCGCCAACGGCTACGCCAACGACGCCCGCCCAAAGCCCCTCCGCCGCGGTCAATCCGAGTTCGGGCGCAGAGGGGACGAGGGTGCGCGTGTCCGGCGGCGGGTTCCCTGCCAACCGGACGGTGACGGTGTACCTGGCGTCGTTCGATGACGGCGGCAGCCCTGCGGACGGGGCCGAGCGGTATGCTACGACGACCACGGATGACCAGGGCGAATATAGCGTAAGATTCAACATGCCTGGTGCTTGGCCCAACAGGAAAGCGATAGCTCAAGGGCCGATGCTGGTGATCGTGGCGACCGATGACTTCGGCGTGCAGGCAAGCGCGATCTTCCAACACGCGGGCGGCGGCGCGGCGAGTGCGGACGAGCCGAGTTCCGGCGCCGACCTGGTCGAGACGCCGACCGTTGAACCAACGGCGCTCCCGACCGACACGCCTGAGCCGACGGCGACAGAGGTCCCGACGGAAGAGCCGACCAGTACGCCTACGGTGACTGAAGAGGTCGAATCGCCGACGGATACGCCTGAGCCGCCGACGGACACGCCAGTTCCGCCAACGGATACGCCCGTGCCACCAACAGACACGCCTGAGCCGCCGACGGACACGCCTATACCGCCGACGGATACGCCCGTCCCGCCGACGGACACGCCTATGCCGCCGACGGATACGCCTGAGCCGCCGACGGACACGCCTATACCGCCGACGGACACGCCTATACCGCCGACGGATACGCCCGTCCCGCCGACGAATACGCCAGAGCCGCCGGCAGCGACGGCTACGCCGACAATGACCTTGACGCCTCTCCCGCTGGAGGAAGTCGGCGGTGAGGAATTTGGCGGTGAAGAAGCCGGCGGCACGGGCGGAGAGCCGACCGAATAAGGCCCCGGCTGGAACCGGCGCGGCGCGCAAAACTGACATCTGCTTTGGGGCTGGCGGCAAGGGAAAATGTCGCCAGCCCTTCGTTTTTTGGCCGGCGCCGCAGGCTATTGACGGCTTCTTTCTCGCTTGGGTAGAACAGAGGTGTAAGTACTGGTCAACTGACCAGGAAGAAAACTCCCCCCCTGACTAGTCATGATTCTCGCCCATAGCCGGGCGCGTCACTTTGTGATATGTTCTATAGTGTTTCTGACCGCGTCCGCCGTTGTGCGCGGAAACTTTCGATGGCTCGTGGTGGAGAGGAGGAGTCAGGTATGTTTGTACGCAACCGGATGACCGCACCTGCCATTACAGTCACCCCTGAGACGCCCTTTCAAGAAGCGCTGAAGCTCATGCAGGAGCGTCACTTTCGCCGGCTGCCGATTGTAGATCGGACAGGCAAGCTGTTGGGCATGGTATCCGAACGAGATCTATTGCATGCCGCGCCATCTCCTGCGACGTCGCTCAGCGTCTGGGAGATGAACTATTTGCTGTCGAAGTTGACGGTTGAGCAGTTGATGACCAAGAAGGTTGTGACAGTGTCGCCGGATGAGCCGGTGGAAGAGGCGGCGAGGCTAATGGTCGAGCACACGATCGGCGGTATGCCGGTGATCGATCAGGATCGCCGCGTTGTGGGCGTGATCACTGAGACGGATATTTTCAAGGCATTTGTGGAGATGCTGGGCAGCGGCCAGCCAGGGGTGCGGGTAATGTTGTCGGTGCCGGCCGGCAAGGGGACGCTGGCGCGGCTGGCAACGGCAATTGCCAACCTGGACGGAAACATATTGAGCGTGGGCACCTTTGCTACAGACGATACGGGTCACGCCAGGCTGTTGATCAAGGTGGCTGGGGTGAGAATGCAGCAGTTAGTGGACACGTTGGAGGGACTGGGCGACCATGTCCTCGACGTGCGTGAAGTGTAACTCGACCTAAGGGATGCCTGCATCATAACGACAGGCAAACTCAGGAGTTCATTCGCAACGTTAGGAGAAAGAGACAATGGTTCGTGAGAAGGTAACGATAGAAGGCAACGAAGCGGCTGCCTACTCGGCCTACAAAACGAGTGAGGTCGTAGCCATCTATCCGATTACGCCGTCGTCGGGTATGGGCGAGCTGGCGGATTACTGGAGCGCCCACGGCGAAAAGAACCTCTGGGGCACAGTGCCGCAGGTGGTAGAGATGCAGTCTGAAGGCGGGGCCGCGGGTGCGGTGCACGGCGCGTTACAGGCCGGCGCCATGACCACGACCTTCACCGCCAGCCAGGGCCTGTTGTTGATGATCCCGAATCTGTTCAAGATTGCGGGTGAACTGACTAGCACCGTGTTCCACATTGCGGCGCGGTCGATTGCCGCGCAAGCGTTGTCGATCTTCGGCGATCATAGTGATGTGATGGCTGCACGCGGGACCGGTTGGGCTATTCTGTTCTCCGGTTCGGTGCAAGAGGTGATGGACATGGCGCTGATCGCCCAGGCGAGCACGCTGAAGGCGCGCGTGCCCTTCTTGCACGCGTTTGACGGCTTCCGTACGTCGAGCGAGGTGAGCAAGGTCGAGCGGTTGGCCGATGAGGATTTCCGCGCCATGATTGACGACGATCTGGTGCGCGCTCACCGGGCCAGAGGGCTGACGCCCGATAGCCCTGTGATCCGCGGTACAGCGCAGAACCCGGACGTCTACTTCCAGGGGCGCGAGACGGTGAACCCGTACTACGACGCTGTGCCGGCCATCGTCCAGGGGATGATGGACAGGTTCGCAGGCATCGTAGGGCGGCAGTATCACCTGTTCGACTACGTCGGCGCGCCGGATGCGGAGCGCGTGATTGTGCTGATGGGTTCCGGCGGCGAGACGGTGCATGAGACGGTCGATTATCTGGCGGCAAAGGGCGAAAAGGTCGGCGTGGTCAAGGTTCGCCTCTATCGTCCATTCTCTCGCGAGCATCTTTTGCAAGCGCTTCCGGCGACTGCCAAGAAGATCGCTGTGCTGGATCGCACCAAGGAACCGGGCAGCGCAGGCGAGCCGCTGTATGTGGACGTTGTGACCGCGCTGTCCGAAGCAATGGCGACGGGCGAGTCCAAGTTTGCGGCCTTCCCGCGGGTGATCGGCGGTCGTTATGGGCTGTCGTCCAAGGAGTTTACGCCGGCGATGGTGAAGGGGATCTTCGATGAGCTGGCGAAGAACGACCCGAAGAATCACTTCACGATCGGCATTATCGACGACGTAAGCCACACGAGCCTCGATTACGATCCTGAGTTTGATATTGAGCCGAATGACGTGGTGCGCGCCGTGTTCTGGGGCCTTGGTTCCGACGGTACGGTCGGTGCGAACAAAAACTCGATCAAGATCATCGGCGAGGAGACGGACAACTACGCCCAGGGTTACTTCGTGTACGACTCGAAGAAGTCCGGCGCCCGCACGATCTCGCATCTGCGCTTTGGTCCGCGACCGATCAAGAGCACGTACCTGATCCGGCGGGCCAATTTCGTGGCGGTGCACCAGTTCGGCTTCTTCCAGGCTTACGATGTGCTTGAGCCGGCGGCCGAAGGCGCCACCTTGCTGATCAACGCGCCGTATCCTGCGGAAGAAGTGTGGGATCATCTGCCGCGGCCGGTGCAAGAGGAGATCATCCGCAAGAAGCTCAATGTCTATACGATCGACGCGTATAGCGTGGCCGGCGATCTGGGGCTGGGCATTCGCATCAACACGATCATGCAGACGTGTTTCTTCGCCATCAGCGGCGTGTTGCCGCAGGATGAGGCGATCGCCGAGATCAAGAAGGCAATCGAGAAGACCTACGGCAAGCGCGGCGAGATTGTGGTTCGCCAAAACTTCGCCGCAGTCGATGCGGCGGTGGCGCACATGCACAAGCTGACGGTTCCCGCGCAGGCGACAGGCAAGATCGAGATGCCGGCTGTAGTGCCGGACGAAGCGCCTGAGTTCGTCAAGAACGTAACGGCTATGATCATGGCCGGTGACGGCGATCTGCTGCCGGTCAGCGCTATGCCGGCGGACGGGACCTTCCCAAGTGCGACTACGCAGTGGGAAAAGCGCAACGTTGCCCTCGAAGTGCCGATTTGGGAGCCGGATATCTGTATCCAGTGCGGTAAGTGCGTCCTCGTCTGCCCGCACGCTGTGATTCGCAGCAAGGTTGTGTCGGATGCCGAGCTTGCAGGCGCGTCGGAAGGCTTTAAGACGGCTGATGCGCGCTGGCGCGAATATCCGGACAAGAAGTATACGCTCCAGGTGTCGATGGAAGACTGCACCGGCTGCACGCTTTGCGTCGAGGTCTGCCCGGCGAAGGATAAGACTGCGGTAGGCCGCAAGGCAATCAATATGCACCCCATCCACCCAGTTCTGGAGGAGGGACGCAAACACTGGGTCTTCTTCGACAAGCTGCCGGAACAGCCGCATGCGGATACGGTGAAGTACAACAACGTGAAGAACATTCAGTTGCTGGAGCCGTTGTTTGAGTTCTCCGGCGCGTGTGCAGGCTGCGGTGAAACGCCGTATCTGAAGCTGATGAGTCAGTTGTTCGGGGACCGGGCGTTGATCGCAAATGCCACGGGCTGTTCGAGCATCTACGGCGGCAACCTGCCGACGACGCCGTGGTCGAAGAACGCCGAGGGGCGCGGACCTGCGTGGAGCAATTCGCTGTTCGAAGATAACGCCGAGTTTGGCATGGGCATGCGTTTGACGCTCGACAAGCAGGGCGAATATGTGCGCGAATTGGTGGTGCGCCTGCGCGACGTGATTGGCCATAAGCTGGCGGACGATCTGCTGGCGACGGACCAATCCGAGCCTGAAGGCATCGAGACGCAGCGTGCGCTCGTTGCTCAACTGAAGCGAACCATTGAGGGTGACGATACGCCGGAGGTGCGCGATCTGTACAGCCTAGCCGACAAGTTGGTTACGAAGTCGGTCTGGATCGTCGGCGGCGACGGCTGGGCGTATGACATCGGCTTCGGCGGTTTGGATCATGTGCTGGCATCTGGGCGCAACGTGAATGTGCTGGTGCTGGACACGGAGGTCTATTCCAATACGGGCGGGCAGTCCTCCAAGGCGACGCCGCTAGGCGCCGTAGCAAAGTTTGCGGCGGGCGGCAAGCCAACGGGCAAGAAGGACTTGGCCATGATGGCGATGTCCTACGGCAACGTGTACGTGGCCCAGATCGCGATGGGCGCCAGCGACCGGCAGACGGTGCAGGCCTTCCTTGAGGCGGAATCGTATGACGGGCCGTCGCTCATCATCGCCTACAGCCATTGCATCGCCCACGGCATCAACATGGCGAAGGGCATGGATCAGCAACGTCTTGCCACCGAAACCGGATACTGGCCGCTGTTCCGTTATGACCCGCGGCTGAAGGAGCAGGGTAAGAACCCGTTCCAATTGGACTCGAAGGCGCCGAAGGGTGCGTTCCGCGATTATGCGTACAACGAGACGCGGTACCGCATGTTGGCGCAGTCCAATCCGGAACAAGCGGAGATACTGCTCAAGGAAGCACAGGAAGCGGTCTACGAACGCTGGCAGCGCTATGAGGACATGGCAAAGCAGCGCACGGCAGAACCGGCATAAGCGCGAGAGCCGTGCTGGCGCCGTATGGACGCGACGGTTTGCATTCATACGGCGCCGAGGCCTCCCGCACGACAGCGGATCGACCTAGCAGAATAGACCACGGAGACTGACTGATGGACCTGACGACAACTTATATGGGCCTGACGCTGAAACACCCGATTGTGCCGTCTGCATCGCCCATTTCGGAGAACCTTGACAAGATTCGACGGCTGGAGGATGCGGGGGCATCGGCCATCGTGATGTACTCGCTGTTCGAGGAACAGATCGCCAGCGAAAGTCTGATGCTCGACCACTATCTGACCTACGGCACCGAGAGCTACGCCGAGGCGCTCAGTTATTTTCCGCACATGGAGTCGTACAATGTGGGACCGCATGAGTATCTGGACCTGGTGCGCAGCGCTAAGGAAGCGGTAGACATCCCGGTGATCGGCAGCCTGAATGGCGTCTCGACGGGCGGATGGATTGAATATGCGCGGCACATCGAGGATGCCGGGGCCGACGGTTTGGAGCTCAACATCTACTACATCCCGACCGATCCCTATATGGACAGCGCCGAGATCGAGCAGATGTATCTGGACGTGGTGCACGATGTGAAGAAGTCGGTGACCATTCCTCTCGCGGTCAAGGTTGGTCCGTACTTCAGCTCTTTCGCGAACATGGCGATGCGCCTGAAACAGGCCGGGGCTGACGCGCTGGTGATCTTTAACCGCTTCTATCAGCCGGATATAGACCTGGACGAATTGGCTGTTACACCGAACCTGATGTTGAGCAACTCGCACGAGTTGCGCCTGCCCTTGTTGTGGACGGCAGTGCTCTACGGCCGGGTGCCGGTGGATGTGGCGATTACGAGCGGCGTGCATACGCATGCGGACGTGCTCAAGGGGATGATGGCGGGCGCCAACGTCACGATGATGGCTTCTGCACTGCTGCGCAATGGCCCGAACCAGATCGGCGCGATCCTGGAGGACCTGAAGCGGTGGATGGAAGAACACGAGTATGAGTCGATACAGCAGATGCGCGGCAGCATGAGCCAACGCAATGTGGCGGAGCCGGCAGCTTTTGAGCGGGCCAACTACATGAAGGTGCTTGGCTCTTGGCGCCAAGACCCGACTGGCGCCGACCTCAGGTAAGCTTGTTGTCGTATCTGTCGCGCTGATGAGAGCGGGGCGGCATCCAACCCCGGATGGCCGCCCCTGGTCGGCGCAGCGGCCGACGCCCAGTGAGCGGGCGCATGCAACGATGCAGGCTGCGCAGGAGTGAACGGAGAGAGGATGCGGCGACATGACCAGGCGCAAAGTGCTCATTCCGTTAGACGGCTCGACCTTAAGCCGTCAGATCGTCCAAGTAGTCCGCACGTTTTTTGACCCCGACGACGTAGATATTGTGCTTTTCCGGGCGGCATACCCGCCTAGCATCGCGCCCGACGTGAGGCCGCAGGATGTGTTCGTAGGCGCCATGCCGCTGTCCTTCTCGTACGACGCATATAGCGAGACTGTGGACTCGGAGTATTCTTCGGCAACACGGGAACGCGAGGCGTATCGTACGGAGCTATTGGCGGAATTGCAGCAGGATGTGGAGCGGTTGCAGCAGGCCGGCTATACAGCCTCGGCAGAGGTGCAGTTCGGTGAGCCGGCGCAACGTATCATCGACTATGTTGCCGCACAAGATATCGAGTTGGTGGCGATGACAACGCACGGGCGCGCCGGATTGGGGCGGCTTGTGTTGGGCAGCGTGGCGGAACGCGTGGTGCGCAGCGTGTCGGCGCCGGTGCTCCTCATGCGCAGTGTGCAAGAACCGTATGTGAGTGCGCCGGGTGAGGCGCTTTCGCGTGCGCTCGGGGCCGGCCAGCAGTTGCGCATGGCAGCGGCGACCGACGGATCCGCCCTAGCGCAGGAGGCGATCTGCAAGGCCGGCAATTTGGCGCAGCTTCTTGGCGCCCAACTTACCGTCTATGTGGTGGCGAGCGGCCGGAACGATGCGAGCCAGAGCCGGCGTATCATGGAGGATGCTTGCCAGCAGATCGCACAACTGGATCCGCGACCGCAAGTTGTGCCGTTGGTCGGTTATGCAGACGAGGTGTTGCTGGAACAGATTGGGCGGAGTCCGGTCGATTTGTTCTGCATCGGCGGCTTTCAGGACCGCGGGGCAGGGGCGTCGAATGCGATCGGCCCGACGGCGCAGCGCTTGGTGCAGCATTCCCCGTCAAGCGTGCTGATGTACAAGGGCCGCCGCGCCAAGTTTCGGCGCATTTTGGCGTGCGTCGCGGTGGACGATTCGCTGGATTCGATGGTGGTGAATGCGGCGGCGCAGTTTGCCCGCGCCATGGACGCAGAACTTCGATTGTTGCATGTTGTGCCGCCGTCGGCTGCGTCGTACCTGTCTCCGGCGCGCGACGATGCCGACGGGTCCGGCGCTATGCCGCTGGAGCAAGTGCTGGCCCAGGGAACGCGTCTGTCGGAATTGGTGAAGGCATGGATAGCGCAGCTAGAAGGGTACGGCATCGGGCGAGACGTGATGTTGGTGCAGCGCGGCAGCGTGCCGGAGGCGATTCTCAAGATTGCGCATGATGGCCTGTATGACCTGGTGGTGGTGGGCAGCCGTTCGAGTCCGGCGCATTTCTTAGGCAGCGTGGCGAACGGGGTAGTGCGCTATGCAGAGCAGTCTGTTCTGGTGTTGCGTTTGCAGGATGCCGGAGCATAGCAGGCGGCCCGGCAGAGGGGCAGGCGACAATGAAGCGACATCTTACTCAAGTCAACGACTGGATGACACAGAACCCGATCACGATCACGTCGAATGCATCGTTGGCGCAAGCGTATGACCTGATGCAGGAGCAGGGCGTGAGGCGGCTGATCGTGGCGGATCGCGAGTTTTTGGGCATCGTAACGTTGAGCGACATCTTGCGCGCCATGCCGCTGCGCGAGGAAACCAGCGACCGCGAGACGCGGCTGTTGATGACCACGCGCAAGGTGCGCGATGTCATGACATATGACCCGGTAACCATCGACCCAGAAGACACGATTCAGGAAGCAGCCGAACGCATGCTGGAGTACGAGGTGAGCGGGCTGCCGGTGTTGGACGGTGAGCGCGTGGTCGG
>Ga0334887_1002623_pt1 | contig 19609 bp, 14 predicted proteins | sample GraSluR1_MG_10_FD_207217 | JGI IMG/M metagenome (GOLD analysis project Ga0334887, IMG submission 207217) | Sludge microbial communities from methane-producing bioreactor in Wageningen University, Netherlands - Granular Sludge_18_07-R1 | ecosystem: Engineered > Bioreactor > Anaerobic >...
AACATCGACACGCTCGGCGCGAACATGGACCCGGCGATGCTCGGCTGCCACATCGACGCGGGCAAGACCTGGACGACCGAGGTCATCCGGCGGCGCATCGACGACCGCGGCGGCGGGCTGGCGCGGGCCGACGGGCATGTGCGCCTGATCGAGGGGCTGGCGCTGCCGCGCGAGGAGATCGAGTTCACGCTTTCCTATTATAACTCCAATACTGCCTGGCTGGAGATCGACAGGCTGCTGGCCCTGTTCGGCTTAACGCGTACGGACCTGGCGGACGAGGCGAAGGTGGCGCGGGCTGTGCGGGCGATGGCGGCGCGCATGCCCACCTACATCACGCTGAAGGACGTGAAGAAGCGCTGGGGCAAGGGCCAGGAGGATGTGCTGCCGGTGGCCCAGTTCGAGAAGCTGTGGGGCGATATGACCGCGCTGCCGGAGTTGGATTGCCAGTTCGTGGCGACGCCGCGGGCGCGCGGGCAGCAACTCAAGGAAGTGGCGCAGTTGGACGGCTGGCTGCGCGACGGGTCCGCAGCCTATGTGGAAGAACTGTGCGCCTGGGAGTAGGGAGAAATCGCCACGAATTTCTCGAATTGCACGAACAAAGCGCTTGTGATTCGGCGCACTCGGGAAATTCGTGGCGAAAGTTATCGCGGCAAGGGGCTTTACGGGTTCTCCACTGCGAAGGGCAAGCCTTCGGGCCAGACGTCCTGCGGGACATAGCCCAGGACGCGGCGGGCCGGTTCCATGTCCAGCCGCTCCAGATACTTGGCCTTGCTGATGGCGAAGAGGGTCACGGATTCTCCCGGCGCGGGCGTCGGCGATTCGACGACGCGTTCGTAGAAGCGGGCGGCGTCGTCGTGGCTGAAAAAGACGTCGCGGCCGAAGCGGCTGGCTTTGAGCGTTTCGGCTTCGCCGGGGTCGCGCGGCAGCCAGCCGATGCGCACATTGACCACAGATAGGTCATAGACGCGGGCATACATATGGCCCATTTCCTCGGCCCAGACCTTGGTTAGCGCGTAGTGGTTGGTCGGGCGTACACCTTCCTCCATGCGCAACAGCCTATCCGGCCAACCGAAGCCCATGATCGTCTGGACGCTGCTGGCGAGCGACAGACGCTTGACGCCGAACTCGCGGGCGGCATCGCAGATGTGATACAGCCCGATGACATTGGGGTGCAGCAGCACATCCAGGAAGTCGGCGGGGTTGGGGTAGGCGCCGAGGTGAATGATGACGTCCATGCCCTCGACGGCCTGGCGCACCTTGTCGCGGTCATCCAGGTCGCCCATGATGTAGTCCTCCACGCCTGGTGTGGCGCGCCGCGCAAAGCCGCGGACATAGTGGCCGCGCGCCAGCAGGCGCTGACAGACGGGCTGCCCGATGGCGCCGGTGGAACCGGTCACCAACACGCGTTTTGGTTCTGTGGTCTTCTCAATCATTCTCTCTAGGTCTTTCTAATCTCGGGGTTCGCGTCCGGACGCCGGAGCGCTTCAGGGTTTGGGCGTTTCCAGCAACACCGTCGCGCCCATGTCGATGTACTTGTTGCGCAAGTCGGCGGTGTAGTTGCGGTACATGAGTTTGACATCCGTGCCCTCTAGCTGTTGCAGCGTGTAGCGCACGCAGTCGTCGTCGGTCTGGAACGGGTGGTCGGGATAGCGCTGCCGGTTCAACTTCAAGTCCATCGGCCCCCAGGAGAGGCAGTCTACGCCCGGCTTGGCTAGGCGGCGGGCGTTGCTCACCGCGTGGATCGATTCGATCTGAATCCAGAGCACGCCGGTGCTGTTCCACCATGCCATGTAATCGGCGGGGTCGGGGTGGTCTTTCAGGCCCCAACGCGCGCTTCCGCCCCAACTGCGAACGCCCTGTTGGGGGTAGTGGAAGTTGTCGATTGCTTCGAGGACGGAGCTTTCCTGCTCGACCTGGGGAACCTCGACTCCGGTCGGCCCCAAGTCGAGGATGTTGCCGATCAGATAGGTGAAGCGCGTGTGCTTGATGCGCAATTGCACGTGGACGCCCATCGCTTGGGCCATCCGGCAGAATGCGACCAGGCGTTCCTCATTCAGTGGTTCGTGCTGGCTGTCAATCCAGACAAAGGCGTAGTCGTCCTTGCCGAGGATGGTTTCGAGTTGGCTTTGGGTGGAAGCGATGGGGACGCTGACGCCGATTAGGATCTCGCCGGCGTGGATGCGCTGCTTGAGCGGTGTGGGATTAGGCATGGCGATTCTCCGGGAAGTTGGATAGGTAAAGCGGTTGGATGGCTCACGGTCGCGGCGGCGAACTAGACAATAGATCGGGCGGACGGGCTGGGAAAGAACGGGAAGAGGCGCCGCAGCGCGGCATCGTCGAGCGGCGCGCCGTATTCGCAGACCTCGAACGCTTCGGCGTAGCGGATGTTGCGCCCGGCTTCGCCGTAGAATCGGATGAGCTTGTCTCGATAGCTGCCGGCGATGCAACGCAGCCGCGGCTCCAAATGCGTACGCAGCCAGGCGCGCCGTTTTTCCGGCTCCGCGGGCACGTCGTCCAGATAGCCGCCATTGTAGGGCAGCCACTCAAACATCTGCGATTCGTGACAGCAGAGCGCGTCGACTTTCTGCTCGACGACTTCGTCGATGCCGATTACGACATCTGCCTGGAACGGATAGGGCTTTTGGAAGTGGTCCCAGGTATGAACGATGACGGGCATGGCGTGCAGATGCGGGACGTGGGAGACCACATTAGGCACCGTCACCATGTAGGATGCGTCCTGCACAAGCTGCGAGGCGTAGCGGTGGTCGGGGTGGTAGTCGTTGGGCCGGTGGACCATGACCAGGTCGGGTCGGAATTGGCGGATCACGACAATCACGGTGTGGCGATTTTCCAGCGAGGGCAACAGCGCGCCGTCATGGATGTCGAGCGTGACGTACTCGGCGCCCAGTGTGGCCCCGGATGCGGCGGCTTCGGCGCGGCGTCGCCAGGCAAGGGGCGCGCCGCCCATCGCGTGATGACCGGCGTCGCCGTTGGTCAGGCTCACCAGTTTGACCGTGTGGCCGAGGCGGGCGTAGAGCGCGGCTGTGCCGCCGGCGGAGAAGTCGGGGTCGTCGGGGTGAGCGCCGAAGATCAGAATGCGCAAGGCGTCGTTTGTAGTCGTCATGGGGCGGCGGGTTACCCTGTGTGCGCTGGGCGGATATGTATTGTAGCCAAGCACCAGTATAGCAGGTCGCGCCGCAGCCTTCAAAGGGATGCAGTTCTTGCAAGCCTTCCAGCGCAGAGGTTCCTCAGCCTGTTCCTTCGTCCGCCGCGCCGCGCCGTCTAGGCGGCCCCGCTTTGCTGGGGCGGGACCGCTCTAGGGGCGCTCGACGAGGCCGGGCTAACGGCCGTTGTTTGTCGAGTCCAGGCGTAGCCGCCGGCTGTAGAGTATCAGAGCCGGCGTGAGCAGCAGCCCGGAGATGGTGATGGCCGCGCGTAGCGAACGCAGCCCTATCGCGCCGACGACGGGACCGCCGCCGATTTGACCCAGTGCATCAGCCTGCGAGACCATCGACAGCACCGTGGCGCGCACGCGCGACGGGATGTTGCGGTTAAGCCAGGTGGTTGCGATCGGGTATTGCAGCGTGCGCAGACCGGAGGCGAACCAGTAGGCGGCGGTAGCGACGGCGAAGGCGTGCGCCTGACCGAAGATGACGACGGTTGCGATCAGCAGCGCAGTGGTCGCCAACAGCGTTCGGCCCAAGGCGCGCGGGTCATGCAGGTCGAGGCGGCGCAGCAGCCCCTCGGAGACCAGGACGCCCAGGAGCATGGCGCCGGCGTGAAGCGCGCCGATCCACACGACCGGCGGCAGGTTCGGCCAAGCCGGGAAGCCGATGTCGTTGAGGAAGTGCGCTTCCCACAACCGGTCGAAGCCTTCGCTGAACGCGCCGAAGACCACGCCCGCCAGCACGAACATCAGCACGATGGGCTGTAGACGCACGATATGCAACCCGTCGCGTGTGGTCGCCAGCATGTTGCGCCACGATTCGCGTTCTTGGCGCGGCGCAGGCGTGAAGCCGCGTTCGGGCATGACGAGGATGAGGAACAGGCTGAGGCCGATGATCAGCGCGCCGCCTAGCCATATGGGCAGGTTGAGCCGCCAGGCGCCCAGCGCCGTCCCGATCAGGATGCCGGCAAAGCCGCCGGCAAGCCCGACCTGGGCGTGGCGCACATAGGCTCTGCCGACGCGCTCCTCACCCAACTCGTCGGCGGCCCAGGCGCTAGCCGCGCCGCTGATGAAGGTCTCGCCGACGCCGCGGATGAACTCTGCAAAGAGGATGGCGACGAAGAGGGGAACCCAGCCCTCGATCACGTAGCAGAGGCCGATCAGCACGAAGCCGATGATGACGGCAAGCCGCCGGCTGTAGAGGTCCGCGACAACGCCGGTGGGAATCTCGAACAGCAGGACTGTCAACTCGATGGTCGTGCCGACCAGCACCAACTGCAAGGGGTTCATGCCGACCGTCTGGACGTAGTAGACGGTAAGCACGGTGAAGATCATGGAACTGAACAGGGCATGCGCCGCGCCCATGATCAGATAGAGCGTGTATGCGTTTGGCTTCTTCAAGGATATCTCCCTGACAGGATCAAAAAGGGTGATCGATTCTGAAAGGTGAAGTCGCTGGGCGGCAAGCTAGGCGGGCGGAACCGTCGTGTACAGGTTCCGCCGCGACGTGCGGCGCTATGCGACTTCAGACTCGGGAGATACCCTGCGCGCCGGGGCGCGCGTGGCTGGTTAGGTGCGCGATAGAGACGCCCTGGTACGGCAGAGGCATCGCCCGAGGAGGTTCAGAATGGCGCGAGCGGTTGTGACTGGCATGAGCTTGTTTTCCTCTGCATAAAACAGGGCCAAAATCGATAGAGTGCAGTCTACGCCGACTGGCGGTTGTGTGTCAACGCCGGCGAGGCATGAGTGTTACTTTCAGAGAGTTCGCGGCTTACCTACAAGGTGAAGGTATGCCGATCTGCGCGGAACTTGGTAAAATAAGCCGTGGGCTGGACGTGTATTGCAGCTCAAATGACAGAGGCGACTAAATGTTCCTTCATTTGGGTTCCTACGCGGAGTAGGAGGCGGCATGATGGAAGAGTGGTCTGCACCGGAAGCGCCGGCGGATCAGAATGCAGCCGGCGACATTTGGCGAGTGCTCATTCATAATGACGATAGGACGCCGTTCGAGTATGTGATCCGGACATTGGAGTCCGTGTTTATGCTTTCTGAGGAAATTGCGGACCACATCGCGTGGACGGCGCACGACCTCGGCGCGGCTGTCGTGGTCATCCGCCCGCGCGCCGAGGCCGAGAGCCTGGCGCGTGTGGCTCGTGGACGAGCCCAGGCGGACGGCTACCCGCTGCAGTTCACAATCGAGAAGGATTGAGCTTTGCAAAACTGGCAGACCCAAGCGCGGCAGACCGTGTTGCAGGCGGGCAATGGCCGCTTTCTTAAGGTCGAGTACCATACCGTCGAATTGCCCGACGGGCAGGTGATCGAAGAATGGCCGTGGCTGATCACGCCGGACTTCGTCAACGTGGTCGCAGAGACGGTAGCCGGCGAGTATATTTGCTTTCGCCAGACCAAGTACGCGGTCGAGGGGGTGTCGCTGGCGGTGACGGGCGGCTACCTGGAGCCGGGCGAGGACCCGCTGGCCGCGGCGCAGCGCGAACTGCTGGAGGAGACCGGCTATGTTGCGGCTGAGTGGATCGACCTGGGCAAGTATGCGGTGGACGGCAACCGCGGCGCGGGGACGGCGCATCTGTTCCTGGCGCGCGGGGCCGAGTGGCGGCAGCCGATCGACGCCGATGACCTGGAGGAGCAGGAGTTGCTGTTGTTGACGCGCGCAGAAATGCGCGCTGCGCTGCTACGCGGGGAATTCAAGGTGCTGCCCTGGGCGACCGCGGTGGCGCTGGCCTTGTGCCGCCAGGATGGAGGCTAGGCCCTCGCAACAGCTTGATTGATTTTGCAAAAGGAAAAGGCGCCGGTCATCGCAGACCGGCGCCTTTTTGTGTGTGCCTGTTATTCGCCTTCGTCGATGCCGCCGGCGGGCATTTCGATGTCGACCACATTGCCCTGGAAATCGATCACGATGCGAAAGCCCAACATGCCGAGCCAGCGCAGCGCCTCTTCGGGGATCGGCTGGCCGACCGCCTCCTCCATGCGGTCGATGGAGGATTCGACCGCGGCTTTGGTGAAGATGTCGTCCTGGCCCATCATGTCGAGCATGGCGCTGACGGCCATGTCGCGGTTGCCCTCTACCTGCTCGCGCAAAAAGCGCAATACCTGCCGGTCGACCTGTCCGGCATCGATGTGGCGCAGGAAGCCGTCATCGTCGACGACGTAGCAGGCGTTTTCGCCCACCCAGGCCACCTGGGCAGGGCTGCCGGCCTCGTCGAAGACCAGGCCGGTGAACATGGCGGTTCGGGTCATGCAGCCAACCCTCTGAACGAACTAGGCCATCCGGGAAGCTGACGGCCCCCGGATGGGACTGAACAGGACTTAGGCGTAGAGCGGCGCCAGGGCCTTCTGCAGGAACTCGCAACTGCGGTTGACGGTCTGCACCGGGTCTTTGGGCAGGTCGTGTTCGACGATGTACCACTCGCCGCCCGCGGCCTTGGCAGCCGGCAGCAGCGCGGACCAGTCAAGTGTGCCGTAGCCGACATCGGCGAAGCCCATCTGGTCCTCGTTCTGCCCGGCGGCGGCGACGTCCTTGACGTGGATGCGCGGGCAGCGACCGGCGTGGCGCTGCAACAGGACCAGCGGATCGACGTTCCCGCGCACGACCCAGGCGATGTCCGGCTCCCACAGGAGATGCTCAGGCAACGCGCCCTCGAATAGCCAGTCGATGGCGAGTTTGCCGTCCATCTCGACCATTTCCCAGGCGTGGTTGTGGTAGAGGAAGCGCATGCCCTCGCCGGCGCAGCGCTTGCCGATGGCGCCGAGGCGGCGGCCCATCTCCAGCCAGCCCTTGGCGTCGCGGTTGCGCTCTTCTTGCGGCAGAGCGGGCACGCAGATGCAGTCGTTGCCGATGGCCTGGTTGAAGGCGATCAGCGCGTCCAACTCGTCTTCGGCGGCGGCGAGGGGCACATGCGTGCAGATGGCCTTGAGGTTGTGCTTAGCAAGCAGGTCCTTCATCTCGGCGGCGCTCAGGCCGTGGTCGCGGATCGTCTCCACGCCGGCGTAACCGGCCGCGGCGACCTGGCCCAGCGTGACGTCGAGCGGCTGTTCCAGATGGCGCAGCGTGTAGAGTTGCACGGCAATGGGCAGAGAGGTCTGTTTGGACATGGGTGCGTTTCCTTTGAATAGCGGTTCGTCTTTTAGTCTGAATCGGCTGTGATCAAACAGCCGGCATCAACGGCATCAACCGGCAAGGAGCCGCTGGCGCAGCCCGGTATGCCGTTGGGTGACTTGGTTGTTGCGCACCGCCATGGCGATGGCCTTGGGCTGGCCGACGAGGACGACGAGGCGTCGCGCTCGGCTGACGGCTGTGTAGAGAAGGTTGCGCTGCAACATCATGTAATGGCTGGTCAGGACGGGAATGACGACTGCCGGGAATTCGGACCCCTGGCTTTTGTGGACGCTGATGGCGAAGGCGTGAACTAGCTCGTCCATCTCTAGGAAGTCATAGCGTACCGCCCTCTCTTCCATCATAACCGTCATGGTCTGCATCTCCAAGTCCAGGCCGGTGATGACGCCCATATCGCCGTTGAAAACGTCTTTGTCGTAGTTGTTGCGGATCTGCATAACGCGGTCGCCCAGGCGGAAGATGTGGCTGGCGCTACGGCGCTCGGGCTTGGATGGTTCGGGCGGGTTGAGCGCGTTTTGGATGGCGGCATTGAGCGCGGCGACGCCGGCCGCGCCGCGATGCATGGGACTGAGCACCTGGATGTCCGTGGGCGGGATGGCAAAACGCCGCGGTATGCGCTCGCGTACCAGTTCGACGCAGAGTTGCGCGGCTCGCTCCGCGTCCTCGGTCTTGAAGAGAAAAAAGTCGCCGTCGGGCTTGTTGCTCATGTCGGGCATCTGCCCGCGGTTGATGCGGTGGGCGTTGGTGATGATGAAACTGTTTGCGGCCTGGCGGAAGATGGTCTGGAGGCGGATCACGGCGGTGAGGTCGCTGGGGCCGAGCGCTTCGAGCGCGGCGATGAGGTCGTTCAGCACGTTGCCCGCACCGACGCTGGGCAGTTGGTCCACGTCGCCGACGAGGAGCAGGTGCATGCCGGGCGGGATGGCCTTGAGTAGGTGGTTGGCGAGCGTCATGTCCAGCATGGAGGCTTCGTCGACGATGAGCAGGTCGCCTTCCAGCGGGAAGTCGTCGTTGCGCTTGAAGACAAGGCCCTCAGCCGGCTGGAATTCGAGCAAACGGTGGACGGTCTTGGCTTCCTGTCCTGCGGACTCGGCCAAGCGTTTGGCGGCGCGTCCGGTGGGCGCGGCCAGCAGGACGCGCCGCCCGGCGTCGCGGCATAAGTCGAGGATGGTGCGCACTGTGGTGGTCTTGCCCGTGCCGGGACCGCCGGTGAGGATGACGACGCGGCGGCTGAGGGCGGCGACGACCGCTTGGCGCTGTTCGGGGGCAAGGCGCACGCCGGTCCGCGCCGCGATCTGGGCGAAGCGCGCCGTCCAGTCCATCTGCGGCGCGGCGAAGGCCGGCATCGAGTCGGCCCCGGCGGTCATGATGCGCAGGAGGCGAGCAGCCACGCCCTGTTCGCTGTAGTAGAGCGGGGTGAGGTAGACAGGCCGGTCTTCCTGCATGAGTTGGGCGGCGCGGTCGAGCGTGGCTGTTGCATAGAGTTGGCCGGATTCGGCTACGAGGCGCGGAGTCTCTGCGGACAGATCGGGCGCGGGCTTGGGCAGTTCTGCGCCGCCCGGTTCCTCGGTCACCTTGACCGCTTCCTGCTCCCAGAGGCGGAGAATGCCCAGCGCGGCCTGTTGGGGTTCGACGTCGAGCAGGCTCGCGGCTTCGTCGAGCAGTTCGGGGACGGGCAGGAAGACATGGCCGTTGTCGGTGGCCTGGTTGAGCGCGTAGGCGACGCCCGCGGCCACGCGCTGCGGCGAGTCTGCGGGGATGCCGAGCGAGCGGGCGATCTTGTCGGCGGTGAGGAAGCCGATGCCGTAGATGTCTTGGGCCAGCCTGTACGGGTCGGACTGGACGATGGCGATGGCGGAGTCGCCGTAGAACTTGTAGATTTTGGTGGCGAGGCTGGTGGTGACGCCGTGGCTTTGCAGAAAGAGCATCACCTCCTTGATGGCGCGCTGTTCCTCCCAGGCGCGCAGGATGAGGCGGATGCGCTTGCGGCCTACGCCGGGGACTTCGAGCAGGCGCTGAGGGTAGTGTTCGATGACGTCCAGGGTCTCTGTGCCGAAGTGGGCGACGATGCGTTTAGCCGTGACCGGCCCTACGCCTTTTATGAGGCCGCTGCCCAGGTATTTCTCGATGCCGGCGACGGTGGCGGGGAGAACGGTGCGCAGGTTCTCGACGGCGAACTGCCGGCCGTACTCGGCGTGGACAGTCCACTTGCCGCTCACCTCGACGAACTCGCCCACGTTGAGGCCGGCCATGACGCCGACGAGGGCGACCTCGACCTTCTGGCCGAAAAGCCCTGGGGCGGGGGCTTCCGGCGTAAGCCTAGCGACCGTGTAGCCGGTTTCATCGCTGTGATAGGTGATGCGTTCGACGACGCCGCGCAGCGTGTCCATGATGCAAGCGTAGCAGAATGACATGGCTTGAGCAAAGGCATGTTGCATCCAATTTGGCTAAACGTATGTTCTGGTGTTATACTGAGTGGAACGTTGATGCTAGATCACACGCCCGGCACAGCGGTGATCTGGCCAACAGAGGTTTTTCTGGGGAGTTGCCAGGGCGTCCTGGAGTGCTAGAATCAGGAGAAATGCATGAGTATCAGCAAAGCGCATAAGACCCAGTTGATCAGTGATTATCGGATCAACGAGCAGGACACTGGTTCGCCGGAAGTGCAGGTTGCTCTTCTGACGACGCGTATCGAGGCGCTGATCGATCACCTCAATACGCACAAGCATGACGAGAGTTCCCGGCGCGGATTGCTGAAGTTGGTGGGTCAGCGCAGGCGTCATCTGGCTTATTTGAAGCGGTCAGACACCCAACGATACCAGGAGTTAATCCAGCGGTTGGGTCTGCGCAAGTAGGATAAGGGCAAGCAAGGAAAGGGGGCGAAGGTCATTGCAATGACTGCTTCGCCCCTTTTTTCCTGCCTGCCGTAAGGGGCGTTTGGCCAGCCGGTTATGAGCCGGCGTGTATCGGTCGCCGGGCGTCTCAACGCTTTTGGGCGATTTTGTTAGCGATGTAAGCGGTTGCAGTACGCAGTGCAGCGATTAGAGCGACGGGAACGGTAGTCTAGCTGCCAACGCGTTAATCGAGGTCCGGCATTGGAGAGCGCGGCGAAAGCTTGAACGGCGGCCTTCGTCGAAAGAGACGAGAGCTTTCGCCTTGGTCTCCAGTTCCGCACCTCGGTTCCGTGCCCATCCTCTCTGAATATTGCTGCATAGCCGTACTGCCTGTGTAGTCTTGAGACGTAAGAGACGTAACATAAGGAGTGCGAATCTATGCAAGTTTTTGAAGGTTCCCGAGAATATACTGCGGAGATTGGCGGGCGTCCTCTCTCGATTGAGACGGGCGTGCTTGCCATTCAGGCGGGCGGGGCCGTAACTGTTCGTTATGGCGATACGGTGGTGTTGGCTACGGCCACGATGAGCAAGGAAGTGCGGCCGGGCATCAACTTCTTCCCCTTGACGGTGGATTTTGAAGAGAAGCTCTATGCGGCCGGTCGCATCCCCGGCAGCTTCTTCCGGCGCGAGGGACGTCCCAGCGAGCAGGCCATCCTGCTGTCTCGCCTAGTGGATCGCCCGTTGCGCCCGCTCTTCCCCAAGGGCATGCGCAATGAGGTGCAGGTCATCCTGACGGCCCTGAGCATCGACGAAGAGAACCTGTTGGATCCGCTGGCGATCATCGGCGCATCGGCTGCGCTGGCAATCAGCGACATCCCCTGGAACGGGCCGGTGGCAGGTTCGACCATCGGCTTCATCGACGGCGAGTATGTCGTCAATCCCACGGCGTTGCAGATGGAAAATAGCCGGCTGAATCTGATGGCCGCCGGTACGCGCGACAACATCCTGATGGTAGAAGCCGGGGCGCACGAGATCCCCGAAGACATGATGTTGGAAGCGTTGAGGCTGGCGCATGAGTCCAACCAGCCGGTGATCTCTATGATCGACGCCATGCAGGCGGAGGCCGGCAAAGAGAAGAATACGGTACAGTTCTATCTGCCTGCGCCGGAGATTCAGGAGCGCATCAACGCGCTGGCGAAGGACGAGGTCGGCGGCGTGCTGGCGGCGGGGCTGGACAAGGCAAGCCTGAAGGACAGCTTGGACCAGGTGCGCGCTGACGTCGAAGAATCCCTGGCCGAAAACCTCGCCTCGGAGGAAGTGACGGCGGCGGACATTGCCGACGCCATGAGCGCGGTGGTCAAGGAAGCCACGCGCCGCCGTATATTGGAGCAGGGCATACGCCCGGACGGACGGGCTACGGACGAGATCCGGCCTATCCGCATCCAGGTCGGCAAACTGCCGCGCGTCCACGGCTCCGGCCTGTTCATGCGCGGGGACACCCATGTGCTCACGATTGCGACGCTGGGTACGCCGGGCGACGCGCAGCGCATCGATACGTTGCAGCCGACCGACGACAAGCGCTACATGCATCATTACAACTTCCCGCCCTACAGCACGGGCGAAGCGTATCCGCTGCGCGGGCCGCGCCGCCGCGAGATCGGCCACGGCGCGCTGGCGGAACGGTCGCTGCTGCCCATGATCCCGGAAGATTTCCCGTATACGCTGCGGCTTGTCAGCGAGGTGGTGAGCAGCAACGGCTCTACGAGTATGGCATCAGTCTGCGGCAGCACGCTGGCGTTGATGGATGCGGGCGTGCCGATTGCGGCGCCGGTAGCAGGCATTGCTATGGGCCTGGTGCAGGACGCGGAGACCGGAGCCTATAAGGTCTTGAGCGACATCCAGGGCATGGAAGATGCACTGGGCGACATGGACTTCAAGGTGGCGGGCACAGCGCATGGCATTACGGCGCTGCAGATGGACCTGAAGATCAAGGGGCTGGACTTCAGCATCTTGGCCGAGGCGCTGGAGCAGGCGCGCGTGGGCCGGCTGCACATTTTGGGCAAGATGCTCGAGGCGCTGCCCGAGTCGCGCGATCACCTCAGCCCGTATGCGCCGCGTATCCTCAGCTTGCACGTCGACCCGGAGAAGATCGGCAAGATCATCGGTCCGGGCGGCAAGACGGTGCGCGCGCTCCAGGAGAAGTATGCGGTCAAGGTCGACATCGAGGAGGACGGCACGGTCTACGTGTCGGGCGAGGGCGAAGGCGCCGAGCGGGCGTTGGACGAGATTCAGAGCATGACGGAGGACGTCGAGGTGGGCAAGATCTACACGGGCACGGTCGTGCGCGTGGAGCCTTACGGCGCGTTCGTCAACATCCTGCCCGGCGTTGACGGCATGGTGCACATCAGCCAGTTGGCCGATTACCGTGTGGACAAGGTGGAGGACATCGCCAACATTGGCGACGAACTGACCGCCATGGTCATTGACGTGGACCCGGGCGGTCGCGTGCGGCTCAGCCGCCAGGCCGTGCTGGAAGGTTGGAGTGTTGAGGATGCCCGCGAGCGGGATAAGGGCGGCGGGCGCAGCGGCGGCGGCAATCGTCGCGGCGGGCGCGAGGGCGGCCGCGATCGCGGCGGTCGCGATGACCGCAGGCCGCGCCGCTAGGCGAGGGACAGCCCGTCGCGCTACGCCAGGCGCAGGCTTGAACTGACCAGTACTCAGCCCGGCAGCCGTAGGGGAAGCCCTGCGGCTGCCGGTTGCTTTTGGCCAACGCGCGCCACCGGGGCGTATCTGCGGCGCACGCTTCGCCGTCCCATCGTATAAACATGACATCTCTACGGCCGAAGGCGTTGTAAGGGCGGCATCTTTGTCGCCGGGCGCGCGCCTCTTGTGCAAAGGGATTGCCCTGTAAGGGCGCGCGGCCATATGCCCAAAACCACAAGGCGCGCCGGAACGGCATCGCCGAAACAGCGCGGGAAAAACGGCGCGCACACTGGACAAATCCGGCGGCGGGCAGTATACTGATAAAATAAGAACAACTGTTCGGGTAGGGAGATGAGCAGCCAATTGGGGCTGCCGTGATAGGCTTTGCGAGGGGAAACGATGCCTCCATTCCAGGTTGTTAGCGAGTTCGAGCCGACGGGCGATCAGCCGCGGGCGATCGCACAGTTGGCGGAGGGGTTGCGCGGCGATATGCGCCACCAGGCGCTGTTGGGCGTGACCGGTTCCGGCAAGACCTACACAATGGCGAAGGTCATCGAGCAAGTGCAGAAGCCCACGTTGATCCTGGCGCACAACAAGACGTTGGCTGCACAGCTCTACAGCGAGATGCGCGAGTTCTTTCCCAACAACGCCGTGGAGTATTTCGTCAGCTATTACGACTACTACCAGCCCGAGGCGTATATCCCGCGCACCGACACGTATGTGGAGAAGGAATCGCAGATCAACGAGGAGATCGACCGGCTGCGCCTGGCTGCAACCTCGTCGCTCTTTAGCCGGCGCGATACGGTGATCGTCGCCTCGGTCTCGTGCATCTACGGCTTGGGCAGCCCGCAGGATTACGGCCGCGTGGTGTTGAGTCTGCGCGTGGGCGACATGGTGCGGCGCAACAGCATCCTGCGCCACCTGGTGGAGATCTACTACGAGCGCAACGACAGCACGTTGCAGCGCGGAAAATTCCGCGCTCATGGCGATGTGCTGGAGGTACAGCCCGCCGACCGCGAGTTCGCCTACCGCATCAGCCTGTGGGGCGACGAGATCGAGCGCATCAGCGAGATCGATACGCTCACCGGCGAGATTTTGGCCGATCATCAGCAGATCGACATCTATCCGGCCAAGCACTTTGTGACGCCGCAGGAGCGACTGGAAGAAGCGCTGGTCGACATCGAGGAGGAGCTTGAGGAGCAGGTCAAGCTCTTCGAGTCGCAGGGCAAGCTGTTGGAGGCGCAGCGCATTAAGCAGCGCACCCGCTACGACCTGGAGATGCTGCGCGAGGTGGGCTATTGCAGCGGCGTCGAAAACTACAGCGGGCCGCTCTCTCAACGCCCGCCGGGCAGCACGCCGTGGACGCTGCTCGACTATTTCCCGGCGGATTGGCTGCTCTTTGTGGACGAGAGCCACATGACGCTGCCGCAGGTGCACGGCATGTACAACGGCGATCGCAGCCGCAAGCAGGTGCTGGTGGAATATGGCTTCCGTCTGCCGAGCGCGCTGGACAACCGCCCGTTGCGTTTCGAGGAGTTCGAGGAGCACATCAACCAGGTCGTCTATGTCAGCGCCACGCCGGGGCCGTATGAGCGCAAGCACGCCGAGCAGATCGTCCAGCAGGTGATCCGCCCGACCGGCCTGCTCGACCCGGTGGTAGAGGTGAGGCCGACGAAGGGCCAGATCGACGACCTGCTGGCTGAGATCAAGCGGCGCGTGTCGGTAGGCCAGCGCGCGCTGGTGACGACGCTCACCAAGCGCATGGCCGAGGACCTGACCGAATACCTGGCGGAGTTGGGCATCCGCGTGCACTATCTGCACAGCGAGATCCACACCATCGAGCGCGTGGAGATTCTGCGCGACCTGCGGCTGGGCGTGTACGACGTGGTGGTCGGCATCAACCTGCTGCGCGAGGGGTTGGACTTGCCGGAGGTGTCGCTGGTGGCGATCCTCGACGCGGATAAGGAAGGCTTCCTGCGCAGCGAGAGCGCGCTTATCCAGAACATCGGCCGCGCGGCGCGGCATGTGGAGGGCAAGGCGATCCTCTACGCCGACAAGATGACGGATGCCATGCGCTCCGCCATCGACGAGACCGCGCGTCGACGCGAGATTCAGGCGCGGCACAACCTGGAGAACGACATCGAGCCGCAGAGCATCGTCAAGAGCATCCGCGACCTGACGGACCGGGTGAAGGTGCTGGCCGAGGCGAAGGACACGTACGCGGCGGACGAGGCCAAGGCTCGCCCCATCGATGTGACGGACCTGGCGGCGGACGACCTGGCGAAACTGATCAAGCAGGTGGAACGAGAGATGAAGGAGGCGGCCAAAGCCCTGGAATTCGAGCGGGCGGCGGCGCTGCGCGACCAGTTGATGGAACTGCGCGCCCTCCAGATCAACGAGCGGGTCGGCGCGGGATAAGGAAGAATCAGTTGTTCATGTAAGCATACCTAATACAGCCAGTCAGTGCCCTATCTTCATATCCACCCACAATCCATCACTGCAGGATACGAAACATGGCTACTGAACATGCATTTGGCGGAAATTGGACTGAAGACAAGCTGATGCGTTTGCGTAAGTATCTGCCTGCGTATACGACAATCTTCACTGCCAATCCGAGGGCCCAGCGTTTTCAGACCCATTATGTAGATGCTTTTGCTGGAAGCGGCAGTCGTCAATCCCCAGCAGATAGGCAAGGCGGCACTCTGGACCTTTTCGATGAAGCCGACTCGATCGATGTTTCGAATTTCTACAAGGGAAGCGCTCAAATTGCTCTTGAGATCGAGCCTCCGTTCGACCACTATCTGTTCATTGATTCCAATCCGGCATTTGTTCAGGAACTGGAAGCCCTGAAGGCCAAATATTCGGCTAAGGCGAATCGAATCGATGTTACCCAGGCAGAGGCGAACAGCTACCTTCAGAATTGGTGTCGTCGGGTGAACTGGAACCGAAATCGGGCTGTTGTCTTTCTGGATCCCTATGGTATGTCTGTGAATTGGGATACTGTGGCAGCTCTTGGAAGAACCGGAGCTATCGATCTCTGGATCCTGCTACCACTCGGACAGGCAATAAACCGCATGCTTCCGCGCGAAGGATTGCCGATGACGGCGTGGGGAAATCGGCTGACCGCTTTCTTCGGTACAGACGGATGGACTGAAGCATTCTATCGTCCAAGCGCGCAACCGAGCCTTTTCGACGACGTGGCCGGCTTTGAGAAACAAGCGAGCTTTGAGAGTATCGGAGCGTTCTTTTCAGAGCGGCTGAAGACCGTGTTCCCGCAAGTTGCCAGTAATTCGCTGATGTTGATGAATTCGAGAAATGTACCCATATTCGCACTGTATTTCGCCGCCTCCAATAGTACCGCGGTGGGTATAGCGAACCATATCCTAAGGGGGTAAAGATGGCAGCCAAGTCCCATATAGAATGGACTGACATGACATGGAACCCTGTCACCGGCTGTACGAAGGTCAGCCAAGGCTGTAAGTTTTGCTATGCCGAGAGAATGGCAAAGCGACTCCAAGCAATGGGGGTGGAGCGTTATCGCAACGGTTTTCAGGTTGCGTTGCATGAAGACTTGTTGGATGCTCCCCTGAAGTGGGTGAAACCTAGGATGATCTTCGTGAACTCCATGAGTGACCTATTTCATGAGGACGTGCCTGACCATTTCATCCGCGCGGTGTTTCGTACAATAGAGCTATGCCCTCAACACACGTTTCAGATTCTGACCAAGCGCAGCAGCCGGTTGGCGGAGATGGCAGACCGTTTGCCGTGGCCGAAGAATGTATGGATTGGGGTAAGCGTTGAGAATACGGATGTGACCTTCCGGATCAAGGACTTGCAGCGAGTGCCTGCACGAGTGCGGTTTCTGTCGTGTGAGCCTCTTCTTGGACCTCTTGACGATTTGCCATTGGACGGCATTCACTGGGTCATCGTGGGTGGCGAATCTGGGCCGGGAGCGCGACCGATGCGGAAACAGTGGGTCATGTCGATACTACAACAGTGCGAGAAGCGAGACATACCATTCTTCTTTAAACAGTGGGGTGGTGTCCGGAAAAATCGTACAGGACGTTTGCTCAACAATACGACCTATGACGGATTCCCTCCGGAACATTCCTTGTTGGTATCGCACGCAGTCTGAAAATTTGGTCAATAGTTAATATAAGCAACCCGCGGGGCAGGCTATGACCGCCCCGCGATGGGACTGATTTGCATGGACGACACGATTCTCACCCAGGATGGGGCTAACGGTTCAATCGGCGCGGTGCGCACGGCTGACATCGTCAACGAGATGCAGGGCGCCTATCTCGATTACGCTATGAGCGTGATCGTGGCGCGCGCCCTGCCCGATGTGCGCGACGGGCTGAAGCCCGTGCATCGCCGCATTCTTTACGCCATGCACCATGACTTGGGGCTGGACCATACCAAGCCGCACAAGAAGAGCGCACGCATCGTCGGCGAGGTGTTGGGCAAATACCACCCCCACGGCGATACCGCCGTCTATGACGCTATGGTGCGCATGGCGCAGGAGTTCAGCCTGCGCTACCCGCTGATCGACGGGCAGGGCAATTTCGGCAGCGTCGACGGCGACAACGCCGCGGCCATGCGCTACACCGAGGCGCGGCTGGCCGAGATCAGCGACCTCATGCTGGCCGATCTGGAGAAGGACACGGTTGACTGGGGCGAGAACTTCGACAACTCGCTACGCGAGCCGAACGTCTTGCCCGCGGCGCTGCCCAACCTGCTGATCAACGGCTCCAGCGGCATCGCCGTGGGCATGGCGACCAACGTCCCTTCACACAACCTGGGCGAGGTCGTGGATGCGCTGGCCTATATGCTCGACCACTATGAGCGCATGGACGACATCACGGTCGAGCACCTCATGCAGTTCGTCAAGGGGCCGGATTTCCCCACCGGCGGCATCCTCTACCGCTATCGGGACGAGGGCAAGGACGACGAGAGCGTCGACGCCATCGCCCAGGGCTATTCCGTGGGCCGGGCGCGGCTGGTCGTGCAGGCCAAGGCGCATTTCGAGGAGATGAGCCGCGGGCGCAGTCGCATCGTCATCACCGAACTGCCGTACCAGACCAACAAAGTGGCGCTGCTGGAGCGCATCGCCAGCCTGGTGCGCGACGGTAAGCTCGAGGGCATTACCGACCTGCGCGACGAGAGCGACCGCACGGGCATGCGCGTCTCCATCGAACTGACGCGCAATGTAGAGCCGAAGGACATCCTGGCAGACCTCTTTAAGCTGACGCCGCTGCAGCAGACCTTCGGCATGCAGATGCTGGCCCTGGTCAACGGCGAGCCGCGCATGCTCAGCCTCAAGCGCATGTTGCAGCTGTTCATCGAGCACCGTCGCGAGATCATCCGCCGCCGCTCGGAGTACGACTTGCGCCGCGCCAGAGAGCGGGCGCACATCCTCGAGGGGCTGCTGCGCGCGCTGGACATTCTGGACGAAGTGATCGCGACCATCCGCCGCAGCCGCACGGTGGAGACGGCGCGCAACAACCTGATCCATGACTTCGGCTTTACGCAGATCCAGGCGCAGGCCATCTTGGACATGCAACTGCGGCGGCTGGCCGCGCTGGAGCGGCGCAAGCTGCAAGATGAGCACAAGGAGATTCAGAAGCAGATCGCCTATTTGGAAGACCTACTGGCGAACCCCGCCAAGCTGTTGGGCGTGATCAAGGCCGACCTGCTTGCCATCAAGGAGAAGTACGGCGACGCACGGCGTACGCAGATCGTGGACCGCACCAAGGGAACGCTTACCTCTACCGACCTGCTGCCGGACCAGGCGGCTTGGGTGTCGGTGAGCGCCGGCGGCGAACTGCGTCGCCATGACCGCACGCGGCTTTCCGATGCGGTGTTGCGCGAGATCGGCAAGGGCAGCGAGGTGGAGTTGCTGCCGGCCAACACGCGCGACTTCCTCTACCTGTTCGGTAAGGACGGCCAGTGTCGCCGCGTTTCGATCCATGAGATCCCGCCCTTCGGGCAAGCCAGGCGCCTGGCGGAACTGACCGAGTTCACGCGGCGCGACGAGGTGACCGCGGCCATCGCACTGCCGCGCGTCGAGCCGTCAGCGGCCAAGGGCTATCTTTTCCTGGTGACGGAGCAGGGAATGGTCAAGCGGGTGATGCTGTCGGACCTGCTCTCCGCAGCCGCGAGCGACCCGTTGGTGATCAACGTCGATGCGAAGGATCGCCTGCGCTGGGTTCTGCACACGCAGGGCGGGCAGGAGGTGATCCTCGTGTCGGCTTCGGGCCAGTCGATCCGCTTCAGCGAGGAAGATGTGCGCAGTATGGGGCTGGCTGCGGGCGGCGTGGGCGGCATGCGCCTCAAGCGCGGCGACCGCGTGGTGTCGGCGCATGTGGTGGATCCGGGCGGCGAACTGGTGACCATTACTGAACTGGGGTATGCCAAGCGCACCGCGCTGGATCAGTACAGCAGCCAGGGGCGTAACGGGGGCGGCATCGTGACGCACAAAGTGAGCAGCCGCACCGGCAACGTGGTCGCGGCCTATCTGTTGCCTGCGCAGGGCGTCGAGTCGTTGATTGTGTTGCAGGAAAAGGGCGGCGTCAAATTGGTGGAGAGTGAGGCGATCCCGCAGATGGGCCGCGGCGTCATGGGCAAGCAGGCGACGGCCGCGATGACCGGGAATCGCGTGACGGCCGTCAAGGCGGCGGCTGCGGCGCTGACGGCGGATGACATCGCGGCCGGCGTGGTCGAGCAGACGGTTGCGCCGCCGGCTCCCGCGCCCGTTCCGGCGACGGATGGCGG